>JABLTT010060311.1_pt1 | contig 100270 bp, 78 predicted proteins | sample 7160061 | NCBI WGS metagenome assembly JABLTT01 (sample SAMN14651232, study PRJNA627086) | human gut metagenome | isolation source: feces | host: Homo sapiens | reverse complement strand
TTTGCCGCTGCCCCTGGCAGCGATACCGTGTCCAGCAAGGTGGACGTGTCCGAGATGATGGGCAGCGAGGTGTACCTGCACGTCAACGCCGTGGGCCGCGACGTGGTGCTGCGCATCCCCACCACCGACCTGCCCGCCGAGCACCGGGCCGGCATCCCCTACGGCACGGAGATCAACTTTGCTTTCCGCCCCGAGCTGATCCACCTCTTTGACCCTGAGACCGAGAAGAACCTGATGTACTAAGGGCATTGCTCTCCGCCGATTTGTAGAACCGCCCGGACAAACCGCACCCAGAGGAGGTGAGCGATGGAACTCTGAAGCAGACTGTTTTACCGAAAGAAAAAGGGAGGGTTGCGCATTGAAAAAGATTTTTCGAGTCTGTATAGCATTGCTTCTATGTTTTTCTTTGGTTACCCCGGCATTCGCCCTGGACGGAATATGGCACAATCCCTATGGCATTGATGATCTCTATGACCATGAACCCACCGAGATATACCCTCTGACTCCCATCGCCGGTGAGATGATCTATATCAAGAGCACAACATGGCCTATCGAACCGGGGCAGTCTGTATGGCTTACCTATACCAAAAACGGAGAGCCACAGCAGGATGTCGGCGCGGAATGGAAGTACAACGATGGGAATAACAGCTATTGGGAAGCTGCCATCGGCCCCTTTGCACAGGGCGATGTTATAGAGTACACCGTTTATGCAGACAAAGACGGGCAGAACACGCAGTCTATCGGCCCCTTCTCTTTCCACGTAGTGGAATGGGAAAGCGCGCAGTCTGTAGAACTCGGTTCGCAGGAAGAGGGTCCCGTTGTTCTGAATGTAACGTCTGACCAAGGAGATTCCACGCCTAAGCTGGGACTCAGCTTCCCATCTGCTGATGTCCTGCGCTTCCAGTTTTCCCCGCTGGGAGATGTGGCCTTCGAGGCAGGGGCTGCTGACTACAGTATTGAAGAGGACAGCAATAGCATCATTATTTCCACCAGCGCACTTGAAGTGACGGTTACAAAGTCGCCCTACGGCGTGGAAGTGCGGGATTTGGATACCGGCAAACTTCTGACGCAGAACGGAGGCACTGGCAGCGAGCTATCCTGGCTGACGGATGGCGCCGGCCTCGTGAAAAATTTCCGTGGCAGGTATGAATCGCCTTCCAGTGAAAAGTTTTACGGATTTGGGGAGCGTTATAACGGAATTGAAAAGCGTGGAGAAACGGTGGATATTTACGTTTATAACCAGTACCAGAATCAGGGCGAAAGAAGCTATCTGGCCGTACCGTTTTTCTATTCCAGCAAGGGATACGGCTTGTATCTTGATTCCACCTATTACGCTCAGTTCGATATGGCAGACAGCGATCCGAACCAGTATACCTTTACCGTGAATACCTCTGGTGATGATCCTGTGCTGGATTATTATATTATCAGCGGAACGCCGGAAGAGGTGATTGGCGGCTATTCCGAGCTTAGTGGGAAGCCCCAGGATATGCCCAAATGGGCATTTGGGCTTTGGATGTCCGCCAATGAGTGGGATAGACAGTCCGAGGTGCTTTCGGCCGTAGAAAACGCAGAGGCCTATGACATTCCGGCCTCTGTAGTGGTCTTGGAACAGTGGAGCGACGAAAACACCTTCTATATCTTCAATGACAGCACCTATACGGCAAGGCCGGGCGGAGAGGCGTTTTCCGGCAGTGACTTTACCTACAGCGAGAAATGGCCTGATCCCGCCTCTATGGTGGATACCATCCATGACAATGGGATGAAGGTGCTGCTGTGGCAGATTCCTGTGCTCAAATACACCGATTATGCCTGGGAGCAGAAGGACAATGACGAGGCATACATGATTGAGCAAGGCTACGCCGTCGGAGACGGCGAGGGAGGCCAATACCGTATCCCATCCTCCGGGTGGTTCGGCAATAGCCTGCTTTTGGACTTCACCAATCCGGACGCGGTGGACTGGTGGATGTCTAAGCGTGCTTACCTGTTCGATGATATTGGAATTGATGGCTTCAAGACCGATGGCGGCGAAATGGTCTGGGGCCGCAACACCTCCTTCTACGACGGAAGCGATGGCCTGGAAATGCGCAATGAGTATCCGAATGCCTATATCGAAGCGTATTACGACTTTACAGAGGAAAACACCGGTACCGGTATGACCTTCAGCCGCGCCGGCACCGCAGGCGTCCAGTCCACCGGCGTATTCTGGGCTGGCGATCAGTCTTCCACCTTTGATGCGCTTCAAGATTCGATCAGCGCCGGTTTAAGTGCTGGTATCTCTGGCATCCCATTCTGGGGATGGGATCTGGCTGGATTCACCGGCGATTTCCCCACCGCAGAGCTGTACAAGCGCAGCACCCAGGCAGCGGCGTTTGCGCCTATCATGCAGTTCCATAGCGAGAAGGCAAATCCCAGCCCCAGCGAGGAACGTAGCCCCTGGAACGTGCAGGAGCGCACCGGAGATGATACCATCATCCCCACGTTCCGGTATTATGTGAATACCAGAATGAACATTCTGCCCTATATTTATAGTGAGGCACAGCAGTGCACAGAGGATGGCACCCCGCTGATGCGTGCCATGATGATCGACTTCCCGGAGGATCCGGAAGCCTACGACCTGGAAGAGCAGTATATGTTTGGCCGGTCGCTTCTTGTGGCACCTGTCCTCGAAGAGGGGCAGACCGTAAAGGAAATCTATCTGCCCGAGGGCGAGTGGATTGATTTCTTCCACAACGCTCTTACCGCCGGAGGCGGCACAAAGAATTATTACTGCGATGTGGATTCCATCCCTGTCTACGTTCGCAATGGGAGCATTATTCCCCTGAATCTCAATGAAGATTATGAATTGGGTGGCTCCATCGGTAACGATGTGGACAACTACACGAATCTGACCTTCCGGGTATACCCGAAGGGTGATAGCAGCTATACGCTTGTCCACAGCGACCGGTCTACGATCACCGTAAACGCAAGCGAGGACTTTAAGAACGGCTCGGTATCCGTCTCTATCCCCGCTGCCGCTATTCCGGTCACTACGCAGGTGTTCGGCACGGAGCCGACTGGTGTCACGGTCAACGGGCAGGCCATCCAGCCCGCTGCTACCTTGGATGAATTCCAAGCTGCTCAGACGGCCTATTACTACAGCAGCAGCGAGAAGCTGGTCTATATCAAGACCGCCGCCGGTGACGCTTCTGAAATTGAGATTGAGGGGATCTATCAGGCTCCCTATGAAGCGGAACATGCGGAGCAGGCCAATGTAGCCGTAAACACAGATCACGAAGGCTATTATGGTGAGGGCTTTGTGGACCAGTTTGCCTCTGAAGGCTGTGCGGTCACGTTTACTGTGTACTCTGACAGCGACACCGCTCTGCTGGACGTTCGCTACTCTGCAGGGACTGAGGCGGCCCAGCGGACTCTGCTTGTAAACGGAGAGTCCATACTGCTCGACCTGCCGAAAACGCAAGACTGGGATAGCTGGAACACAGTATCTGTTCCCGTCGAATTGCTGCCGGGACAAAATACAATTACAATTTCCTATCAGGCGGGGAACTTCGCTGGAATCAACCTAGACTGTATCTCACTTCGGAATCAGTGACGACTTGAACCAACACAGGGAGGTGCATGGGGCTTCCCTATGCACCTCCCTGTTGTCTTATTAAGGAGGAACTGTATGCGAACGATAAGAAAACGGCTGCTTGCCCTCTTGCTGACGGTCGCTATGCTGGGTACCCTGTTTGCGGGTCTTCCGATTGCTTCGGCCGCATCGGAGGCGCTCGGAAATGTGACGGACGCCGCAGTAGATGGAAATACGCTTTTACTGACGATTGACAGCGGCGGGAGCGCGTCAGATCTGCTTACGTTGGAAGTATGCCAAGACAATATCCTTCGGGTAGATTACCAGCCAGAGTCTGTGGAACCCAGCCCAGACACCCCGATTATTGACCCTGAGCTTACTTGGGATACCACTACGGCAACGGAAATCGACATTACCGGCGATCCCATTGTGATCCAGACAGACGGCATGCGCATTGAAATCAGCCGTACACCATGCCGAATGACGGTGATGCAGGCCGACGGAACTACGCTGTTCTGGGAACCAGAGAGCGGAGGCATCTACCACGACGGGGTGCGCTTCGTACGCGCTGAATCCAGCAATATGTATGGTATTCATGGATTTGACTGCTTCAGCGATAATGGGAACCTTCTGCGGAACGACAACAGCTCTACGGCCGCAGCAGGGCAGCAGGGAAATTCCGGCGGCCCGTTTATGTGGTCAACTGCCGGATATGGTATTCTGGTGGACTCTGACGGCGGCTATCCCTATACAAACTCCACCGACCGCAAGATGGAATTCTATTATGGGGGAACGCCGGCGGAGGGCCGCCGCTACGAGAAAGAAGACGTAGAATATTTCATCATGCTGGGAGAGCCGAAGGAGATTATGGCCGGCTTCTCCAAAATCACAGGGACATCTCCCATGATGCCAAAGTGGTCTTTGGGATTCTCCAACTTTGAGTGGGATATCGACGAAGACGAGTTCTATGAAATGGTAGAGCTGTACCGGGCCAAGAATATTCCGATTGATGGCTATGCTTTTGATTACGACTGGAAACGTTATGGCGATGATAATTACGGGGAATTCACCTGGAATACGGATAACTTCCCCTCTGCGGCCTCCACGCAGCTGAAGGAGGATATGGAATCCAAGGGTATTAAGATGATTGGCATCACCAAACCCCGCGTAGTGACCAAGCTCTCTGACGGAACACCGACTGAACAAGGTGTGGACGCAGAGGCCGGAGACTACTTCTATCCGGGCCACTATGAATACACAGACTACTTCCTGCCTGTGACCGTGCGCAGCATCGATCCCTACAAAGCAGCAGAACGGAACTGGTGGTGGCTCCACTCCCAGGATGCTTTCGATCGGGGCATCGTTGGATGGTGGAACGATGAGACGGACAAGGTCTCCTCAAATGGTGCAGATTACTGGTTCGGCAACTTTACCACAGCCTTTATTTCTCAGGCCATGTATGAAGGACAGCGGGAATATACCGATGACAGCGTCCGTGTCTGGCAGACTGCACGCAATTACTATCCCGGTACGCAGAGGTACGCCACCAGCATCTGGTCCGGTGACGTGGCAACCCAATTCTACAAGGGAGAACGGGTATCTTGGGCGGCTGGACTAAATGAGCAAAAGGCTGCTATGCTGTCCACCATCAATAACGGGCAGCCCAAGTGGGGCAGCGATGGCGGCGGCTTCAACCAGAACTCCGGGAACATTGAAAACCCCAGTCCGGAGCTCTACACCAGATGGCTGCAATTCGCTTCTATGAGTCCGGTTTTCCGCGTCCATGGAACAAATCATCAACAGCGCCAGCCTTGGTACTTTGGTACAACGGCGGAAGAAGTGACCAAGTCCGCCATTCAGCAGCGGTATTCCCTGATCCCGTACATGTATTCTTATGAGCGGGAGGCCTATGACTCCGGTTTGGGGCTGGTGTATCCCCTGCTGTTCGACTATCCCGACGACGAAAACGTGGCTGACTACTCCGATGCCTGGATGTTTGGAGAGTGGCTGCTCGTTGCCCCTATCACAGAACGTGGTCAATCCGTGAAGTGGATCTATCTGCCGGAAGGCACCTGGATTGACTATAATCGCGGCACTGTTTATGAGGGCGGCCAGTATATTCCCTACAGCCTCAATAGCGAGTCTTGGACCGACATTCCGATGTTTATCAAAGAAGGCGCCATTATTCCGAAGCAGGACGTGCAGGACTATGTCGGACAGGAAACTGTGGATCATGTGACGGTAGACATCTTCCCGAGCGGCCGGGAGACCAGCTTCCGCTATTATGATGACGATGGAGAAAACTATGACTATGAGGACGGCGTGTATTTCACACAGGAAATCTCCGCGCAAGGTACCGGAAATACCGAAGTGAAGATCGGTGCAGTCGATGGAAGCCACAACTCCGGATTGGACTACTATTACTTGGCCGTCCATGGCCAGGCGGCTACCGAGGTTACCAGCAACGGGAGCCTGCCCTATTATGATGACTATAATGCGCTGTTAGCGGCGCCTGGAGAAGGCTGGACAGTGGGCAAGGATGTGTATGGGGATGTAACCTATATCAAGGCCTATGCCGCTTCTGACAGCAACAGCACTTACACGCTCGAAGGCAGCAGCCCTGTCGATACGGATGGTCAGACCTATGAGACGGAGTATGCCTCCCTCTTTGGTGCCTCTACAGACACGCAGGCCTCTGTGAATCAGAATCACTCCGGCTACTCCGGAACGGGGTTTGTGGACAAGCTGGAAGCCGACGGCGCTGGCGTTACTTTCTATGCTAAGGTAGTCAATGCAGGCGATTATGACGTCACCTTCCGGTATGCCAACGGTGATGCAGCAGAGAAATCTCTGTCTGTCTATGTCAACGGTTCTTATATTGGCAAAACCGCTATGCCCTCCACCGGAGACTGGGACACCTGGGCGGATTGCCTGATGCAGCTTCCGCTGGCGGCAGGAAACAACATCATCACTCTTAAGCATGAGGATGCCAGCGGAGACACCGGCTATGTCAACTTGGATTCTTGCACCGTGCCGTTCTATCCGGAAGTGATCACCGCAGAGGCCGAGAACGCCGCGCTCTACGGCACCGCCGGCACAAATCAGGATCACTGGAATTACAGCGGAAGCGGCTTTGTTGACGGGATGACTTCCGCCGGTGCGGGCGCTGAGTTTGAGATTACGGTTCCGAAGGACGGAAGCTATGAGGCCTCTATCCGTTACTGCAATGGCACCCAGGCCACGAAAGACCTGAATCTGTATGTCAACGGTTCCTATATAGAGACAATCTCTTTTGGAAGTATCGGCGGAAACTGGAACGAGTGGCAGGAGCTTACCCAGACGCTGGAGCTTGATGAAGGCCGGAATGTCGTTGCGCTGCGTTACGACAGCAGCAACTCCGGCAATGTAAATCTGGACAAGCTGTCAGTGAAGACAGAGCCAGACGCCACAATTTCGATCCCCTTGGTAGACAATGGCGGATTCGAGCGGGACACCTCACAGAGCAGCGCCTGGACAGAGTGGCACCCTGATGGTCAGGCAGTGGCCTATGGAGTAGACTCCGGATCCGGTACCAACCCGCCGGAATCCCCATACGCTGGCGACAAGCGCGCCTATTTCTACAGCGGCAGTGCATACCAGCAGAGTATCCACCAGGGAATCAACCTCCCGAATGGAACCTATACCGTTCAAGCCTGGATAAAGGTTTCCAATACGGCTCCAGACATTGGACGCATGGAGGTCACTGGTTATGGAGGCGACAGCATCTATGTTGATATGCCTTATGCAGGAACCGGGTGGAGGCTGGTTGAGACGGATATCACCGTTACAACAGGCTATCTGGACATTGGGTTCTACTGCTCCAGCCCAGGCGGTACAACTGTGCATATAGACAATGTGAAGATTTTGAATAAATAGCGGAATTTAATGAGTTAACTAAAAGATTATTATCTAAATATACTTAAATCGAAGAACATACCCGAAGAGGGACGGGCCTCCGCAAAAGCGGAGGCCCGTCCCTCTCTATCGGATTCGCATGTCAGGAGGGGGAAAGCTAGACAAATGCAAGAGAGAGCGCTGGAACAAAGGACAAAATCAACAGCAATACACAGGAGACCAGGAAAAATGGTACGACCCATTTGAGCATGCTCTCCATCTTGATTTTGGCTACGGCCGCACCCACGAAGAGGTTGCAGCCATAAGGAGGCGTACACAGACCAACAGCTAGGTTTACCGACATGACAACACCGAAGTGAATGGGATTGATGTTGAACGCCTGAATGGTAGGCAGCAGCATAGGCGCGATGATGATGATGGCGGGCACGGTATCCAGAAAACAGCCCACGATCAGCAGAAACACATTGATGACCAGCAACAACACTACAGGGCTGTCGGACAGATTGGCCATAAAGTTGGTGATCATCTGGGGGACCTGTTCGAAGGTCATGAAGGTGGAGAACACTGTGGAGGTGCCCAGCAGGAAGGAAGTAACGCCGTTGAGGACAGCGGCGGACACAAAAGTTTTATACAGGTCCTTCCAAGTCATGTCGTGGTACACGAACAGGGACACGATGATGGAGTACACAACGGAGACAGCGGCGGCCTCAGTGGGAGTGAAGAAGCCAGAGTAGATGCCACCTAGGATAATAAAGGGAGAGAGCAGAGCCCAGAACCCGTCCTTGGTGGCCTTGCCTACCCGGTGTAGCCGTTCTTTCCAGAACTGGATCATGGGAATCCTTTCTCCGCCGGGCCCAAGCTCGGGTTTGTGGACCTCGGTGCCAGTGCGCTTGCAGATGATGATGTTTACCATCAAAAATACCAGGCCGATCATAACGCCGGGGATGATACCGGCCTTGAAGAGATCAGGCACGGAGGTTTTGGTTGAAGCTCCGTAGAGCACAAAGGACAGGGAGGGCGGAATGATGGGCCCCACGATACCGCCGAAGCAGACCAGAGTGGCGGCGTAGGAGGAATCATAACCCTTGCGCTTCATTTCGGGGATCATCATGCCGCCGATGGCAGAGGTGGTGGCCATGCCGGAGCCGGTAAGGGCGCCGAAGAACATGCAGGCCAGCATGGAAACGCACCCCAGGGCGCCGGTCACAAAATCGATCAGCGCAGAGGCAAAGTCCACGATCCGCCGGGCGATGCCGCCAGTGGACATGATGGTGCCGGCCAGCATGAAATAGGGGATGGCCATGACCGTAAACGAGAAAATACCTGAATAGCAGTATTGTGCGTTGACCACCATGTTCAGATCCGAGAAGAAAAACATGGAGATCATGGTTGCGCCGCCAATGGCGAACCCCACAGGCACACCGATCGCCAGCAGGACAAACAGCAAAATCAACAGGACAATGACTGCATCCATGCTTAATCCCCCCCTTCCCGGGCCTTGGTGTCAGCGGGTAATTCGCCATTGATGAGGGTGAGGGCAGAGCGCTTGATGCTCACCAGTGTGCGGAGAATCATCAGTCCGCAGCCCAGCACCACCGCCAAGTAGCCCCAGGAGGTGCTGATCTTGATGCCAGCATAGGGCACATTGCCCTGAGCGACCACCAGTTCCACGCCATAGTAGAAGATGACGGCGCAGATGATAATCACGACGATATCGGAAATGATGTTGACGATCTGGGCCAAGCGGAAAGGCAGCCGATCCGTGAGCATAGTGATTTTAATATGCTCGCCTTCCCGCTGACCTAGACTGATGCCCATCCAGGAGATCCATACGAACAGGAATTTCCCCAGCTCTTCCGACCAGGACAGAGAATTGCCGGCCTTCCGCATGATGACCTGGACGAAAATGATGATGACCATCAAGGCAAACATGGAGACGATGATGACTTCTTCAATGTGATTTAGGATTGAAAAAAATCTGCTTTTTGCTGAATTCATAGACAAATTAGATGTATCACTGAAATACACCTTTTCCCCCTCTCTCTACAGCATATTATAGGTTCCCAACCAGGCCGTACCGATGGCTTAGGCGGGCCTATATATAGTTTCCTCTAGGGTCAGCTCTGGGGAACGGTGGCTAGCCAGCGGTCCATCAGATCGTCGCCGATCTGCGCACGCAGATCGTCATACACAGGCTGCACCGCCTCCTTGAAAGCAGCGACCTCTTCATCGGTGAGCTCCTCCACAGTGGCGCCTTCCTCCTTGAAGCGCTCAATATACTCCATTTCGTTGGCGCGCTCCTCCTCGCGCTGCTGCTCGCAGGCCAAGGCCACGCCCTCCTCGATCAGCGCCCGGTCCTCAGGATCCAGGGACTCGATCCATTCCAGGGAGCACACAATGGGGAAGGGGGAGCTTGCGTGGTTGGTAATGGTGATGTAGGGCGCGATCTCATGGATGTTGAAGTCATTGAACACACCCAAGGAGTGGTCAAGTGCCTCGATGGTGCCTGTGGAGAGGGAGGTCAGCACTTCGTTCCAGGACATGGGGGTAGGACTACCGCCCATAGCGTCCCAGGTCTTGATGTCCAGATCGTTCTGCGCCACGCGGATCTTCTGGCCATGCAGATCCTCGGAATTGTGGTAGGTACTGGTGCGGCTGATCACCTGACGCATTCCATTATAGAACATGCCAACGCAGTAATAGCCGGAGGGTGCCAAGGTCTCGTTAAACAGCTCCAGACCGCCATTTTCAAAGGTGCCCTGCACCCAGTCCTCATAGGTGGGGTACAGGTAGGGTAGGTCTACCGCGCTAGTCGCGGGTCCGGACACGGAACTTACCACGGAGGATAGGTCGAACTCCATGGTGAGAGTGCCCAGCTTTACACCGGCCACCATGTCGGGGGAGTCGCCCAACTGGCCATTGGGGTAAACCTCCACTTTGAAACGGCCGGGCGCCTGCTCTTCCAGCCACTCGCCTAACCAAACGCTCCACTTGTGAGTGGAACGCGTATCAGAGTCGGTATGGCCAATTTTGATCACAATGGGTTCCTCAGAACTAGTGCTGCCAGTGTTGTTGGCAGAGGGGTTATCATTACCGCCACTGCTGGCACTCGGGCGGCTACAGCCGGAGAAAAGAGCCAGGCTCATGGCTGCCGCGAGAGTAAGCGCTAAAAATTTTTTCCGTTTCATAGTTCTCTCCTTCCTGTTCATTGCAGATGGTTCTATCTTTCAGCGGATAGGCCGCAGACATTCGCCGTTTAGGCCAGGGACAGGATCCTGCGGGCCTCGCCGGGGTTGGCGATCTCGCGGCCCAGCTCCTTGGAGAGGCGGACCACCTTGGCCACCAGCTCACCGTTGGAGGCGGCTTTGTGGCCCTTGCCCAGGTAGATGTTGTCCTCAAAGCCAACGCGGACGTTGCCGCCCATTACGATTCCGGCGGCGGCCATGTCCCAGGCGCTGCGGCCGATGCCGGTGACGGTCCAGGTGGAGCCGGAGGGGATTTGCTTGACTAAGTAATTCAGGTTGCCCACCGTGGCGGGGGTGCAGCCGGACACCCCCAGCACGAAGTTGAACTGCATGGGGGCGCCGGGCACCAGGCCTTTCTTGGCCATGTTCAGGATGGTGTCCAGATGGCCGATCTCAAAGCACTCATACTCGGGCTTGATGCGGTTCTCGATCATCCGCTGACCAAAGGCCCGCATGGTAGGCATATCGTTGACGAAGATGTCGTCGCCGAAGTTGCAGGTGCCGCAGTCCAGGGTGGCCATCTCGGGGAAGAGCTCGGTGGGCTGAAGGCGCTCCTCCGGGGTCATGCCGGTGGCGCCGCCAGTGGAGGGGATCAGGATGACGCCAGGACAGGCCGCCTTGATGGCGTCCAGCACTACGCGGAACCGTTCCCGGTCCTGGGTGGGGGTGCCGTCGTCCCAACGGACATGCACATGAATGACCGCCGCGCCCGCATCATACGCGCTCTTGGCCTCTCGTACCATCTCCTCCACGGTGTAGGGGATAGCGGGGCTGTTTTCCTTGGTGACCTCCGCGCCGCAGATGGCTGCGGTAATGATGAGTTTTTCCATCATTCTCACTTCCTTTCTTAAATAAATTTTATTTGCAGTAGCGTTTTGTGAAGTAATCTCGTAGCTTCTCCTCCCTTCGCACAGCATCAAAGGCAATTTCTGCATGGCCGGGGTAATATCCATTTCCGATAAGCATGGGCACATATTTCTTGATGCCCTCGGCCCCCAGAGACGCTTTGGCAAAATCAGTACTCATGCTGAAAAAGTAGATCATTCCCGTATCTTTAGTTACAAGCACCGTGGCCAATTCCGTATTAGGTACACTCACGGTGTTGACCGTGAAGTCCGCCAGTTGGTCACCCAATGCATTCTGGTAAATATCCAGGGCCTCCAGAGGCTTCTTGGCATCGGCTTCCAGCACAACGTCCGCAATGCCCAGGCTACGCACAATCTCACACTGCCGGGGGGAATATTCCATGCAGATCACCTTGCCAGTGGGAGCTACCCGTTTTTTAGCCTCCGCCAGGCGGAGAAGCCCGGCCTTGCCGGCACCCACCACTACCACGGTATCTCCCGCCTTGACGTGGACTGCGACTTGGGCCGGGGCACCGGCCACATCCATCAACGCCAGGCTAAGCTGGTCGCCAAGGTCCTTCGGAAGCTTGGTGTAAATGCCGCTCTCGAACAGTATGGCGCTGGCCTTACAGAAGACCTGTTCGGTGTCCACGTCAATGGACGTGATCTCATTAATTTTTAGAGGAGTGAGTGACAGGGACACTAAAGTGGCGATCTTATCGCCCACCTGGGCGTCTGTAGAGACAGCCAGATCGGCGCCAATCTCCTTGATGCGACCGATCAGAATACCGCCAGATTTTGTTACCGGGTCTTGGAACTTTCCGCGCTCGTCCACGATCTTCTGGATCTCCTGGGCGATCCGGTTCACATCGCCGCCACACTCTTGCTTGATGCGGCCAAAGGCTGTGGCCGTTGGCTGGAGCGCGATGACGTCGATCAGAATCTCATTGGAACAAATAGTGGGGGAGTTGTCCACCCGTTCTGCTGCCTGCGGAAGCAATCCTTTGGGGGAAATGACACGATGGCTTCCGTATGGATCTCCTCGCATGGTAGAGTCTCCTTTCTGTAGCGAAATACTATATTTTTGAACTGCAAGCTGCGTGCCAACTCATTTTTTGATATTTTTACTAGTTTTATCTTTAGTGAAACGGGAATTCGAAGTCCATTAACAGAAGAGCGAACCATAAATTGATCGAACGATCAATTTATGGTTCGCTTGTGATTCAAAAAAGGTTCACTTGTCTTCCGATTGAAGACCGTACAGATTTAATTTTCGGACTACAGAGGATTGACTAATCCCCAGCATGTTGGCAATCTTTCGAGTGGACTTGTACCGTTGCTGGTATAACTGGAGGATTTCCCGTTCCCGCTGGCTCAACATTTCCTTCAGAGAACCGCCGGTGGTCTGCTTGTGAAAATCCGGAGATGGAACGGCTGCTGCTACAGAAGGCGGCTCCACGCTGTCCATGGAGAGGACTTGGAGCACGTCCCGCGCCTCAATGATCCGGTTATTTGTCATAATCATCAACCGCTGGATCAGATTTTGCAACTCGCGGATATTTCCGCGAAAGGACTGGTTCTCCAGAAATTCCAGTGCTTTTGCGCCTAGCGACTTTTGAAGCCCGAATTCCAGGTTGTATCGCTCTACAAAGTATTTGGCTAAGGGGATGATGTCTGCCCGGCGCATGCGCAGAGGCAAAACAGTGATGGGATAGACGTTCAGCCGGTAGTAAAGATCCTCTCGGAATTCCCCGGCCTGCACCATGCGAGCTAGATTTCGGTTGGTGGCAGCGATGATCCGTACATCCACCTTGATGGGAGTTAGCCCACCGACACGAACAATTTCTTTTTCTTGGATCACGCGCAGCAACTTGGCCTGGAAAGTAAGGGGAAGCTCGCCCACCTCGTCCAAGAATAGAGTGCCGTTCTGTGCAGCTTCCCAGAGGCCGATTTTCCCCTTGATGTTTGCTCCGGTAAAGGAACCCTTTTCGTAGCCAAACAGTTCCGACTCCAGCAGATGCTCCGGAATCGCGGCACAGTTGATTTTGACCATTGGGAAGCTTTTTCGCTCGCTGTTCTGATGAATAATTCTGGCAATAATTTCCTTTCCAACACCGGATTCGCCATAGATCATGACGTTGGAGGTATAGCGGGCAACTTTAAGCGCCTGGCGCAGAGTGGCCTTGGCCTCCAGGCTATGGAAGATATATCCGCTCGCACAGTCCTCGTCCGCTTCACTCTTTGCGTGCGGTGTTTCGTCCGAGTTCGGGATAGAGATAGTCTCCGGCACACCGCATATCCCGCGCTGGATGTCTGTCTGCATTTGCGGGAACCTGCGCATTAGTCCCAAAGTGTAGTCTGCGTGTCCCTCCAAAAAGCCTGTGTAAGGGATGACCTGAATCTCTTTGCCGATACTTTCTGCGGTCAGCGCCACGAATTTATAGTCGCAGCATATGGTGGCAAAGTATATGGTCCCATGGTTTTTGACTGCCAATAGGCTTGCAGCCTCAGTGTCTGCTGTGTTGATACAGTTGATGACTACATCAAAGCGCTGAATGATCTCCGCGTGTGGAGTGCCGCATAAAGCGCTCAGGTTGGTGGCGTCCAGTTCCAACACCTCGTCGAACACGCTGCATGGTTCCATTTGAATACGGCTTTCCTGATCTCGCACGATACCTACAAGCCGTCCGCTGGAGCCCATCTTATCCTTAGCGGCATAGCCACACATCAGACCGATGCGGCCGCTGGCACCGAGTATCAGTACATCCTGCCCAGGTTGCACGATCTGATAGGAGCGAGTAGGGGCGCCAGCCTCATCCATAGCTGCAATCACGGCTCGCAGGGGCAAGTCCGGCGGTTTTTTGACGACTGGAGAGTTGGCATATAGGATGGCCTGACCCTCTACCTCCAGTTGGGCGCTTTCGCAGTCAATGCGGAGGATCTGCGTAATGTGCAGAGGGGTTACCGTGAGGGAGGACAGAGATATGATCTCGTCCTTTGGCCGGATATGGTAAATATTTGGGTAGCTGGGACCTAACTCCACCACGGTGCCATATAACATTCCTCCACTGTTGGTTACCGGATTGTGAAGTTTTCCCCGCTCGCGGACAATTTCTAAAACGCGTTGACACAGCAAGGCTCTGTCCTCGCCTGTTTCGTCCAGAATTTCATTGAAGCTGGCCAAATTGATATTGATGATTTTGACGTCGATGAGAACCTCGTCCGACCGAAGCGTCATCGTATTATCTATTTTCCACGCCTGTTGGGCCAGGGCGTGCCGCGGCTCTATAGATCGTTCTAGCCCAAAGCTATCCATTATAGATGCCCTCTTCTGTCGCTTAATTTGATAGAAAGCGGACGGGCCCCATTGGGGACCCGTCCGGCAACTGTTTATTTCCGCTTGCAGTTCTTTGGGACCACACAGGTGCCGCTGGCTCGGCAGACCAGAACCGGCTCATCCAGAACGTCGGCCGCTGAAGCGCTTACGTCCGGCCTAGCTGTAATGACCTTGTACGCGGTAAAGGTCATCTTGCGGGACGTATTTCCGATATAAGTGATCTCGCCCTTCGCTTCGATGTAGTCTCCGGCGTAAACAGGAGCCAGAAACTCTATATTGTCGTATGCGCAAAACAACCCCTCATCGCCGTCGCAGCGGATCAGCAGTTCGGTAGCCACATCGCCAAAGAGGTGCAGCATATGTGCGCCATCTACCAGATTTCCACCATAGTGTGCATCTTTGGCAGACATTCTTACGCGCAGTTCAGAAACAAACTTTTCCATAAACTTAGTCTCCTTTCTTTTGAGGGACAACGCCCCCTCTGGAAATAATGTATAGCAATTTTAATACCAACTGTTACTCAATGTGTCCTCTGCTTGGTGCTGGAAGTATGTCACAGGGGATTATAGCACAAAAAACAATATATTTTTAGATGCATAATACGGCTGATATAATCTAACGGATTCTGAGATTTTTACAGAAAATAAAGGCCTGGATGAATTACTGCAGAGTTGGAAATATTCACCGCAAAGACATTCCGTTATGAGACTGCAAAGCCCAGAGACTATGTTGTGGGAGCCATGGTGGACGAAGCGATAAATTGTTGGCCTTTCTCTCGAGTGCATGCGCATAAATGGGGGGGGGCCATAGTCATCGGGAAGACCCGAAAACCAGTCGGTGGCGTGCGAGCTACGTTACTTTCGAGCGATGCCGCGATATGCCCGGCATCTGGAAATACCGCGGGCATTGCTTTCGGGGTGAGACGGTGGAGCGTGGCCAGGATCCGGTCTGCTGCTGAAAGATTTGTACTTTGAAATATGGGGGGCCAGAGTTTTGCCGGCCGCCTGTTTTATGGAGTAAAGGTAACGTGAAGCGGCTGCCGGAACTGGACAGGCTGGTGCAGTCCGCTTACGGGGATAAGGTCATGGGACGCGTCCCGGAAAACCTGTGTGTCCAGCTCTTGAATGGCTATGAAGTAGAGCGAGCCGCAAAGCAGGAGCGGCGTAAGGTACTTTGCGAACTGCTGTCTGCCAGGCGGGAAAAAGAACAGTCCGTAGACGAGTGGCTGAACATGATGCAGGATTATGCTCAGCTGGAAGAAGTGGATCGCCCCACACTGGTTCGGCTCATTCAGACGCAAGGTAAAATCAGCGTTCAAGGCCAAATTTGCCAAAGGACAAAGGATTTTCGCCTATGTGCCCATTGGCTGCCGCAAGGACCCGGAGGAAAAATGCCATTTGCTGATTGCTGAGGATACCCGCTGGATAATTGAAAAAATTTATGCCCTTGCGGTGCGTGGGGTGGGAGCCGCTAAAACCTCCAAGGTACTGACGCAAGAGAAGGGATCCACCCCCGGCTGGCTGAACTATCAGCGCAAAGGGACATTTGCAAACATCTACGCCAACGCCCCGGAGGGAAAAGCCTACGCCTGGACCATAGCCCAGGTCAAAAGCATTTTGGAGGATGAAACCTACATCGAAAATTCGGTCCATTACCGGGAAACAAATATCTCCAACAAAAATAAGAAGCGTATCCGCAAGGACCCCAGCGAGTGGGTACGTGTCGAGGGGACTCATGAGGTGATCATTTCGAAAGATGTTTTTGACCGTGTGCAAGAACAGATCGCCACACGCCGCCGTTATATGAAGGACCAGACAACACAAATTTTCTCCAGGCCTCTCAAATGCGCCGGTTGTGGCTGGTCTATGCGTTTCAGGACAAAACGCCAGATCAAGAAACCATACAGGCATTACGATTGCAGCCGCTATGGACAACTCGGCAATCAGTGTTCCGCACATTATGTCCGCTATGATGTTCTTTATCCCTATGTTCTCTCCCGTTTGCAGTTCTGGATTAAGGCGGTCCATCAGAATGAGAAAGCCATAGCCGCCCGCCTTTTGAAGCCCTCCAACAGTGGACAGGAGGCAAAGCACAGACGGGCGGCGGCGGATAAAAAGCGGGCGGAAAAACGTCTTGCCGAGCTGGACAGCCTGATAGCCCGGATATATGAGGACAGAACCGCGGAGGTCATGACCGCCCGGAACTTCTCTATGCTCTCCCAAAAGTTCCAGCAGGAGCAGAAGGCGCTGGAGACTAAGATCCTGGCCTTGAATACACAGCTTGAAGCCGCACGGGAACAGACGGAAACATTGAAAAATGGCTTGTTTTGGTAAAGCAATATGCCGACCTGTCTGAGCTGACCGCAGAAGTATGATTACCTTGATTGAAAAATCCTTATCCATGAGGTGATAAAGGACAGCGAGGGAAAACGGGTACAGAAAATCGAGATTTTCTATCGCTTCATTGGCAACATCGACCAAGCCGTTGACACCATCTTTTTAACTGCGTGAAACGGACCAGAGTTTACCGGACAGTGAAAAAATAATTCGGCTGAGTGAGATCTTCGGAGTAACAACGGATTATTTGTTCAAAGGCAAAGAGTCAGACCCTATGGACATCTATGTCCAGCATACTTCAAAAGGCGGGGGCGGATATGTCTGCGAAGGTGACGGAGCGCTTGGAAGAGGTACGCCGCATGAGCACCGCCAGCGGCCCTTCTGCTGGCGGCCGCCGCGGTTATTGCTGGACGCATTTGCTGCTCAAGTGTTGACCGGCGGACGGCCTGCACTAAGGCAAACAGCAGGCGGAGCAAAGAGGCGCGGGGCAATGCCCCGCGCCTCTTTTATCGGGATTTGGGTTTGGGTTTAAAGATCAGGGCCACCAGCCAGCCGAAGAAGATGGCGGCGGAGATGCCGCCCGCCGCGGCGGTGACGCCGCCGGTGAGGGCGCCCAGTATGCCCATCTCGTCCACGGCCTTCGCGGCTCCCTTGGCCAGCAGATAGCCAAAGCCGGTCAGGGGGACGGTAGCCCCCGCTCCGCCGAACTCCACCACATACTTGTAGAGCCCCAGCCCGCCCAGCACCACGCCGGACACCACATAGAGCACCAGAATACGGGCCGGGGTGAGCTTGGTCTTGTCAATGAGCAGCTGCCCGATCAGGCAGAGCGCCCCGCCGCAGAGGAAGGCGCGGGCGTATTCCCAAAAGACTTCCATGATTTTCCCTCACTGTTCCGTTGAGATGGCCACCGCGTGGCAGATGGACGGGATGCTCTCCCCCTGGAGCGTGGAGGTGGGGGAGAGCAGGGCGCCGGTGCCGCAGAAGAGCAGGCGCCTCCAGCGGCCCTGCTTCATACCGTTGAGCAGAAAGCCGGTGAGCACCGCGGCGGAGCAGCCGCAGCCCGAGCCGCCGCAGTGGACGTCCTGGGTCTGGGCGTCGTAGATGAGCACGCCGCAGTCCTCCAGATTTTTGAATTCAATGCCGTCCCGGTGGAAGAGATCCAGCAGAATCTCCTTGCCCAGGCTGCCCAGATCGCCGGTGACAATCAGATCATAGTCCGAGGGCCTGCGGCCTGTGTCCCGAAAATGGGCCTGAATGGTATCATAGGCGGCGGGGGCCATAGCGGCTCCCATATTGTTAGCATCCTGGATGCCCTTGTCCACAATCTTGCCTGTGGTCACATGGGTGATATAGGGGCCCGGCCCCTCCCGGGAGAGGATGACGCAGCCCGCCCCCGTCACCGTCCACTGGGCGGTGGGGGTGCGCTGGCCGCCGTACTCCAGGGGCGTGCGGTACTGCCGTTCGGCGGAGCAGAAATGGGAGGAGGTCATGGCGGCGGCGTGGGTGGCGAAACCGCCGTCCAGCAGCAGGGCGGCCAGAGACAGGCTCTCCGCCATAGTGGAACAGGCGCCATACAGCCCGAAGAAGGGGACGTCCTGCCCCCGGACGGCGAAGCCGGAGCCAATGCACTGGTTGAGCAGGTCGCCGGCCAGAATATAGTCCAGGGCGGAGGCGCTCAGCCCCGCCTTGTCCAGCGCGGAGGAGAGGGCCAGCTTCTGCATGGCGGTCTCCGCCTTCTCCCAGGTCTTTTCCCCAAAGGAATCGTCCTGATTGATCTGGTCGAAGCTGTCGGCCAGCGGGCCCTCCCCTTCTTTTTTCCCCACCACATTGGCGTGGCCTGCGACGGAGGGCGGGTGGGCAAGGGCGACCGTCTGCCGGCCCAGCTTTTTTGTGGTCATAGCGCCAACCTTCTTTCCTTCAGATAATGCTATTTTGAACGAAAAGCCGGGAAAATATGAGGCTGGATTTTGTGGCGGGACATGCTGGTCAAAAAGAGGGCTTTGCGGTATAATAAACAGCAGAAACCGGATTCATTGAAATGGAGGCATATCATGGTCGAGGAAGCCAAGCGTACTCTGGCCTATCTCTGTCCCGCCTGCCGCCAGAGCGTGGCGGTGGAGCGCAGCGTATTCCAGCTGGCGGCGTCCGCCAACGAACTGCCCTGCCCCTGCGGCAAATCCTCTCTCCGGGTGGAGCTGATGGGCGACCGGGTGAAGCTCACCGTCCCCTGCCTGTTCTGCGGCAAGGATCACACCGTCACCTGCTCCTCCCACGCTTTTCTCCACGAGAAGGTGCTGGCCTTCTCCTGCGCCGCCTCGGGGCTGGACTGCTGCTACGTGGGGGAGGAGGGGCCGGTGTTTGCCGCCCTCCAGCGCCTGGAGGAAGCGGTGGACAAGCTGGAGGCCGCTTCAGGGGAGAAGGGGGCCTTCCTGGACGAGCTGGTGATGCAGGAGGTGCTCTCCGAGCTCAAGGAGATCGCCCAGCGGGACGGCATCTCCTGCACCTGCGGCTCCCACCGCTGGAAGCTCCAGGTCAATTTCAGCTCCATCGACCTGTTCTGTGCCGACTGCGGCGGGGCCATGCGCATTCCGGCGGCCACCGCCAGCGACATCGACGACATCTGCTGTAAAAACAAGCTGGTCATCCACGGCCAGGACTGAGGAGGCGGAAGCATGGTGGTATACGAGTGCGAGTACATGGTGGACTCCAGGGACATCGACCCCTGGTACCACTGCCGCCCCTCCGGGCTGATGGGGATGCTCCAGGAGGCCGCCACCCAGGCGGCCTGTGCCCTTCACGTCTCCCGGGACGAGATGCTGGAGCGGTACAACAGCTTCTGGATGCTGGCCCGGCTGTGGTACCGGCTGGATGTCCCTCTGAGCTGGGGGGACACGGTACACATCCGCACCTGGCACCGGGGCGGGAGGGGAGCCTCCACCTACCGGGACTTCGACCTGTTTGTGAATGGACAGCCGGTGGGGGAGGCGGTGTCCACCTGGGTGCTGGCCGACGCCGCCACCCACAGGCTGGCCCGCATGAGCCGGATCACGGAGTTCCAGGATACCGACGGCGGCCCTCTCTGCAAGGAGCGCACCCTGTCCCGGGTCCGCCTGCCCGAAACTATGGAGCACGCGGACAGCCGCGCCATGCACTACAGTGATACCGACGTCAACGGCCACGTCAACAATGTCCGTTATGTGGACTTCCTCTGCGACGCCCTCCACATGGAGCGCCTGGGCCCCAGCCGCTTCGTCTCCTCCCTCCAGGTAGGCTACCTGGCCGAGTGCGTGGCGGGGGAGACCATCGAGCTCTACACCGGCCAGGCCGGCGGCCTGTGGTACGTCCACGGGGCGGATCAGGCGGGCAAGAGCCGGTTTGACGGCGCGGTGGAGCTGGCGGAGCTCACCCCTTGACAGCGGCGGAGCCATCGAGTAAAATAGAAAAAATTTAACCTCTGAGAGAGCAAAAAGATAAAAGGAGATGCACCATGGTCAACACTGACGAGCGCCAGAAGTTCACCCGGCAGGGCCTCACCTTCGACGACGTGCTGCTCATCCCCGCCGAGAGCGACGTCCTGCCCGCAGACATCGATCTGCATACCCAGCTCACCCGCAGGATCAGGCTTAACATCCCCCTGATGAGCGCCGCCATGGATACCGTCACCGAGTACCGCATGGCCATCGCCATCGCCCGTGAGGGCGGCATCGGCATCATTCATAAAAATATGTCCATCGGCGCCCAGGCCGAGCAGGTGGACATGGTCAAGCGCAGCGAGAACGGCGTCATCACCAACCCCTTCTGGCTGGCCCCCGGCCATACGCTGGCGGAGGCCGACGAGCTCATGGCCAAGTACCGCATCTCCGGCGTGCCCATCTGCAAGGACGGCAAGCTCATCGGTATTATCACCAACCGCGACATGAAGTTTGAGACCGACATGAGCCAGTTGGTGGACAACGTGATGACCAGGGACAACCTGGTCACCGCCAGGGAGGGCGTCACGCTGGAGGAGGCCAAGGAGATCCTGCGCCGCCACAAGATCGAGAAGCTGCCCATCGTGGACGATGAGAACCACCTCAAGGGCCTCATCACCATCAAGGACATCGAGAAGGCCACCGTATACCCCAACTCCGCCCGCGACGAGAAGGGCCGCCTGCTGGTGGGCGCCGCCATCGGCGCCACCCCCGACGTGCTGGACCGGGTCCACGCGCTGGTGGAGGCCGGCGTGGACGTGCTCTGCCTGGACTCCGCCCACGGCCACTCCAACAACATTCTGGAGTGCGTCCGCCGCATCAAGGCCCTCTACCCCGACGTGCAGCTCATCGCCGGCAACGTGGCCACCGCGGAGGGCACCCGCGCCCTCATTGAGGCGGGCGCCGACTGCGTGAAGATCGGCATCGGCCCCGGCTCCATCTGCACCACCCGCGTGGTGGCCGGCATCGGCGTGCCCCAGATCACCGCCGTCTATGACGCCGCCTGCGTGGCCGCCGAGTACGGCGTGCCCATCATCGCCGACGGCGGCGTGAAGTACTCCGGCGATCTGGCCAAGGCCCTGGCCGCCGGCGCCAACGTGGTCATGCTGGGCTCCCTGCTGGCGGGCTGCGAGGAGTCCCCCGGCGACACCGAGGTGTACCAGGGCCGCCAGTTCAAGGTCTACCGCGGCATGGGCTCCCTGGGCGCCATGGCCTGCGGCTCCAAGGACCGCTACTTCCAGCAGAACAACAAGAAGCTGGTGCCCGAGGGCGTAGAGGGCCGCGTGCCCTACAAGGGCCCCACCGGCGACACCATCTACCAGCTCATGGGCGGCCTGCGGGCCGGTATGGGCTACACCGGCTGCCACAACGTGGAGGAGCTGCACACCAAGGCCCAGTTCATGCAGATCACCTCCGCCGGACTCAAGGAGTCCCACCCCCACGACATCTATATCACCAAGGAAGCGCCCAACTACACCCTCAATCCCCAGTAAGCGGTGGAGCGCATCACGGTACCCGGCCCGGACGGCGGATTTTCCGTGCCCGCCGGGCTGGAACAAGAGGCAGCGGAGCGGCTGGGCCGCTACGAGGACGCCCATGGGCGCCTGCTGGCCCGCCAGGAGGAGCTGGCCGGGCGGATGGAGGCCCTCAAGGCCCAGGGAAAGCAGAAGACCGCCCAGTTCCGGGAGCTGTTCGCCGAGAAGCTCACCATTCAGAATACCCTGACGCTGTGGGAGACCTACGGTATTCACTGAAAAGGCCCAAAAGACGGCCGCCGCCCATTTGGGCGGCGGCCGTCTCGCGCGCATGGAGACTAGCGGGGGACATAGACCAGCTCGGTCATGCCGTTGTGGACGGCGGTATGGAGCAGATGGAGCTTCCGCTCCTCCGCCAGCGCCCCGAACAGCGAAACGCCGCTCCCCTTTGAAAACTAGTTCCGCCTAGCCGACCTTACGGCCATGACAAGCTGTACAGCCCCATACAGGCCGCAGAGCAGGAGAATTGTGTCCTCATAGGCGTGAAAAAAGATCGATTTAATCCCAGTCAGCCCCCAAAGAGTCAGAAGAGCAAGGAGAAGCCTGTTCTTGTACCGGTAACCCGCACAGACCGTGATGCTCAGACTGACAATGGGACAGGGCATAATATGTGTCACCATTTGCGGAAAGGCGTTTCCCAGAAGGAGGGAGACGAGGGGGTAAAGCAGCCAGAGCAGCAGAAGCAGGGCCTGCACGGCGGTGGGTTTTTGGAGCGTATCCGCTCCGTTGTGCCTGCTCTCATACAGGAACAGAATGCCGAAGAGCAGATAGAGCGGAAGCGCAAAATACTTCTGGATAGGTTCTGATCCATAACGGGCGAAAAAAGCGAGACCGATCCACAAGTTTGCGATTCCGAGGGCAAACTTTGCCGCCCATGGTGCCTTTTGGGTGTAGGACAGCGCGAACATAATCAGGAGAACGAGCAAGAGGACGATTTGCAGGCCCCATGTATCCATATTATAGGCCCCGATTACCTTCCAGAAGATCTGTGCGTCCAATTTGCCGCACCTCCAAATTGCGATATTGTTTATTGTAGCATATCGGAGGGATGTGCTCAACGGGGAAGTCCCCGCTGTCCAAGATTGCGCGGCGGGGCGGGATATGATATAATTTAATATCTGACCAAAGAATGGGGGGAGAGACATGCTCAAGCTGCTGCTGGGCCGGGCGGGGACGGGAAAGACCCGGGCTCTGCTGGAGGCCATGGCCGCCGGGGACGGGCGGCCCCAGATCCTGATCGTCCCCGAGCAGCACTCCCACAGCATGGAGCGCCAGCTTTGCGCCATCGGAGGCAGCCGGGTGTCCCTCTTTGCCGAGGTGCTCTCCTTCACCCGGCTGGCCAACCGGGTGTTCTCCGTGTACGGCGGTTTAGCCGCCCCGGCGCTGGACGGGGGAGGCCGCCTGCTGCTGCTGTGCGCCGCCCTCAAGTCGGTGGCCCCGGAGCTGCGGGTGTACCAGCGCCCCTCCCGCAAGCCCGCCTTCCTCTCCGGCCTGCTGGCCACGGTGGACGAGCTCAAGACCTGCCGCATCACCCCGGAGCAGCTCTGGACCGCGGGGGAGGAGAGCGGCGGCGGGGAGGGGGACAAGCTGCGGGACCTCTCTCTCATCTACGGCGCCTACGAGGCCATGACCGCCCGCCAGGGGGCCGACCCCCGGGACCGGCTGACCCGGCTGGCGGAGGCGCTCACCCGGGAGGACTGGGCGGTTGGGAAGGACTTCTACCTGGACGCCTTCACCGACTTTACCCCCCAGGAGCGGGCAGTGCTCTCCGCCCTGCTGGGGAAGGCCAATTCCGTCACCGTGGCCCTCACCTGCGACAAGCTGGAGGAGGACGAGGGGGGCGCGGGGATCTTTTCCCCCGCCCGCCGCACCGCCCGCCAGCTCCTCCGGCTGGCCCAGGAGCGGGGCGTTTCCCGGGAAATTGAGGTGCGCGCCGGCGGGGCCGGGCCCAAGACGGCGGCCCTGGCCCACCTGGAGGGCCAGCTCTTCGCCCACCGGCCCGCCCCCTATGAGGGCGCGGCGGAGGAGCTCACCCTGCTGAAGGCCAACAGCCCCTACTCCGAGTTGGAGTGGACGGCGGCGGAGATTCTGCGCCTGGTGCGGGAGGAGGGCTACCGCTTCCGGGACATTGCCGTGTGCGCCCGCAGCCTGGAGGGCTGCGGCTCCCTCGTCGAGACCATCTTCGCCCGGTACGGCGTGCCCGTGTTCCTCAGCCGGATGAGCGACATTCTGCAAAAGCCCATTCTGGCCCTCATCACCTCCGCCCTGGAGGCCGCGTCGGGGGGCTACCGCTATGACGACGTGTTTCGCTATCTGAAAACCGGGCTCACCGGCCTGTCGGCGGAGGACGTGGATCTGCTGGAGAACTACGTGCTCAAGTGGAGCTTGGAGGGGAGCGCCTGGACGGGGGCGCGGGACTGGGCGAACCACCCCAGGGGGTATGGCCTGCCCTTCTCCGAGGTGGACCGGGCCCTGCTGGCCCGGCTCAACACGCTGCGGCGGCAGGTGGCCCAGCCCCTGGAGGGCCTGCGGAAGAACCCGGACAAGACGGGCCGGGGGCAGGCGATCGCCCTCTACACCTTTCTGGAGGCGGCGGGGGTGCCGGAGCGGCTGGCCCAGCGCACCGAGGAGCTGAACCGCCGGGGGCAGGCCGCGCTGGCGGAGGAGTATGCCCAGCTCTGGGAGATCCTCTGCGGCGGCCTGGAGCAGTGCGCTCAGATCCTGGGGGACGCCCCCATGGAGCTGGACGAGTTCTCCAAGCTCTTTGCCCTGGTGCTCTCCCAGTACGACGTGGGCTCCATCCCCGTGTCCCTGGACCGGGTGAATGTGGGCGACATGCCCCGCCTGGCCCACCGGGCCTGCCCGGTGGTGTTCCTGCTGGGGGCGGACGACGGGGCCATCCCCGCCGCCGCGCCGTCGCCGGGCCTGCTCAACGACGACGACCGGAGCCTGCTGGCCTCCTACGGGCTGGAGCTGGCCCCCCGGCTGTCCGACAAGCTGTACCGGGAGATGACCATCGTCTACGAGACCTGCGCCCTGCCCCAGCGGCGCTTCTATGTGAGCTGGGCGGCGGCCGGGCCCGACGGGGAGGAGCAGCGGCCCTCCTTCCTCCAGTCCAAGCTGAATTTCCTGTTCCCTCAGGCCCGGCGGGTGGAGGAGGGGCGGCTGGACGGCTCCTTCCGGCTGGCGGCCCCCCGGCCCGCCCTGGAGCTGGCGGGGCGGTTCCCCCAGGCCGGGGCGGCCCTGCGCGCCCTGCCGGAATACGCCCCCCTGGTGGAGCGGATGGAGCGGGCCGCCCGGATGGAGCGGGGGCGGCTCACCCGCCCGGCGGTGGACGCCCTCTATGGGAGGCGGGTGCCCATGTCCGCCTCCCGGATGGACAAGTACAAGTCCTGCCACTTCTCCTACTTCATGCAGTACGGCCTGAAGGCCGAGCCCCGGCGGGCCGCCGGGTTCCAGGCCCCGGAGTACGGCACCTTCGTCCACTATGTGCTGGAGCACGTGCTGCGGGCCTGCCGGGAGCGGGGTGGCGTGAAGGAGGTTCCGGCGGAGGAGCTGCGCACCCTGGCCCAGGCGGCGGTGGAGCGGTACGTCAGCGAGGAGCTGGGCGGGCTGGAGCACGAGACCGCCCGCTTCCGCTATCTGTTCCGGCGGCTGCTCAAATCGGTGTACGCCGTGGTGGACAACGTGGCGGAGGAGCTGCGCGCATCCCAGTTCCAGCCTATTTCCTTCGAGCTGGGCTTCGGCGCGGGGAAGGACCTGCCTCCGGTGGAGCTGAGTGTGGACGGCATGACGGTCAGCATCTCCGGCTTCGTGGACCGGGTGGACGGCTGGGAGCACGACGGGCGGCTCTATCTGCGGGTCGTGGACTACAAGACGGGGCGCAAAACCTTTGATCTGACGGACATCTGGAACGGCATGGGCCTTCAAATGCTGCTCTACCTGTTCACCCTGGAGCGGGAGGGGGAAGCGCTTTACAACCGGGAGATCATCCCGGTCGGCGTGCTCTACCTGCCCGCCCGGAACGCGGTGGTCGCGGGCAGCCGGGCCATGAGCGAGGCCGAGCGCCGGAGAAAGGTGGACGCCGAGCTGCGGCGGCGCGGCATTGTGCTGGACGAGCCGGAGGTGCTCGCCGCCATGGAGGAGCCGGGGGAGGCGGGCATCCGCTTCCTGCCCGTGAAGGTGAACAAGGCCGGGGCCATCACCGGCGAGGCGCTGGTCTCCGCCGAGCGGCTGGGCAAGCTGGCCCGGCACACCGGGCGGATTCTGGAGGAGATCGGCCGGGAGCTGGCCGCCGGCAACATCGCCGCCGACCCCTTCTGGCGGGGGCCGGATCACAATGCCTGCCAGTGGTGCGAGTACGCCGCCGCCTGTCACTTCGAGGAGGGCCGGGGCGGCGACCGGCGGCGCTTCCTGCCTGCCGTCAGGGGCGAGGAATTCTGGCAGGCGGTTGCGAAAGAGCAAGTATGAGTTGGGAGCCCAGATACAGCCCGGAGCGGAACTGTTCGTCGCTCTCGATGGCGGAGAGCTTGCACAGCTCCGACCAGAAGTCGTCCAGGAACGCGGCGGAGAAGCCCTTTCCAAGGCGGGTCATGTAAGTATCGACAACGGCAAGCTGCTTGCGGTATTCTGGAGAAGTCTCATGGATCATCAACTGCTGTAATTCTAAGAGATCAAACGTGATAGAACCTCCTTTTGTTGAGAATAACTCTATACTCGTTGTAGTGAGAATAACTCCACATGTCAAGAGAGGAGCGGAAAATGGCCACTTTTGAGGAGCGGCTTACAAAGCTGCGTACGAAAGCAGGGGTGTCACAACAGGCGATCGGGGATGCCTTGAACGTGTCCCGCTGGGCAGTTCACAATTATGAGGCGGGGAAAAACCGGCCGGATTTTGATGGCCTGATCGCCCTGGCCGACTATTTCGACGTCTCCCTGGATTATCTGGTTGGACGCTCCGACCGCCGGGAGCGCAACCTGTAGGGGGAGACCTTGCGGCCGCCCGCAGTCAGGAGCAGGCCCGGCCCTGTTGGAATTGCAATCGGTCAAACATAGCAATAGATACCTCTGAACAGGAACAAATTGAGCCTGTTGATAAATTGGGGGAATCATTATGACGTTTGGACAGAGACTGGGCATGCTGCGGAAAGAAAGAGGTTATACGCAAAAGACCTTTGCACAGGAGCTGAGCGTAACAGAGCGGTGTATTCGGGCCTATGAAAATGAGACGCGCCATCCTGATTACTTTGGCCTGACCGCCCTGGCCGACGATTTCGACGTCTCCCTGGATGATCTGGTCGGACGCTCCGACCGCCGGGAGCGCAACCCGTAGGGGCGGCCTTTATGGCCGCCCGCGGGCGACCACAAGGGTCACCCCTACGCCGTTATGTACTGGGGCGGGTCCCCTGCTGGATGTACCCCTGTAGATGGGGGCTGACTCTAGGCCTTGTTTGAAAAATAGCAATATGACCAGCGGCGAGGAATTTTGCCCGCTGGCAAGCAATTTTTTCGCAGGAATCCTGGCGGATTTCAAGGAAAAATTGGGCCGTCCAGAGGGCAAAAGGCCCGGTGATTGGGCGTGTTGACTATTTTCAAACAAGGCCTAGGCACAGAATAGTAAAAAGCAAAGAAATGAAAAGAGAGGAATATCTGCGCATGATCAATTTTGGAGCGCTCTTGAGCAACACCAGCAACTTTCTGTATACCTACATTCTCATCGCCCTGCTGATTTTTGCGGGGATCTACTTCACCGTGCGCACCCGCGGGGTGCAGTTCCGGCTGTTCCCCGAGGCCCTGCGGGTGCTGGGGGAGAAGAAAAAGGACGGCAAGGACATCTCCTCCTTCCAGGCCCTGATGATCTCCACCGCCTCCCGGGTGGGCACGGGCAACATCGCCGGGGTGGCCAACGCCATCATCGCCGCCACGGTCATCGGCGGCTACGGCGCGGTGTTCTGGATGTGGCTGCTGGCCCTCATCGGCGCGGCCTCCGCCTTCATTGAGAGCACCCTGGCCCAGTGCTACAAGGAGAAGCACGGGGACAACTGGGTGGGCGGCCCGGCCTACTACATCCAGAAGGCCCTGGGCAGCCGGTTCTTCGGCGTGGTGTTCGCGGTGCTGCTCATCGCCTGCTTCGCCTACGGCTTCAACGCCCTCCAGGCCTACAACGCCGGCTCCGCCCTCCAGTACTATCTGCCCGGCTACTCCGAGAGCGTCTGGCCCGCGGTGGTGGGGGCGGCGCTGGCCCTGCTCACCGGCCTGTGCATCTTCGGCGGCGTACGCCGCATCAGCGCCATCACCTCCGGCATCGTCCCGGTCATGGCGGCCATCTATATCGCCCTGGGCCTCTTCATCACCGTCAAGAACATCGGCCAGGTGCCCTATATGCTCTCCATGATCGTCTCTCAGGCCTTTGATCCCAAGGCCATGTTCGCGGGCATCGGCGCCTCCTGCATCATGCAGGGCATCAAGCGTGGCCTCTACTCCAACGAGGCGGGCATGGGCTCCGCCCCCAACGCGGCGGCGGCCGCCGACGTGTCCCACCCGGTGAAGCAGGGGCTGGTGCAGATGCTCTCCGTGTTCATCGACACCATCCTCATCTGCTCCACCACCGCCTTCATGCTGCTCCTCTCCGGCGTGCCCATCGACGCCTACTCCGAGGGCATGAACTTTGTCCAGGCGGCGGTGCACAGCCAGGTGGGCCCCTTCGGCCCCCTGTTCATCACCGTCTCCATCTTCCTGTTCGCCTTCAGCTCCCTGGTGGGCAACTACTACTACACCGAGTCCAACTTCCGTTTCATCCGGGACTCCAAGACCGGGCTGCTGGTGTTCCGGCTGACCTGTGTGGCCGCCATTTTCATTGGCGCGCAGATGAGCTTCTCCATGGTGTGGGATCTGGCCGATGTGCTGATGGGCCTGATGGCCCTGGTCAACCTGGTGGCCATCCTGCTGCTGGGCGGAAAGGCCATCCGGGTGCTCAGGGACTACCAGAAGCAGCGCAGGGCGGGGAAGAACCCCGTCTACCGCTACGACGAGGTGGGCGTGGGCAGCCCGGAGATCTGGAACGAAGCCCACGCCAAAAAGTGGGAGGACTGAACCGAACCCATCCCCGCTGAGCTGAAAGGAGCGCCCTATGGCCTTTTCCCTGACAAGTGAACAGCAGGCTACGGTGGACAACCGGGGCGGCGGGCTGCTGGTGTCCGCCGCCGCCGGCTCCGGCAAGACCCGGGTACTGGTGGAGCGGCTCCTGGCCCGGGTGGAGGGGGAGGGGCTGGACATCGACCGCTTCCTGGTCATTACCTACACCAAGGCCGCCGCCGCCGAGCTGCGGGGCCGCATCGTGGAGGAGCTGTCCGCCCGGCTGGCGGAGCGCCCCACCGACGCCCACCTGCGGCGGCAGGCCACCCTGGTCTATAAGGCCCAGATCTCCACCGTCCACGCCTTCTGCGCCCAGCTTTTGCGGGAGTGCGGCCACCTGCTGGAGCTGGATCCGGACTTCCGCCTGTGCGACGAGGGGGAGGCGGGCATCCTCATGCTCCGCGCCCTCAACGATGTGCTGGACCGGCGCTATGAGGACATCGCCGAGGGGAGTGATTTCGCCCGGCTGGTGGACACCATGTCCGCCGGGCGGGACGACAGCCGGCTCATGCAGATCGTGCTGGACATCCGGGGGCGGGTGCAGGCCCACCCCAATCCCGCCGCCTGGCTGGACGGGCAGGAGCGGGCCTTTGCCCTGGAGGGGGTAGACGACCCGGGGGAGACCCCCTGGGGCCGCCTGCTGCTGGACGACGCGGGGCGGCAGGGGGCCTACTGGCGGGACAAGATCGCCCGGGCCCTGGAGCTGTGCCCCTGCGACGCCAATCTGGACGCCAATTACGCCCCCAGCCTCTCCGCCACCCTGGCGGCCCTGGACGCCTTTGTGGAGGGGACGCGGCGGGGGTGGGACGCGGCCCGGGCCGCCCTGCCCATCCCCTTCCCGGCGGCGGGGCGCAAGAAGATTGTGGACTGCCCCGACGCGGCGGAGCAGGTGAAGGCCATCCGGAGCACCTGCAAAAAGCGGATGGAGAAGCTGGGGGAGTGGTTCGAGGACTGCGGGGCGGATCTCCTGGAGGATCTCCGGGCGGTGCACCCGGCGGTGCGGGGGCTGTTCGCCCTGGTGAAGGACTTCGAGGGGGCCTACGCCGCCGAGAAGGCCCGCCGGGGCATGGTGGACTTCGCCGATCTGGAGCACATGGCGGTGCGCCTGCTGGTGGGGGAGGACGGCGCCCCCACCGAGCTGGCCCGCCAGTGGTCCGCCCGGTACGACGAGATCATGGTGGACGAGTACCAGGACACCAACGAGGTGCAGAACGCCATCTTCACCGCCCTGTCTCGGAACGGCACCAACCTCTTCCTGGTGGGGGACGTGAAGCAGTCCATCTACCGCTTCCGCCTGGCCGATCCCACCATCTTCCTGGGCAAGTACCGCGCTTTCGCCGACTACACCCAGGCGGCGGAGGGGGAGGAGCGGCGGCTCATCCTGTCACGGAACTTCCGCTCCCGGCCGGAGGTGCTGGAGGGGGCCAACTTTGTGTTCCGCAGCGTCATGTCCGCCGACTTCGGCGAGATGGACTACACCGCCGACGAGGCCCTCTATCCCGGCGCGCCCTTCCCGCCCGACGGCCGCTACGCCGTGGAGCTGGACGCGGTGGACGCCTCCGCCGAGGGGGAGGAGGAGAAGACCGCCCGGGATCTCATCGAGGCCCGCTTTGCGGCCAAGCGCATCCGGGCGCTGGTGGACGGGGGCTTTCCTGTCTCCGACGGCGAGGGCGGCGAGCGGCCCGTCCGCCCGGCAGACATCGTGATTTTACTCCGCTCCCCCAACACGGTGCTCCACCACTACGCCCGCGCCCTGGGGGAGCGGGACATCCCCTGGGAGGCGGAGGGCGGCGGCGACTTCTTCGCCGCCACCGAGGTGAACGTGGCCCTCTCCCTGCTCCAAATCGTGGACAACCCCCGGCAGGACGTGCCCCTCATCTCCGTCCTCCGCTCCCCGGTGTACGGCTTCTCCGCCGACCGGCTGGCGGAGCTCCGGGCTGCCAGCCCCGATACCGACTTCTACGCCGCCCTGACCGCCGACGGCGGGGAGGACAGCCGGGCCTTTCTGACCGAGCTGGACGAGCTGCGCTTCGGCGCGGGGGAGCTGAGCAGCCACGAGCTGCTCTGGCAGCTCTACGACCGCACCAATCTGCTGGGGGTGTTCGGTGCCATGGAGCGGGGGGAGGAGCGGCAGTCCAACCTGCTCACCCTGGCGGAGCTGGCCCGCCGCTTCGAGGGGGCGGGCCACAAGGGCCTGTTCGGCTTTTTGTCCTACCTGACCCGGCTGCGGGAGAACGGGGCCAAGCTGGCCCTGCCCGCCCCCGGCCGGGAGGGGGGCGGCGTGCGCATCCTGAGCATCCACAAGTCGAAGGGGCTGGAGTTCCCCGTGGTGCTCCTCTGCGGGCTGGCGCGGAGGCTCAACCGGGAGGACATGAGCCGGCCCATCCTGTTCCACCCCAAGCTGGGGGTGGGTCCCAAGCGGCTGGACGTGGAGCGGGGGATGGAGTATCCCACCCTGGCCCGCCGGGCGGTGGCCCGGAAGCTGGAGCTGGAGATGATGGCCGAGGAGCTGCGGCTGCTCTATGTGGCCATGACCCGGGCCAAGGAGAAGCTGATTTTGTCGGTGGCCCTCACCGGCGGGGCGCGGGATCTGGAGAAGCTGGCCCCCGACGCGGCCTGTCCGGTGGAGCCCCAGGTGCTGGCCGGGTGCCAGAGCGTGGGGCAGTGGGTGCTGCTGCCCGCCCTGGCCCGGCCCGACGGGGAGGTCCTCCGCCGGGCCGCGGGGGTGCAGGTGCCCGTCCCGGCGGCGGACTTCGGTCCGGCCTGGGATATCCGCTTTGTGGACGGGGCGGAGTTCCAGGCGGAGCCGGAGGAGAGCGCCATTTCCCCATCCGGTCCCCCGGACGGCGAGATGATTTCCGCGGGGGCGGGGGAGGAGACCGCCGCCCTGGCGGCCCGGCTGGCCTGGCATTATCCCCACGGGGCGGAGGTGGAGCTGCCCTCCAAGCTCACCGCCACCCAGCTCAAGGGGCGGGCGCTGGACGAGGAGGTGGCCGAGGCGGCGGTCCGGCCCCCCCGGCCCATCCGCCTGGGGCGGCCCCGGTTCGCCGCCGAGGAGTTCGGCCTCACCCCGGCCCAGAAGGGCACCGCCCTCCACCTGGTCATGCAGTACATCGACTTCGAGCGGACGGAGCGCGTGGAGCAGGTGCGGGCCGAGATCGCCCGGCTGGTGGAGCGGGCCTTCCTCACCCCCCAGCAGGGGGAGGCGGTGGACCCGGCCAAAATCGCGGCCTTTTTCGCCTCTCCCCTGGGGCGGGAGCTGATGGCCTCCACCTCCCTGCGGAGGGAGTTCAAGTTCTCCATCCTGGTTCCGGCGGCGGACTACTACCCCCAGGCCGGGGCGGAGGAGCAGGTGCTCCTCCAGGGCGTGGTGGACTGCTGCTTTGAGACTCTGGAGGGCATCACCGTGGTGGACTTCAAGACCGACCGGGTGGACCGGCGCTCTGTAGCGGCCCGGGCGGAGGAGTACCGGCCCCAGCTCGCGGCCTACAGCCGGGCGCTGGAGGAGATCACCGGGAAGCCGGTGATCCGCCGGTGCCTGTGGTTTTTCGCCCTGGATCAGGTGGTGGATGTGTGAAGGGCCGCTGGCAACTTGAAAAATTTCTCGAAAAAACAGTTGCAATTCCGGTTTTCCTGTGCTATACTATTCTAGCGTTTATAAGGCGTGGAGGTTTGCTGCGCCGCCTCATCCAGAACGAGAAAGAGGTGAACACACCATGAAGGAAGGCATCCATCCCAACTACGAACAGACCACGATCAAGTGTGCTTGCGGTAATGTGATCGAAACCGGATCTACCAAGAAGGACATTCGCGTGGAAGTCTGCTCCAAGTGTCACCCCTTCTTCACCGGCAAGCAGAAGATGGTGGATACTGGCGGACGCGTCAGCCGCTTCAACAAGAAGTTCGGCCTGGACAAGAAGTAAGTTCGTATGTAAGAGCCCGTACCGGTTTCGGTACGGGCTCTTTTGCATCGGAAGGATACCAGCCGCCGGAGCGGCATAAGAATAAGGAGGGAGACGGCTATGCGCAAGTGCCTGCGCTGCGGGACAGAGATGTTGGAGGGCTGGAACGTCAAGGAGGATGGGCATAAACATGAAATTTTCATCGACAATGGGGGAAGCTTCGTGCGCGGCGACGGACGGATGGGAATTCTGAAGGCCGCGGTCTGCCCCCAGTGCGGCGAGGTTTCGGTCTATGTGGACGATCCGGACACGGTGATCAACGGATGGAGGTAAGAGCGATGTTTAGCAGAATTGACCCCAAGGAGCTGGACCAGAACGTCTTTTCCATGATCGGCGAGCAGTGGATGCTGGTCACCGCCGGGACGGCGGAGCGGTGCAACACCATGACGGCCAGTTGGGGCGGCCTGGGCGTGCTGTGGGGAAAGCCGGTGGCCACGGTCTACATCCGCCCCCAGCGGTACACCCTGGAATTTGTGGAGCGGGAGGACTGCTTCACCCTCTCCTTCTTCGGGGAGGAGTACCGGAAGGCCCTGGCCCTGTGCGGCTCCAAGAGCGGCCGGGACGTGGATAAGGTCAAGGAGTGCGGCTTCACGGTGGCCGGGGCGGCGTGCGGCGCGCCCTACTTTGAGGAGGCCGGGCTGGTGCTGGTGTGTAAAAAGGCGTACTGGCAGGACATGGACCCGACCCACTTCCTGGACGGAGAGCTGGACGGGAAGTGGTACCCCGAAAAGGATTACCACCGCATCTTCATCGGGGAGATTGTGGAAGTGCTGAAGAAAAACTGACGCCGGGGCTGCGGCCCGCGGCGCGGAGGACGGTATGACGGAAAACGAGACAAAGCAAGCGAAAAACCGGGCGGTGCTGGTGGGCCTGAACGCCCACTGCCTGTCGGCCGAGGAAAACGCCGACGACACCTCCATGGAGGAGCTGGCCGATCTGCTGGAGACTGCGGGGGGCGTGTGCGTGGGCACCGTGTTCCAGAACAAGGACGCCCCCGATCCCCGCACCTTCATCGGCGAGGGCAAGGCGGCTGAGGTGAAGGAGCTGGTGGGGGCCATGGGGGCGGACATGGTGGTGGTGGATAACCCCCTGTCCCCCTCCCAGCAGCGGGTGCTGTCGGAGGAGCTGGGCGTCCAGGTGCTGGACCGGGCGGCCCTGATCCTGGATATCTTCGCCCAGCGGGCCCGCACCCGGGAGGGACGGCTCCAGGTGGAGCTGGCCCAGTACCAGTATCTGCTGCCCCGGCTGCTGGGCATGTGGACCCACCTGGAGCGCCAGGAGGGCGCCATCGGCACCCGCGGCCCCGGCGAGACCCAGTTGGAGACCGACCGGCGGCACATCCGCCGCAAGATCCAGAAGCTGCGGGAGGAGCTGGAGCAGGTGCGGCGGGTGCGGGCCACCCAGCGCACCCGCCGGGAGAAGAACGAGGTGCCGGTGGTGGCCATCGTGGGCTATACCAACGCGGGCAAGTCCACCCTGCTCAACCGGCTGACCGGGGCGGACATCCCCGCCAACAACCGGCTGTTCGACACCCTGGACACCACCACCCGGACGCTGGAGATCAGCGACACCTGCACCGTGCTGCTCAGCGACACCGTGGGCTTCATCCGCAAGCTGCCCCACCATCTGGTGGAGGCCTTTAAGGCCACGCTGGAGGAGCTGAGCTACGCCGACCTGCTCCTCCACGTCATCGACGCCTCCAATCCCCTGTGGCGGGAGCAGGCGGCGGTGGTGGAGCAGCTCATCGTGGAGCTGGGGGCGGAGCAGACCCCCCGCATCGACGTGTTCAACAAGTGCGACAGATTTACCGGCGACATCCTTCCCCACGGGGCGGACATCGTGTCCATCTCGGCCAAGACCGGCCAGGGGCTGGACGAGCTGCTGAAGAAAATCGGCGGCCGCCTGGACACCGGCGCCTGCCGGGTGGTGCTCCGCCTGCCCTACGACCAGGGCGGCGTGGTGGACATGCTCCACCGGCAGGCCAAGGTGGAGCGGGTGGACTACGGCGAGGCCATCGAGGTGGAGGCGGTGTGTACCCCCGTCCAGCTTGGCCGCCTGAAGGACTATATCGTGTCGGGCTGGACGCCCCCCAAGGAGCCCTGGGAGGACTGAGAGGCGCCGTAAACGGCGCGATACCCCCTCCGCGCTCCGAGGGGGTTCAATGCTTGCGATATAAGGAGGAACCGCCATGCAGTTACTGGAGACTGACCGCCTGCTCCTGCGCCCCTTCACCCTGGACGATGCGGAGGGGCTGTACGCCTACGCCAGCCACCCGGAGGTGGGCCCCCCGGCGGGGTGGCGCCCCCACCGGAGCGTGGAGGAGAGCCGACAGGTCATCGAGAACATCTTCGTCCCCTCGGATGCCCTGGCGGTGCTCCGCAAGTCCGACGGCCGCCTGATCGGTTCGGCGGGCTTTGTGGACCGGCACCGCACGGAGCTGGGGACGCCCAGCGAGGAGATCGGCTATTCCCTGGCCCGGGACTGCTGGGGCCAGGGGCTGATCCCCGAGGCGGTGAAGGAGATTATCCGCCACGCCTTCGCCGACCTGGGCTACCAGGCCCTGTGGGCGGCCTACTACGACGGCAACCGCAAGTCCAAGCGGGTCATGCAGAAGTGCGGCATGACCTACCGCCTCTCCCGTATTGAAGCGGTGGAGCAGCTGGGCGAGACCCGGCTGGCCCACTACTTTGCCGTCACCCGAAGGGAGTGGGAGCGGTGACCGAGTATTTTGTCCCCACCGGAGCGTCCGAGACCGAGCTGGTGGAGAAGCGCTCCCGCTTCCTTGGCCATGTCTGGCCGGTGGAGAGCGAGGAGGAGGCCAGGGCCCGCATCGAGGAGATCCGGAAAAAGCACTACGACGCCCGCCACAACTGTTGGTGCTACCGCATCCGGGAGGGGGGCGTGGAGCGCTACTCCGACGACGGGGAGCCTCAGGGCACGGCGGGCCAGCCCATGCTCAACGTCTTCCAGCGGGAGGGGGTCACCAACGTCTGCTGCGTGGTGACCCGCTACTTTGGCGGTATCCTGCTGGGGGCGGGGGGGCTGGTGCGGGCCTACACCCAGTCCGCCAAGGACGCCCTGGACGCGGCGGGCATCTCCGTGGTGCGCCGCTGGGTGGAGGTGGCCGTGCCCTGCCCCTACTCCTTCTTTGAGCGGCTCAAGCTGGAGCTGGAGGCCCACGGCGGGGTGCTGGGGGAGGTGGAGTACGCCGCCGACGTCACGGTGCACGCCCTGCTGCCCGAGGAGCGGGCAGAGGCCTTCTCCGCCCGGCTCACCGAGCTGGCCGCCGGCGGAGTGGCCGCCCAGGTGTGCGGCGAGTCCTTCCAGGCGGTGCCCCGGACACAAGTATGAACAAATCATGAATCTTTTGCAAAAAAGAAGGATTTTTCCGAGGAAAGAAGTATATAGTTACAGAGACTGCTGAGAGGTAGGTGGTATCTGTGACCCTGCGCGAACAGACCGAGGCGCTGGAGCGGGAGATGCTCTCCCCCTTTGCATGCCTGTCGTCCCAATCCCGGGGGCGGCAGACGCCGCTGGAGCCCTGTCCCACCCGCACCTGCTTCCAGCGGGACATCGACCGGATCATCCACTCCAAGGCCTTCCGGCGGCTCAAGCACAAGACCCAGGTCTTTCTGGAGCCGGAGGGGGACCACTACCGCACCCGCATGACCCACACCATCGAGGTCAGCCGCATCGCCCGCACCATTGCCCGGGGCCTGCGGCTCAACGAGGATCTGGCGGAGGCGGCGGCCTACGGCCACGATCTGGGCCACACCCCCTTCGGCCACGCCGGGGAGCGGGTGCTCAATGAAATCCTGCCCGGCGGCTTCGCCCACAACGAGCAGTCCCTGCGGGTGGTGGACCGGCTGGAAAAGGAGGGGGAGGGCCTCAACCTGACCTATGAGGTGCGGCGGGGCATCCTCTGCCACACCGGCCCCGACCGGGCGGAGACCCTGGAGGGCCAGCTCCTCCGGCTGGCCGACAAGATCGCCTACATCAACCACGACATTGACGACGCCATCCGGGGCAGGATCATCTACCCCATGGACATACCCCTGTCTATCTCCCAGGTGCTGGGCTTCACCCACTCGGAGCGGATCAACACCCTGACGGTGGACATCATCACCCAGAGCGCCGGGCGGGACGCAATTCTCCAGTCCCCCGCCTGCCGGGACGCTATGGGCGAGCTGCGGGCGTTCATGTTCGAGTTTGTCTACCGCAATCCGGTGGCCAAGGGGGAGGAGGGGAAGGCTCAGGAGCTGCTCCGCCGCCTGTTCGACTACTACCGGCGGGAGCCGGACAAGCTGCCACCGGAGTTTCAGGACATCAGGATGGAGGAGGGAGTGGAGCGGGCCGTCTGCGACTATATTGCGGGCATGACCGACGTTTACGCGGTGGAGTGCTTCAACGCGGCGTTCATTCCGAAATCCTGGAGCGTGAAGTAGGCGCGGACAGGCAGGCCGCGCGGGAGGGTATAAGCCTGGTATATTGTGGAAAACATAGTCGGAAGGAGGGCGCGGCGTGCCGATTCCCGAACAATTCATCGACGAGCTGGTGGCCCGGAGCGAGATCTCCGACGTGGTTTCCTCCTATGTCCACCTGACCCGGAAGGGAAACAACCTGTGGGGGCTGTGCCCCTTTCACAACGAAAAGACGCCCTCCTTCTCGGTTTCGCCGGATAAACAGATTTACCACTGCTTCGGCTGCGGCAAAGGGGGCGGGGTGATCTCCTTCATCATGGAGATCGAGAACCTGCCCTTTCCCGACGCGGTGCGCCTGCTGGCCCAGCGGGCGGGGCTGGAGGTGCCTGACACAGGCGCCGATGACGCCGGGCGCAAAAAGCGGGCCCGGGCCCTCGCGGCCAACCGGGACGCGGCCCGGTTTTACCACGACTACCTCAAGGGCCCCGGCGGTGCGCGGGTGCGGGACTATCTGGCCCAGCGGCAGGTTGCGCCGCGCACCGCCACCCGCTTCGGCCTGGGGGCGGCTCCGGAGCAGTGGGACGCGCTGACCAGGGCGCTGACCGCCAAGGGATACAGCAAGATGGAGCTCATCGACGCCGGGCTGGCCGTGGCGGGCAAGAACGGCGGCGTGTACGACAAGTTTCGCGCCCGTCTCATGCTCCCCGTCATCGACGTGCGGGGGGAGGTGGCCGGCTTCACCAGCCGCATCCTGCCGGGGGAGGAGGGGGCCAAGTACCTCAACACCCCGGAGACCATTGCCTTCAAGAAGGGGCGGCTGATCTACGCCCTCAACTTTGCCAAGAGCACCAAGCGGCCCAATCTGGTGCTGGTGGAGGGCAACATCGATGTCATCACCCTCCACCAGGCGGGGTTTGACAACGTGGTGGCCACCATGGGCACCGCCCTCACCGAGGAGCACGCCCGGATACTGGCCCGCTACACCAAGGAGCTGGTGCTCTGCTACGACAACGACGCGGCGGGTAAGCAGTCCACCGACCGGGTGCTCAACATTCTGAAAAACGCCAACCTGAACGTCCGGGTGCTCCAGCTCCCCAACGCCTACGACGCGGAGGGAAAGCCCATCAAGCAGGATCCGGACGACTTTGTGAAGAAATTCGGCCCGGCGGCCTTTGAGAAGTGCCTGAATGGCAGCGCGGGCCAGAACGACTACCGGCTGGAGACCCTCCAGCAGAAGCACAGCCTGGCCGACGAGGAGGGGCGCATGGCCTTTCTCAAGGAGGCGGTAGAGACGGTGGCGGCGCTCCAGAGCCCCATCGAGCGGGAGATCTACGGCAACAAGGCCGCGGCCGCCGCGGGCATTTCGGCCGGGGCCTTTGCCCAGGAGGTGGAGCGGTTCCGCAAGAACCGGGCATGGCAGGCCCGCAAGAAGCAGGCCCGCCGGGAGCTGACGCCGGCGGCCCAGCTCCAGCCCCGGGAGCGGGAGCTGCGGTATGAAAACCTCCGCTCCGCCCGGGCGGAGGAGGGGGTGGTGAGGCTGCTGCTGCTGGAGCCCGACCTGTTCCCCCAGGTGGAGGGGCTGGGGCCGGAGCAGTTTTCCGCCCCGGTGCTGGCCAAGATCTACGCCCTGCTGTGCCAGCGCCACCGGGAGGGGCGCTCCACCCAGTTGGCCGCCCTCGCCGGGGCGCTCTCCCCGGAGGAGATGAGCCACCTGGTGAGCGTGATGGATCAGCCGGAGGCCCTGGCGCACAGCGCTCAGGCCCTTCGGGATTACATAGAGATCATTGAGACCGAGGCCCTCAAGCGGGGCGGGGCGGGCGCAAGCGACCCCCTGCTGGCGGCACGGGAGAAGTTCAGAGAAAGAAAAGCGTATGGAGGATAACCGCATGAGTGAAAAGAAGACCACCAGCAAGAAGGTACACACCCTGACCCTGGAGGATCAGACCAAGCTGGCCCAGGCCAATGTGAAGAAGATGGAGCAGGGCAAGATCGAGGTCATGAAGGTCGTCGAGGGCGTCCAGGGGGCGGAAAAGCTGGCGGAGCTGATCGAGCGGGGCAAGAAAAACGGCAAGCTCTCGTCCAGTGAGCTCATGGATGTGCTGGAGAACCTGGATCTGGAGAGCGACCAGATGGACAAGATCTACGATACCCTGGAGAACCTGGGCATCGACACCGTGGGCGACGACTATCTGCCCGAGCTGGCCGATGATATCATGCCCCCCCTGGAGGAGCTCAACGAGATTGAGGAGCTCCCCGAGGAGGAGATGGTGGATCCCAATACGCTGGTGGACTCCTTCGGCATCGACGACCCTGTGCGGATGTACCTTAAGGAGATCGGCAAGGTGAATCTGCTCACTCCCGATGAGGAGATCCAGTTAGCCCAGGATATGGGGGCCGGCGACGCGGCCAAGGAGCAGATGGAGGAGCTGGAGCAGGCCCGGAAAAACGGCGAGGAAGTCTCCCTCACCGAGGAGGAGGAGAAGGAACTGCGCCGCCTGGTGAAGCGGGGCGAGGCCGCCAAGCAGCGCCTGGCCGAGGCCAACCTCCGCCTGGTGGTGTCCATCGCCAAGCGGTACGTGGGCCGCGGCATGCTCTTTCTGGATCTGATTCAGGAGGGCAACCTGGGCCTCATCAAGGCGGTGGAGAAGTTCGACTACACCAAGGGCTACAAGTTCTCCACCTATGCCACTTGGTGGATCCGCCAGGCCATCACCCGGGCCATCGCCGACCAGGCCCGCACCATCCGCATCCCCGTCCACATGGTGGAGACCATCAACAAGGTCATCCGCGTCTCCCGCCAGCTCCTCCAGGAGCTGGGCCACGACCCCTCCCCCGAGGAGATCGCCGAGGAGATGAGTATGCCCGTGGACAAGGTGCGGGAGATTCTGAAAATTGCCCAGGAGCCGGTGAGCCTGGAGACCCCCATCGGCGAGGAGGAGGACTCCCACCTGGGCGACTTCATCCCCGACGAGGACGCCTCCGAGCCGTCGGAGGCCGCCTCCTTCACCCTGCTCAAGGAGCAGCTGGTGGACGTGCTGGGTACCCTGACCCCCAGGGAGGAGAAGGTGCTCAAGCTGCGCTTCGGCATTGAGGACGGCCGCACCCGCACCCTGGAGGAGGTGGGCAAGGAGTTCAACGTCACCCGTGAGCGCATCCGCCAGATCGAGGCCAAGGCCCTGAGAAAACTGCGCCACCCCAGCCGTTCCAAAAAGCTGAAGGACTTCCTGAACTGAGACAGTACAGCGACGAGACGAGGCCCGGAACTGTATGGTTCCGGGCCTCTGGCCTGTCAAAGACCTCCCGCAAAGGAAAGCCGCGCAGAGTTCCTGCGGCCGCAGCCGCAGGAATAAAGCAAAAATCCGTCGTTTCCGGGGACATGTGCCTCGGAAATGACACCTCTCATAGCAGAAGGGGCGACTATTTCGCTGGAAATCGAGTCCCTTCCGCCATGCTGTCTTTCTCGAAAAAGTTGCGCTGCCACTTTTTCGACACGCAGGCGGGGCCCGGAACCGTCAGGTTCCGGGCCCCGCTGCGTCTCCTATGCCTCGGTTCCGGGGAGCGGGCCGCGCCCCCCGTCCTGGTAGGGGTTGACGTAATCCGGCGGGCAGAGGTGCGTTTCGCTCCACAGCAGCATGTGGTTCAGCACAGGCAGAAAGCTCTCGCCCATGGCCGTGAGGGTGTACTCCACCCGGGGCGGAACCTCGGGATAGACCTCCCGGTGGAGAAAGCCGTCGGCCTCCAGCTCGCGGAGCTGCCGGGTCAGGGTGGACTGGGTGATGCCGTCCAGGCGGCGCAGCAGCGCCCCGAAGCGCTGTACCCGGTAGAAGGCCACATACCACAGGATCAGGATTTTCCACTTCCCGCTGAGCACCGCCTGCAGGCGGCTCATGGGAAGGCAGCGGGCCAGCGCCTCCGGCGTCTGGAATTTGTTGTCTGCCATTGCGTTCCCTCCCTGTCCTGACATTATAGCGGGAAACCGGAAAAAAGCAAGACAGGATCAAAAAAGATACCGGGGCGCAAAAAAGACCGTACTTGAAGAACGGGCGGGGGCGGGCTATGCTGAACGGGACAAACGACAAGGAGGCAAACTGCCATGCACTACACAGGCACCATCTGGCGTCCGCCCTATGAATCCGGCTCCCTGCTGCTGGAGGCGGCCGCCGGCTGCACCCACCACCGCTGCAAGTTCTGCACGCTTTACGACGAGCTGCCCTTCCGTTTCCGGCTCTCTCCCTTGGAGGACATTGAGGCGGATCTGGCCGAGGCCCAGGAGCTGCTCCGGGGACAGCTCGTACAGCGGGTCTTTCTGGTGGGGGCAAACCCCTTTGCGCTTCAGACGGAGCGGCTGAAGGCCATCGCGGGGCGCATCCGCAAGTATTTCCCGGAGTGCCGGACCATCGGCTGCTTCGCGCGGGTGACCGATGTGGGCCGGAAGACCGATGAAGCACTCCGGGAGCTTCGCCGTCTGGGGTACGACGGCCTGACCATCGGCGTGGAGACGGGATACGATCCGGCGCTGCACTTCATGGACAAGGGCTATCAGGCGCGGGACATCGTGGAGCAGGCGCACCGGCTGGACGAGGCGGGCATCGCCTATCACTTTTTCTATCTGGCCGGAATCGCCGGGGCCGGATGCGGAGAGGCGGCGGCCCTGGCCAGCGCGTCGGTGTTCAATCAGACCAGCCCCCGCATCCTGGGCAGCTCCATGCTGACGGTCTATCCCCAGTCCCGGCTTTTTTCGGAGATGCAGGCCGGCCGGTGGACGGAGGCCGGGGAAGTGGAGAAGCTGGAGGAGCTGAAAACCCTGGTGGAGCACCTGGAGCGGCCCCTCTATTTTGCGGCCCTGGGAGCGTCCAACGCGGTTTCGGTTCACGGCTTTCTGCCGGAGGAGCGGGACGCCGTGGCCGCCAAGCTGGCGCGGGCCTGCCGCCCGGAGCACGAGGACGCCCTGCGCCGTTACCGGGCCGGTCTGCGGCATCTGTAGTGGAAATAATGCTTGAAAAACAGATAGGAATAGTATAATATAGAAAAGGAAAGAAAGTGGGCATACTGGTTTCCAAAGGAGGCATGCAGGTTGAATAACATTCAGAAGGCGGCCGTCATCGGCTGCGGCTTTGTAGGCTCCAGCATTGCGTTCACGCTGATGCAGAGCGGCATCTTTTCCGAGCTGGTGCTCATCGACGCCAACCGGGACAAGGCGGAGGGGGAGGCCATGGATCTGTCCCACGGCCTGCCCTTCACCCACCCCATGGACATCCGGGCGGGGGACTACGATGACGTGGCCGACTGCGCCCTGGTGATCGTCACCGCCGGTGCGGGGCAGAAGCCGGGGGAGACCCGGCTGGATCTGGTGCACAAGAATGTGGCCATTTTCAGGAGTATCATCCCGGAGATCGCCCGGCGCAATAGGGACGCCATCCTGCTCATCGTGTCCAATCCCGTGGACGTGCTCACCTGGGCGGCGTGGAAGCTGTCCGGCTACCCGGCCAACCGGGTGCTGGGCTCGGGCACGGTGCTGGACACCGCCCGGCTCAAGTACCTGCTGGGGGAGCGCCTGGGGGTGGACAGCCGCAGCGTCCACGCCTTCATCATCGGCGAGCACGGGGACAGCGAGCTGGCGGTGTGGAGCGGGGCCAACGTGTCCGGCATCTCCCTGGATCACTTCTGCGAGCTGCGGGGCTACTACGAGCACGACAAGGCCGACGAGTGGCTCCAGCGGGAGGTGCGGGACAGCGCCTATGAGATCATCCGCCGTAAGGGGGCCACCTACTATGGCGTGGCCATGGCGGTGGAGCGCATCGTCCGCGCCATCGTGCGGGACGAGCACTCGGTGCTCCCGGTGTCCAACCTGCTCCAGGGCCAGTACGGCATCGACGGCCTGTGCATGAGCATACCCGCCGTGGTGGGCCGGAACGGGGTGGAGGACACCCTGGAGATCCCCCTCTCCCCGGCAGAGCGGGAGGCCCTGCGGGACTCCGCCGCCACCCTGCGGGGCGTGGTGGATAGCCTGGAGCTGTGAGAAAATGCGAAAACGGAGCCCGGCGCACAAAGCGCGCCGGGCTCCGTTTTTTGTCCGCCCGGCTCAGGGGATCACCAGCCAGGCTACCCGCTGGGCGTTGTCGGAGGGCCAGTTGTCATAGGCCGCGCTCATGGAGACCTGCCAGGCATCCTCAAACACAGCGTAGCAGGCGGCCAGCTTCCCGTCCTGGGCGGCGGGGGCTTCAAGCATCTCCACCGGCTGTCCGTCTACCAGAGCGGTGGTGCTGCCCGGCGTCAGAGTGATGGTGACGCCCCGGTAGGTCATGGCGGCGGTCTGGGCCTCGTTGCTCCATACGCAGTCCACCCCCAGCCCTTCACACAGGGCCCGGACGGGGACGCTGTAGCCGCCGCCCTCCGACAGGCGGTCCATCAACGGGATCTGGAAGGGATAGAGGGCGGGATCTATCTCTACAGGCTCTGGTCTGCCGCCGTCCAGGGGATAGGCCATGCCGTTGAACACTACCGCATCCACCTGGGAGAGCTCCAGCACAGAGCGGAGCGGATGGGCGTAGTCGCAATGGATTGTGCCTCGATCGTTCCAGGAGGTGGGGCCAAGCAAATTGTCGCCCACGATCTGCCCCCAGCCGCACAGGGAGCCGTCGGTCATGCGGAAGAAAAGCAGGGGGAAAGCGTCGCCGTCCGCGTCGGCAAAGGAGTATTCCATCTGAATGGAGAGAGGAGACAGACTCACGGTTTCCAGGGTAACAGGGGCACCACCCTCAATGTGATCAAAGGTGCCGGAACCGGTACCCTCAGCGTTAACCTCCACGGTAACAGGCTCTACCGGCTCCACGGGAATCTCCACGTAGGCGCCCTCCTCCATAAGGCCCAGCCGGAGCTGCACGGCGTAGACGGCGGCATTCAGCTCATCGACTCTCATACTGTAGGTGCGGGAGGTCTCCGTGCGCAGCGCCTCCTTTTCCCCATAGCTGAATCCACCTGCCACGGGCATCTCGACGGCAGGGCCGTTTCCGGTAGGAGTGGGCTCCGGCTTGACGGCCTCGTTCTCCAGAGCACGGACAGAGAAGGTGTCCATGTTCTCGAAGTCATCCGCCATGAGGGCGGCGGCTGCCGCGTCGTTTTTGGCATCAATGGTGACCAGCAGATAGGCGGAGCTGGTGTCCGCCACCGAGCTGATCACCGACAGGGTGTAGTTGTCGTCACGGATGGAATATGTCTCATGGCTTACGTAGTCCTCAACCGGGGTATTGTCCCCCTCAAAGTAGAAGTCCAGCACGTTCCACCGGCTGGCTACGGCCAGGGCGGAGCCGGCCAGCAGGGCCGCGATGGCGGCCGCCGCCGCGGCAAATCGGATTTTATGTCTCATATAGGCTCTCCTTTCCGAGGGGACGGCGTTCAGCGCGGCGTTGACCCGCCGCTTGACCGCCGCCGGGTCAGCCTGGGGACAGGGCACGCCCATCGGTACTGCGCCGTCCCACAGCTCCTGCATCCGGTCTCTCACGCCTCCACCCCTCCTTTCGTCAATGTATCCCGCAGGGCCTTCCGCCCCCGGAATAGCCGCTGCTTGGCGGCGGTCTGGGTCAGGCCCAGGGCACGGGCGATGTCCTTGAGCTTGTCGCCGCAGTAGTAATAGCGCAGGAACAGGGTGCGGTCGGGCTCGTCCAGCCCCTCCACCGCGTCCCACAGCCGGGCCGCCCACTCCCGCCGCTCCGCCTCGGCCTGGGGGTCCGCGCCGCCGGGGGCGGCGGCGTCCTCCGGCAGAGGGGCGGCCTCTTTGTGGGTGCGCAGCCAGTCCGCCGCCCTGTTCCGGGCCACCGTCCCCAGCCAAGGCCGCAGGCCCTGCTCCGGGTTCAGCTCTCCGGCGTGGGCCCACAGGGCCAGGAATACGTCGGCGGTCAGCTCCTCCACGTCCTCCCGGGCGCCCTGCCCGGCCAGCACCCGCACCACGACGGCGCTCACATAGGGGGTGAAGCGGTCGATGGCCCGCTCCAGGGCCAGGCGGCTGCCCTGCCGGAGCTTCTTTGCCAGCGTGATCTCGTCCAGCTTGTCCCCCTCCTCTCCAAGAACCGGTTCTATCAGTATATACGAAGCGGGGGCGGTTTGGTTACGGAACAGGCAAAAAAATTTCCCCGAGGCCTAGCCTCGGGGAAGAAAAGGAGCTCAGTGCAAGTCGGGCAGGGCGGCGAGCAGGCCGTCCACGTCCTCCTGGGAGGTCTGGAAACAGGTGACGAAGCGCACCACGGTATGGCTCCCGTCATAGGGGCACCAGTCCTCGTAATCGCACACCGCGTCGAGCTGGGGCTTGAGGGCGTTGTCCACCACGGCGAACACCTGGTTGGTGGGGGAGTCCACCCACAGCGTCCACCCCTTGGCCCTCAGCCCGTCCTGGAGGCGGGCGGCCATTTCGTTGGCGTGGCGGGCCATGTGGAAGTAGAGGTCGTCGGTGAACAGGGCCTGGAACATGACGCCCTGAATCCACCCCTTCTCCATTACCGCGCCCATGCGCTTCTTCATGCGGAAGAAGCCGTCGGTCAGCTCGGGCCGGGTGATCACCAGGGCCTCGCCGAACATGGCGCCGTTCTTGGTGCCGCCGATGTAGAAGGCGTCGCACAGGTGGGCGAACTCAGGCAGGGTCAGATCGTTGGCCTTGGAGGTGAGGGCGGCCCCCAGACGGGCGCCGTCCACGAAGAGGAGCAGGCCGTTCTCCCGGCAGAAGGCGTACAGGGCGGTCAGCTCCGCCTTGGTGTACACCGCGCCGTTCTCGGTGGCATTGGAGATGTAGACCAGGCCCGGCTTGGTCAGATGGGGGTCCTGGTGGAGGGCCAGCAGGGGAGGCAGCATCTCCGGGGTGATCTTGCCGTCGCCGCCCACGGGCACGGGGAGGATCTTGTGGCCGGTGGCCTCAAACGCGCCCACCTCGTGGCCGTTCAGGTGGCCGGAGTCGGGGCAGATGGCCGCCTCCCACGGCTTGAGCAGGAAGGAGCAGGCCACCACGTTGGTCTGGGTGCCGCCGATGAGGAACTCCACCATGGCGTCGGGGCAGCCGCACACCTCCCGGATGCGCTCCTTGGCCCGGGCGGTGTACCCGTCGTCGCCGTAGCCGTGGTTGCCCTCCAGGTTGACGGCGCACACCGCCTCCAGAACCTTGGGGTGGGCGCCGAAGGAGTAGTCGTTGCGGAAGAGATACTTTTTCATCACGCATACCTCCAGTTGTTTTGCGAAAAAGGCGGGCGGCCGCAGGCCGGGGTGACCTGCGGTCGCCCGCCGCCGTTCTGTGGCTTAAAATTTGAAGGAGTCCTTGAGGCTCACCGAGCGGTTGAACACCAGATGGCCGGGGGCGCTGTCCTTGTTGTCCACGCAGAAGTAGCCCTGGCGCAGGAACTGGAAGGAGGCGGGGGCCTCCGCACCGGCCAGGCCGGCCTCCACCTTGGCGTGGGGGAGCACCTCCAGAGAGCTGGGGTTGAGGCAGTCCAGGAAGTTCTTGTCCCCGGCGTCCGGCTCGGCGTCGGTGAACAGGTTGTCGTACAGCCGTACCTCGGCATCCACGGCGGTGGCGGCGTCCACCCAGTGAATGGTGGCCCCCTTCACCTTGCGGCCGTCGGCGGGGTCGCCCCCCCGGCTGTCCGGATCGTACTCGGCCAGAATGGCGGTGACGTTGCCCGCCGCGTCGGTCTCATAGCCGGTGCACTTGATCACATAGGCGCCCTTGAGGCGGCACTCCGGCCCGTCGGGGTAGAGGCGCTTGTACTTGGGCACCGGCGCGGGGAGAAAGTCCTCCGCCTCGATATACAGCTCCCGGGAGAAGGTGACCTCCCGCGCGCCGTCCTCCGGGCGGTTGGGATTGTTCTCCACGGAGAAGGTCTCGCTCTGTCCCTCGGGGTAGTTGGTGATGATGAGGCGTACCGGGCGGAGCACCGCCATGCGCCGCTGGGCGGTCTCGTTCAGGTCTTCCCGCAGGCAGTGCTCCAAAAAGGCGTACTCCACGGTGGAGGCCGCCTTGCTCACGCCGTTGCGCTCGGAGAAATTGCGGATGGCCCGGGGGGTGTAGCCCCGCCGGCGCAGGCCGCAGAGGGTGGGCATGCGGGGGTCGTCCCAGCCGGATACCCGGCCCTCCTCCACCAGCTGGCGCAGCTTGCGCTTGCTCATGACGGTGTAGTTGATGCCCAGACGGGCGAACTCGATCTGCCGGGGCCTGGCGGGGACGGGGCAGTTGGCGATCACCCAGTCGTAGAGGGGGCGGTGATCCTCAAACTCCAGGGAGCAGAGGGAGTGGGTGATCCCCTCCAGCGCGTCCTCCAGGGGGTGGGCGAAGTCGTACATGGGGTAGATGCACCACTTGTCCCCCTGGCGGTGGTGGTGCATGTGGTTGATGCGGTAGAGCACCGGGTCGCGCATGTTGAAGTTGCCGCTGGCCAGGTCGATCTTGGCCCGCAGGGTCATGGCCCCGTTGGGGAACTCGCCGGCGCGCATCCGGGCGAAGAGGTCCAGAGACTCCTCGATGGGCCGGTCGCGGAAGGGGGAGCGGGCGGGAGTGTTCACGTCGCCGCGGTACTCCTTAAACTGCTCGGGGGTCAGCTCGCACACGTAGGCCAGGCCCTTTTTGATGAGCTCCACGGCGTACTCGTACATCTTCTCAAAGTAGTCGGAGGCGAAGAAGAAGCGGTCGCCCCAGTCGTAGCCCAGCCAGTGGATGTCCTCTTGGATGGCCTCCACGTACTCCACGTCCTCCTTGGTGGGGTTGGTGTCGTCCATGCGCAGGTTGCACAGGCCGCCGTACTTCTCGGCGGTGCCGAAGTCCACGAAGATCGCCTTGGCATGGCCGATGTGCAGGTAGCCGTTGGGCTCCGGCGGGAACCGGGTGTGGACGGTCATGCCTTGGAACTGACCACCCTGGGCGATGTCCTCGTCAATGAAATCATGGATGAAGTTCTGCGTCATGGTGGGTTTCAGCTCTTCTGGCATGTAAATTCACTCCTTTATCTCGATACGAACTCTTATTTTACCCTGAACAGCGGGAAAAAGCAAGAGAGGGAGGACATTCCGGCATATTTTTTCCAGAAGGGCGGAGAAAATTGCATAAAAGGGGGCGTGGGAAGGGGGAGAGGGCCCGGATAGTTGTCACAAAGTGCGGAAAGGGAGGCCCAAAGCCCTTGACAGAGGGAGGCGGAACACGGTATACTTACGACAATCGTTGTGAACAAAGGCGTTCCGACCCCAAGGGCGGAGCGCCTTCATTTTTAAAGCGAAAGGGGCGGCAGACCATGGGGGTCTACAGCAAAGAGGACATCATCCGCATCGTCCGGGAAGAGGAAATCGAGTTCGTGCGCCTGCAGTTTACCGACATTTTCGGCATGCTCAAAAACGTGGCCATCACCGCGTCCCAGATTGAAAAGGCGGTCAGCAACCAGTGTATGTTCGACGGCTCCTCCATTGAGGGCTTCGTCCGCATTGACGAGTCTGACCAGTACCTCTACCCGGATCTGAAGAGCTTCCGTATCTTCCCCTGGCGGCCCAGCCACGGTAAAGTGGCCCGGCTGATCTGCGACGTATACAACACCGACGGAACCCCCTTCGTGGGCGACCCCCGCTATGTGCTCAAGCGGGTGATCCAGAAGGCCAACGACATGGGCTACGACCGTTTCAATGTGGGCCCGGAGGCGGAGTTCTTCCTGTTCAAGACCGACGAGGAGGGCAAGCCCACCACCCAGACCAACGACGAGGCGGGCTACTTCGACCTGGGCCCCCTGGATCACGGGGAGTCCACCCGGCGGGAGATCTGCATGGCGCTGGAGCAGATGGACTTTGAGATCGAGGCCAGCCACCACGAGTGCGCCCAGGGCCAGCATGAGATCGACTTCAAGTACGCCGAGGCCCTCCACGCCGCCGACAACATCATGACCTTTAAGCTGGCGGTCAAGACCCTGGCCCAGCGCAACGGCCTCCACGCCACCTTCATGCCCAAGCCGATCTTCGGGATAGCGGGCTCCGGTATGCACACCAACATGTCCCTGTTCCGCAACGGCAAAAACGCCTTCTACGACCCCGACGATCCCCGCGGCCTGTCCAAAGAGGCGTACAGCTTCATCGCTGGACTGCTCCACCATGTGCGGGGCATGGCGGCGGTGACCAACCCCCTGGTCAACTCCTACAAGCGGCTGGTGCCCGGCTACGAGGCCCCCTGCTACCTGGCCTGGTCGGCGTCCAACCGCTCCGCCCTCATCCGCATCCCCGCCAGCCGGGGCCAGGGCACCCGGGTGGAGCTGCGCTCCCCCGACCCCTCCTGCAACCCCTACCTGGCCTTCGCTGTCTGCCTGGCCGCCGGACTGGACGGTATCGAGAAGGGTATGACGCCCCCGGCGGAGATCACTGAGAACATCTACGCTATGGACGCCGCCGCCCGGAAGACCCACGGCATCGAGAGCCTGCCCGGCTCCCTGGAGGAGGCCCTCCGCGCCCTGGAGGCCGACCAGTTGATTCTGGACACCCTGGGGGAGCACGTGGCCGCCAACTACCTGACGGGCAAGTGGCGGGAGTGGGACGAGTACCGTACCCGCGTGTCCTCCTGGGAGCGGGAGAAGTACATCATCAACTATTAAGGCCCCGTGGAGACGGTGGTCGTCGCCTTTGAGGGCGAGAAAAACGGCCGGAGACTCAAGGAGCTGCTGGAGAGCTCCGGGACGGCCGCCTGCCTGCTCTGCCGCTCCGCGGATCAGGTCAAGCGCCTGGTCCGCCAGCAGCGGCTCACCGCCGTGGTGTGCGGCTATAAGTTCCCGGATGGGACGGCGGAGGAGCTGGCCGGGGAACTGCCCGGCTTCTGTACGGTGCTGCTGCTGGCCCCCCGTGGCCTGCTGGAGCTGGTGCCGGAGCGCCCTGGACTCCTCCGCCTCTCCGCCCCCGCAGGCAGGCGGGAGCTGCTCGCCGCGGTGGAGGAGCTGCTTCGGCTGGGCGAGGAGGCCGGAGCCCTCCTGCCGCCCCGGCGGAGCCGTGAGGAGCGCGAGGTGGTGGAGCGGGCCAAGGAGCGGCTGATGGCGCGCAACGGCATGACCGAGGAGGAGGCCCACCGGGCCCTCCGGCGGCGGAGCATGGACCGCCGCATCCCCCTGGCAGACGCGGCGCGGATGCTCTTGGACGAGGAGCGTCCCGCCCCTTGACAAAGGGGAAAAATTGGCGTAGTATGTCTTTCGACAACTTGATAGCATGGACAGTGCCGCCCTCCGGGGCGGGTAAAAGGGAATCGGGTGCAAATCCCGAACGATCCGGTCACTGTAAGCGGGGAGCCGGCCGCAGACGCCATTGTGGAGACACGAGAAGGCGCGGCCCGGCGGAGAGCCGCAAGTCAGGAAACCTGCTGTCTGTGCAGAAGGATAGGTGTCTTCCGCAGAAAGCAGCCTGTCTGTTTGCCGCCGTGTGGTTCGATTGTGCCCATGGCGATGAGCAGTCCCGCTTTCCGCCGGAAAGCGGGATTTTTCTGTCCACAGCACAAAAAAGGAGGATTATCATGAAAAAGCTCGTACCCCTGACCCTCGCCCTCGCCCTGGGCCTGACGGCCTGCGGCACCGCCGGCCAGAATCCGGCCCCGGCGGCCAGCCCAACTCCTGCGGGGGATGTCCAGGGCACGGAAACCCCGGCAAACACCGAGGGATTTCCCTTTACCCTGACCACCAAGGACGGCGCGGAGGTCACATTTACCCACGTGCCCGAGAAGGTCATCGCCGCCAACGCCAACGCGGGCGACCAGTTAATGGCCCTGGGGCTGGGGGATAAGATCATCGCCACCGCCTACACCAACTCCGACATCAACCCCAAGTGGGACGCGGAGTACAAGGCCATCCCCGAGGCGGCGGAGACCTACATCTCCCTGGAGACCGTTTTGAGCCTGGAGCCGGACTTCGTCTACGGCCGCTCCAGCTCGTTTACCGAGAAGTACAACACCGAGCATGACACCCTGACTAAGTACGGCATCATGTCCCTGTCCTCCATTGAGGGCTACACCGTGGGGGCCGATGTGGACGTGGTGTACCAGGACTTCTACAACCTGGGCCGCATCTTCCAGGTGGAGGACAAGGCCGAGGAGATCGTCAGCGGGATGAAGGGCAAGATCACCGCCGCCGAGGAGGCGGTGGCGGGCCAGGAGGCCACCCCGGTGTTCGTCTTTGACATGGCCCAGGAGGAGGGGGCCTATACCTGCGGCAACAACTTCACCTCCAAGCTCATCGAGCACGCGGGCGGCGTCAACATCTTCAACGATCTGGACACCACCTGGGCCACCGTGAGCTGGGAGACGGTGGTGGAGCGGGCCCCTGAAGTGATCGTCATCAACGATTACGGCGACACGACCCTGGAGGAGAAGATCGCCCAGCTCAAGGAGAACCCTGCCCTGGCCACGGTGCCCGCCATTCAGAACGACCGCATTATCTCCGTCAAGCTGTGCGAGGTGTTTGCCAGTTCCATGACGGGCGACACGGTGGAGAAGTTTGCCCGTGCCTTCCACCCCGACTGCTTCGCGTAAGAGGGCGGTATGAAGCAGTTTTGCAGGCTGGTGAAGACTCACACCTTTCTGACCTGTCTGGTGCTGGCAGCGGTGCTCCTGGCATCTATCATCATCGGCATCGGCACCGGGCCGGTGGCCATCCCCTTTGCCGAGGTGTGGCGGGTGATGTTCCACCGGCTGGGCGGCCTGCTGACCGGCTCGGAGCTCCCCCTGGAGGGGGTGCGGGAGAGCACCCAGAACATCGTCTGGTTCCTGCGGGCCCCGCGGGTGCTGCTGGGGGCCCTGGTGGGGGCGGCCCTCACCCTTTCCGGCGTGGGGATGCAGGCATTCACCAAGAATCCGCTGGCCGAGCCCTATGTGCTGGGCATTTCCTCCGGCGCATCACTAGGCGCGGTGCTGGCCATGCTGCTGGGGGTGTCCCTGCCTGTGCTGGGCCGCCTGTCGGTGTCCGCCGGCGCCTTTGCCGGGGCTCTGGTGTCCATCCTCCTGGTGTACCTTCTGGCCCGCACCCGAAATGCGGTGACGCCGATCCGGCTGATCCTGGTGGGAGTGGCGGTATCCGCCATGTTCCAGGCATTTACCAACTACATCGTCTATACCGCCCCGGACGACGCCGCCATCCGGGAGGCCACCTTCTGGATGCTGGGAGGACTGGGCAGCGCGGAGTGGGCCGACGTGCCCCTGCTGGCCGGCCTGGTGCCTCCGGCCCTCCTGCTGATGCTGGCCCTGGCCAAGCCCCTCAACGCCATGATGATGGGGGACAGCTCCGCCGTCACCCTGGGAGTCAACCTGACGGTGGTGCGCAATGTGCTCATCGGCGTCACCGCCCTGCTGACCGCCTCCTCGGTGGCGGTCAGCGGCTGCATCGGCTTTGTGGGGCTGGTCATCCCCCACCTGGTTCGCTCGGTGGTGGGGCCGGATCACCGGAAGCTGGTTCCCCTGGCCACTCTGTTCGGGGCCATCTTTCTCATCTGGGTAGACGTGGGAGCCCGGATCATCAAGCCGCCGGCGGAGATCCCCGTGGGAATCCTGACGGCGTTCCTGGGCGCACCCCTGTTCCTGTGGATGATCAAGGTGCGCCGCTATGAATTCCAGTAGGGGGTCCGCGCCATGATAGAGGCAAAACAGGTCCGGTACGGCATCCGCAGCCGGGAGATCCTCCGGGGCGTGGATTTCCGGGTGGAGAAGGGGGAGTTCGTCGGGCTCATCGGCCCCAACGGCAGCGGCAAATCCACATTCCTCAAAAACGTCTACAAGGTGCTCCGCCCCCAGGCGGGGGAGCTGACCCTCATGGGGGACGATCTGCTGGCCATGAGCAACCGGGAGATGGCCCAGCGGCTTGCCGTCATGGTACAGGAGCAGGAGGCCGCCTTCGATTTCACGGTGGAGGAGGTGGTCATGATGGGGCGGCAGGCCCGCAAGCGGCTGCTGGAGACCGACAGCCGGGAGGACCGGGCGCTGGTAGGGGAGATCCTGGCGCGCACCGGGCTGGCCTCCCTGCGGGAGCAGGGGTTCTCCACCCTGTCCGGCGGGGAGAAGCAGAGGGTGCTTATCGCCCGGGCCCTGGCCCAGCAGACGGCGGTGCTGGTGCTGGACGAGCCGACCAACCACCTGGACATCAAGTACCAGCTCCAGCTCATGGAGCTGGTGCGGGGGAGCGGATGTACCGTAGTGGCCGCCATCCACGATCTCAATCTGGCCGCGGCCTACTGCCACCGGCTCTACGCATTGAAGGACGGGGTGATCGTGGGGGAGGGCGCGCCCAAAGAGCTCCTTACCCCCGCTTTTCTGCGGGAGGTGTATGAGGTGGAGGCGGAGGTGCTCACCGGACGGGACGGCTCCCTGCGGGTGTTCTTTTACCCGTCCCGCATATCATAAAAACGGCCCCCGGGCAGCGCCCGGGGGCCGTTTTATTCTGCCAGCCAGTCGAAAGCCAGGCGGGGGGTGCCGTCCTCCACATAGATGGTGCCGCAGGGGAGAAAGCCGTGCCTGGCGATCAGATGGCGCATGACGGCGTTGTTTTCGTGGGTGTCGATGCGCAGGTGGGACATGCGTCTCTTACAGAAGTCCATACAGGCGGTAAACAGGCCGTGAACCGTGCCGTCGCCGGCCACCCGGTGGATGGTGCCGTAGGGTGCGCCGGAGCGCCAGGCCCCCTCGATGACGCGGTAGTTGGGCTCATCCCCCAGGCGGAGGACAAAGGCCCCATGGATGACTCCGTCCTGGTCAAAGACGTACAGCTCACCCCGCTGCAGATCCGCCTCCAGATCCTCCGGGAGGGGGTAACGGTCGCTCCACTGGGTGGGGTTGCCGTGCTCGGCCATGAAGCGGCGGGCCACGCCGTAGACGGGACCCAGAGCGGGCAGATCGTCGGGCCGCGCCGGCCGGATCATAGGTGCCGCCTCTGCGGACCCCGCGCCCGGCCCATCGGCACTCAAGAGGGCTTCCAGATGGACCTTTTGCGGCCTCAGACCGCAGGATTCGTAAAATTTTATGGCGGAGGGATTGCAGCTCCATACATTGAGCGTCAGATTATAGCACCCGCTTTTCCGGGCGAATTCCGCCGCGTAGGCATAGAGGGCCCCGCCGATGTGCTGCCCCCGAAGCGCCTCGTCCACACACAGATCATCAATGTAAAGAGTTTTTACATCCGTCAGGATGTTGTGATTGACATACTGCTCAAATTGACAGAAGACGTAGCCCAGCACCCGCTCCCTGTCGTCCACGGCCACAAAAATGGGCGTATTTTCATCGTTTATTTTCTGACTCAACTGGGTATCCGTGTACTTTCTGCCCCCGGCCCGGAAGAGATCCGGTCGCCCGGTGTGATGCACCTGAGCCACCTGAGCCAAAAGTTCATGGATGCGGGGGATGTCTCTCTCCTCTGCTCTGCGAATAAGCATAGGTACCTCCTTCCTAACCGCCCCAGAGGCGCCCCGGCGGAGCGGGGACCTCTGTCCTGTGTTCAGGAGCAAATCATACCACGTTCCGCCCCGGCTGACAAGGCCGGAGCCCCGGCTGGTGGTCCTTTTCCCGAACGAACCGGCCCGGGATCGCAAAATTTTGATTGCCTTTAGGCGCAAAGTGCCGTATGATGGAGGCTGGTGATGCCTTTTGAAAAAATTGCTTCGGGTACTGGGGCGGCTGTTTCTGGCGCTCCTGTTTTTAGCCGCCGCTGCGCTGGTTACCCTGGGCCTGCTGCGCTGGCGGGGCCTGATCCTTCTGCCCGACGAAGCGGACCCCGACGAGTGGGAGGTCTTCGGCGTGGACGTGTCCTCCTACCAGGGGGAGGTGGACTGGCCCGTCCTGGCGGAGCAGGGGGTGGACTTTGCATTCATTAAGGCCACGGAGGGCTCCCTCCTCCAGGACAGGCGGTTTGCCGCCAACTGGGCTGGAGCGGCGGCGGCCGGAGTGCGGGCGGGAGCCTATCACTTCCTCAGCTATGACAGCCCCGGCGAGACCCAGGCGGACAATTTTATCGCTGCGGTTCCGGTGACCGAGGGGGCCTTGCCCCCGGTGGTGGATATCGAGTTCTACGGGGAATATCTGGACACGCCGCCGGAGAAAGAGCGGGTGCGGGCCATTCTGGACCCCCTGCTGGAGCGGCTGGAGGCCCACTACGGCGTCAAGCCCATCCTCTACGTGACCTACCGCTCTTACTACCGCTATATCGCTGGGGGCGGCTACGGGGACTACCCCATCTGGTGCTCCAGCCCCACGGTGTTCCCGCTGGTGCCCGGCTGGGACTTCTGGCAGTACTCCCACTCCGCCGAGCTGGAGGGCTACTACGGGACCCAGCGGCGCATTGATCTGAACATCTTCCGGGGCAGCCAGGCGGAATTTGAGCGGTTTGGATAGACCGGACGGGGGCAGGCGAGAAAAAACGCCTGTCCTCTTCTATTTCCGCCGGAATTCTGGTATAATAATAAACCAATGTATTTTGCGTGTGGGAGGTCGCTATGGACCGATTTGAGAGACTGGCGGGTGCCCTGCGGCGGATACCTGGCCTGGAGGTGCGGGAAAACGAGCCCATGAAGAGGCACACCACGTTCCGCATCGGCGGCCCGGCCCGGCTGATGGCGCTGCCCAGGAGCCGGAAGGAGGCCGCCGCCGCCGTGCAGGCCGCCACAGAGGCTGGAATCGCCCCTTTTTTCCTGGGAAACGGCAGCAATCTGCTGGTGGCCGACCACGGCTATGAGGGCTTTGTGCTCAAGGCGTGCGGCCTGGATCAGGTACGGGAAGTCAACCGCCGTCTGCGGGCGGAGAGCGGTATCACCCTGGCCCGGCTGGCCAACGCTGCCCTGGGCCGGGGGCTCACCGGCCTGGAGTTTGCCCACGGTATCCCCGGCACACTGGGCGGAGCCGTGGTGATGAACGCCGGGGCCTACGGCGGGGAGATGGTGCAGGTGCTCACCGCCGTCACCTATCTGGACGGGGCGGGGGAGGAGCACACCCTGCCCGCCGCCGCGTGCGCCCTGACCTACCGGCACAGCCGGTTCTCCGACCGCCCGGACTGGCTTGTCCTGGAGGCGGAGCTGGAGCTTCGGCCAGGAGATGGAGAGGCCATCCGGGCCCGCATGGACGAACTGGCCGCCAAGCGGCGGGAGAAGCAGCCCCTGGAGTGGCCCAGCGGGGGCAGTACCTTCAAGCGGCCGGAGGGCCACTTCGCCGCCGCGCTGATCGAGGGGTGCGGACTCAAGGGTGTGGGGATCGGTGGAGCCCAGGTGTCGGAGAAGCATGCAGGCTTCGTGGTCAACCGGGGCGGCGCCACGGCGGACGACGTGCGGCGGCTGATAGAACTGGTTCAGGAGACGGTGCTGCGGGAGACCGGCGTGGCGCTGGAGCCGGAGGTCCGGCTGCTGGGGTTCTGACGGGGCGCGGAAAAAGGAGATTGCAATGGAATTTATCATTATATCCGGCCTGTCCGGTGCGGGAAAGAGTAAGGTGGCCTCCTTTCTGGAGGATATCGGGTTCTACGTGGTGGACAACATGCCCGCCCCGCTGATGCCCAAATTTGCCGAGCTGTGCATGGCCGGGCCGGGCCGCTATGACCGGGTGGCCCTGGTCACCGATATCCGGGGCGGCCAGACCTTCGATGGGCTGTTTGACGCCCTCCACGAGCTGCACCGCATGGGCTGTGCGTATAAAATCCTCTTTGTGGAGGCCAGCGTAGAGACCATCATCAAGCGCTACAAGGAGACCCGGCGGATGCACCCGCTGTCCTCGACCTCCCGCTCGCTGGACGAGGCGGTGCGGCAGGAGCGCACCGTCCTGGCCCCCGTCCGCCAGCGGGCGGAGTACATCATTGACACCTCGGCCCTCTCCACCGCCAAGCTGCGGGGGGAGGTGCTGCGGCTGTTCGGGGATGGGGGGAGTACCCCGGCCATGAGTGTCAGCGTCATCTCCTTCGGCTTCAAGTACGGCATCCCCATCGAGGCCGACCTGGTGTTCGACGTGCGCTTTCTGCCCAACCCCTACTACATCGCCGAGCTGCGCCATCAGACCGGGCTGGACGAGGGGGTATACAGCTTTGTCTTTGGCTATCAGCAGACCAAGGACTTCATGGCCCACCTGGAGAGCCTCATCGGCTTCCTCCTGCCCCAGTATGTGGAGGAGGGAAAGGCGGCGCTGGTCATCGGCATCGGCTGCACCGGCGGGCAGCACCGCTCGGTGGCCATTACCAAGGCCCTGGCCGACTTCATCAAGCAGAAGGGCTATCAGGCCACGGAGAACCACCGGGACATGACGCGGGCGTAAGGAGGTGGACACTATGACGGAATGGAACGGCGGAGCGGGCCCCAGGATTGTGGCCATCGGAGGAGGCACCGGGCTGTCCACCATGCTGCGGGGGCTGAAAAGCCGCACCCGCAGCCTGACGGCCATCGTCACCGTGGCCGACGACGGCGGCGGCTCGGGCATGCTGCGGCAGGATCTGGGTATGCCCCCTCCGGGGGACATCCGCCACTGCATGGAGGCCCTGGCCAACGCCGAGCCGGTGATGCAGCAGCTTCTGACCTACCGATTCCCGGAGGGCTCGGGCAACCTGACGGGGCAGTCCTTCGGCAACCTGATCCTGGCCGCCCTCAACGGCATCTCCGACTCCTTCGACCAGGCGGTGGCCCGCATGAGCGAGGTGCTGGCCATCAGCGGCCGGGTGCTGCCTGTGACCAATGAGAACGTGGCGCTGGAGGCCACCTTCGAGAACGGCACCCGGGTGCTGGGGGAGTCTAAGATCAGCGCCTTCAAGAAGGAGCAGGACTGCCGCATTGAGAGCGTCCGCCTGCTGCCCGAGCACCCAAAGGCCCTGCCGGAGGCGGTGCGGGCCATCGGGGAGGCGGAGCTGATCCTCCTGGGCCCCGGCAGCCTTTACACCAGCGTCATCCCCAACCTGCTGGTGGACGGCATTGCCGACGCGGTGCGTGCCTCCGACGCGCTGAAGATCTACATCTGCAACATCATGACCCAGGACGGGGAGACCGAGGGCATGACCGCCTCTGACCACGTAAAGGCCCTGCTCGACCACTCCGGGCCGGGGCTGGTGGATCTGTGCCTGTGCAACTCCGCGCCGGTGCGCCCCGGCCTGGTGGAGCGGTACAGGGAGGAGGACGCCGCCCCCATCGTGGTGGACCGGGCGGCCATCGAGGCCCTGGGGGTGGAGGCCGTCACCCGGCCCCTGGCCTCCGAGACCCTTAACTACGCCCGCCACTCCTTTGCCCGCCTGGCCGAGGCGGTGATGGAGCTTTACAATGAGCGGGCCGACACCAAGATTTTTTGAGAAAGGGAGGGGGGCACTATGTCGTTTTCCTCTGAGGTCAAGGCGGAGCTGTGCCGGACGGCCCTCTCCCGCCGCTGCTGCGCCCAGGCGGAGGCCTACGGAGTGCTGCTCTACTGCAACCAGTTCACCGCCTCACAGGTGCGCATCAGCACCGAGTCCAACGCCTTTGCCGCCCGGCTGCCCGCCCTGTTCCACAGGGCCTTTCAGCTCTCCTTTGACCGCACGCCGGAGGAGGGGGCGGCCAAGCGGATTTTCTCCATCACAGAGCCGGACAAGCTGTCCGCCCTCTGGTCGGCGTTCGGCCATGAGCCGGCGGGCACCCTGGCCCATCACATTAACTTTGCCGTGCTGGAGGAGGAGCACTGCCGCCTGGCCTTTTTTCGGGGGGCCTTTCTGGCGGGCGGCTCGGTGACCGACCCGGCCAAGCGCTACCACCTGGAGCTGTCCACCCCCCATCTGAGTGTCAGCCGGGAGCTGCGGGCCCTCCTGCTGGAGTGTGGCTTCACCCCCAAGGAGACCACCCGCAAGGCCAACTCCATCACCTACTTCAAGCAGAGCGAGGCCATTGAGGACTTTCTCACCGCCATCGGCGCGCCCCTGGCGGCCATGGAGATCATGAACGCCAAGGCGGAGAAGGATCTCCGGGGGAGCATCAACCGCCGGGTCAACTGCGACGCGGCCAATCTGGACAAGGCGGTGGACGCCGCCCAGGGGCAGATCGAGGCCATCTACAGGCTGGAGGAGCGCGGCATGCTGGAGGAGCTGCCCGACAAGCTCAAGGAGGCGGTGGATCTGCGGGTGGCCCACCCGGAGCTCACCCTGGCCCAGCTTGCGGAGCTGTGCGAACCGCCCGTCTCCAAATCCGCGTTCAACCACCGCCTGCGCAAGCTGATGGAGATGGCCAGGGCGTAGGGCGGGAAAGAAAAGAAAGGGTAGATTGCCATGGAGAAGCAAGTGGTTCAAAAGCGCTGGAAGCTGATTTTCTGGGGCCTTACGGCGGCGGCTGTTGCGCTGCTGGCGCCGGGCCTGGTGCTGACGCTGGAGCCGGCGCTGTTTCTGGGGCTGGGCGTTCTGGCGGCTGTGGTATTCTGCACGGGTCTGTGTATTGCTGTGATCAAGCTCCGGTGTCCTGCCTGCGGCGGCTCGGTGTACCACCAGGCCATGCGGGCGCAGGAGGGCATCCCCTTTGCCTGCCCAAAGTGCGGCCGGAAGCTGGAGATGAAATGAGATGAAAAAGAGAGGAGACGCCCGAAAGACCAGGCGGGTGCTGCTACTGCCTACGGTACCCGCCTTTGCGCCCCGCTGTCCTCTCTGCGGGGCCATACTGAAGATAGGTATTGACCATTGCCACTACTGCGGAGCCATGCTCACCAAATAGAGAAAGAGGAGGTACTCCTAATGTCCTTTGTCCACCTGCATGTCCATACCGAATATTCCCTGCTGGACGGGGCCTGCCGCATTCCCCTGCTGGTCAAGCGGGTGAAGGAGCTGGGCCAGAGCGCCGTGGCCATCACCGACCACGGCGTCATGTACGGCGTGGTGGACTTCTACAAGGCGTGCAAGGCGGAGGGGGTCAAGCCCATCATCGGCTGCGAGGTGTATGTGGCCCCCCGGAAGCGCACCGACAAGGTACACGAGTACGACGCGGCCATGTACCACCTGATTCTGCTGTGCCGCAACGAGGTGGGCTACCGCAACCTGTGCTTCCTGGACTCGGCGGCCTTTACGGAGGGCTTTTATATCAGGCCCCGCATTGACAAGGAACTCTTGCGCCAGCATGCCGAGGGGCTCATCGCCCTGTCGGCCTGCCAGTCCGGCGAGGTGCCCCGCAAGCTGCTGGCCGGGGACTACGAGGGGGCCAAGGCGGCGGCGCTGGAGATGCGGGCGCTGTTTGGAGAGGACGGCTACTATCTGGAGCTCCAGGATCACAAGCTGCCCAACGACCCGGCCATCAACCAGGGGCTCATCCGCATCCACCAGGAGACGGGCATCCCCCTGGTGGTGACCAACGACGCCCACTATCTCCGCCGGGAGGACGCGGAGATGCAGGACACCCTCATGTGCATCCAGATGGGCAAGACGGTGGACGATCCCAACCGCCTGCGGATGGAGACCAGCGAGCTGTATGTCAAATCCACCGAGGAGATGGCCGCTCTGTTCCCCGACTACCCGGAGGCGGTGGAGAACACGGTCAAAATCGCGGAGCTGTGCAATATGGACTTCCAGTTCGGCGTCCACCACCTGCCCGAGTTCAAGCTGCCCGAGGGCTACACCGACGGGGACGCCTACTTCCAGAAGCTGTGCGAGGAGGGCTTCGCGCGCCGCTACCCCGGCGCCCCGGCGGAGTACCGGGAGCGGCTGGCCTACGAGATGGGGATTATCCGCCAGATGGGGTTTGTGGATTACTTCCTCATCGTCTCCGATTTCATCGGCTATGCCAAGGGGCGGGGCATCCCCGTGGGCCCCGGCCGGGGCTCGGCGGCCGGCTCCATGGTGGCCTACTGCATGGCCATCACCGACGTGGACCCGATGAAATACTCCCTCTACTTTGAGCGATTCCTCAACCCCGAGCGGGTCACCATGCCGGATATTGACATCGACTTCTGCATCCGGCGGCGGCAGGAGGTCATTGAGTACGTCCAGAATAAATACGGTGCCGACCACGTGGCCCAGATCGTCACCTTCGGCACCATGGCCGCCCGGGGCGCCATCCGGGATGTGGGCCGGGCGCTGAACATACCCTATGCCGACGTGGATGTGGTGGCAAAGCAGGTGCCCAGCGGCCCGGGTGCACTCCATATCACCCTGGACGAGGCCCTCAAGCTGTCCAAGCCCCTCCGGGACGCCTATGAAGGGGACGAGCGGATCAGGACCCTCATCGACACCGCCAAGGCCATTGAAGGCATGCCCCGCCACGCCTCCACCCACGCCGCCGGCGTGGTCATCACCCGGAAGCCGGTGGTGGACTATGTGCCCCTGGCGAAGAACGATGAGTCGGTGGTCACCCAGTACGTCATGACCACCCTGGAGGAGCTGGGCCTCTTAAAGATGGACTTCCTGGGCCTGCGCAACCTGACCATCCTGGACGACACGGTGCGCCTGGTGCAGAAGAGCCGCCCCAGCTTCTCTCTGGCAGACATCCCGGACAACGACCCGGCGGTGTTCCAGATGCTCTCCGAGGGCAGGACCTCCGGCGTGTTCCAGATGGAGTCGGCGGGCATGACCGGCGTCTGCGTGGGCCTCAAGCCCCAGAACATCGAGGATATCACCGCCATCATCGCCCTCTACCGCCCCGGCCCCATGGACTCCATTCCCCGCTTCATCGCCTGCAAGCACAACCCGGACAAGGTGAAGTACAAGCACCCCATGCTGGAGCCCATCCTCTCGGTCACCTACGGCTGCATCGTCTACCAGGAGCAGGTTATCGAGATTTTCCGCAGGCTGGCGGGCTACACGCTGGGACAGGCCGACATGGTGCGCCGGGCCATGAGCAAGAAGAAGGTCAAGGACATCGAGCGGGAGCGGCAGGCCTTCGTCTACGGCGACGCCGGGCGGGCCATTGCCGGCTGCATCGCCAACGGTGTCCCGGAGGACGTGGCAAAGGACATCTATGATGAAATCTATGCCTTTGCCAATTACGCCTTCAACAAGGCCCACGCGGTGGCCTACGCCATTGTGTGCTACCAGACGGCCTGGTTCAAGTGCCACTACACCAAGGAGTATATGGCCGCCCTGCTCACCTCCGTGCTGGACTCCAGCGAGAAGGTGGCTGAGTATATCGCCGAGTGCAGGGACTGCGGCATCCATCTGCTGCCCCCCGACATCAATGAGTCGGAGGCCGACTTCACCGTGTCCGGCGAGCACATCCGCTTCGGCCTGGTGGCCGTCAAGGGAGTGGGCCGGGGCTTTATCAACGCTGTGCTGGCTGAGCGGGGCAGGGGAGGGCCCTTTGTCTCCTTCCCTGATTTCTGCCAGCGGATGTTCGACGCGGAGCTGAACAAGCGTGTGCTGGAGAATCTGATCCGCTGCGGCGCCTTTGACAGTATGGGTATCTACCGCTCCCGGTTACTGGAGGCTTACGAGCAGCTTGTGGACTCCATCGCCCAGAACAAGCGCAAGAACCTGGCGGGCCAGTTCGATCTGTTCGGCGGCGGTGGGGATCAGATGCAGAGCGCCCCGGAGCTCCAGGTCAAAAATATCCCTGAGTTTACCCGACACGAGCTCATGACCATGGAAAAGGAGACGACTGGACTCTACCTCACCGGCCACCCCATGGACGAATACCGGGACGTGGTCAAGCAGTGCAAGGCGGCCTCTATGGGGGCGATCCTGTCGGACTTTGCCCAGGAGGGGGGACCGGCCATTTACCACGACGAGCAGCGGGTCACCCTGGCGGGGGTCATCACCGCCTCCCGCACCAAGACCACCCGCAACAACAGCCTGATGGCCTATGTGACGCTGGAGGACGACACCGCCTCCATGGAGATGCTTGTGTTCGCACGGGTGCTGGGGGAGGCAGGCCCCTACCTGAAGGAGGGGGTGGCCGTCCTGGCTGAGGGACGCATCTCCGTTCGGGATGAAAAGGCGCCCCAGCTCATGTGCGACCGGGTACGCCCCTTGGATCAGGTGAAGGGAAACCTGCCTCCGGTGGAGGGGGAGGAGAGGGCCAAGAAGCTCTATATCCGCATACCCAGCCTGGACGACCCCCGCTGGGAGAGGATCAAGCTGGTGCTCACCATGTTTCCCGGTACGGAACAGATGGTGGTCAAGTGTGAGGATACCGGAAAGCGGCTGGGCACGGTCTGCCTGGTCCATCCCGCGCTGATCCAGGAGCTGAACGAGCTGCTGGGCGCGGAGAATGTGGTCGTGCGTTGAGGGGAGCCGATGAGATGAATATTAAAAAACTGGCCTCCCTGCTCTTTCAGCGGTCGGTGATCGTGGCCCTGCTGATCTTCCTCCAGGCTGCGATGCTGCTGCTCTATATGCTCTGGTTTTCCAGCGACTTCATTTATGTGTACTGGGGGTGTGTGGTGCTCTCCATTCTGGCGGTGCTGATTATCGTCAGCCGCCAGACCGACCCGGGGTATAAAATTGCCTGGATCATCCCCATTCTGCTGTTCCCGGCCTTTGGATGGCTGGTGTATCTGCTCTGCGGCGGCAACAAGCTCTCCGCCCGCAAGCGCCGGAAGATGCAGGGTATGGACCGCACCATGCTGGAGCAGTTGGAGCGGGACTACAAGGCGGAGGAGCTGAGGCCCTTTGGGGCCGACGCGGTGAACCAGGCCCGCTACCTGGAGCACTACGCCCGCTGCCCGGTCTATACCAACACCTATACCCACTATTTTCCCCTGGGGGATGATGTGTTTCCCGCCATGCTGGAGGAGCTGCGGAAGGCGGAAAAGTATATCTTCCTGGAATACTTCATTATTAGCCCCGGCATATTCTGGGATTCTATGGTGGAGATTTTGAAGGAGAAGCATGCCGCCGGGGTGGATGTGCGGGTGATCTACGACGATGTGGGCTCCCTGAACACCCTGCCTATGAACTACGCCAGAAAATTTGAGACGGAAACCGGCATCCCCTGCTGCTGCTTCAACCGCTTCAAGCCGGTGATTTCCATCCGCATGAACAACCGGGACCACCGGAAGTTCTGTATCATCGACGGCCACACCGCCTTTACCGGCGGCATCAACCTGGCCGACGAGTATATCAACCAAAAGCTGCGGTATGGCCACTGGAAAGACACGGCCATTCTCCTCAAGGGGGAGGCGGTGTGGAGCATGACCGTCATGTTCCTGACCATGTGGGAGTACACCCGGGACGTGGAGGAGGACTACCGCCGCTTCCGGCCGGACAAGCTGCCGCCGGAGGCCGCGCAGGGAGCGGGGTACTATGTCCAGCCCTACGCGGATAACCCTCTGGACGAGGAGGCGGTGGGGGAGGCGGTCTACCTCAACCTTATCAACAAGGCCGAGCGCTATGTGTACGCCATGACGCCCTATCTGATCATCAGTGACAGCGTCAATACGGCCCTGTGCAACGCGGCCAAGTCGGGGGTGGACGTGCGCATCATCACCCCGCATATCCCGGACAAGGCATTGGTTTTTGAGCTAACCCGTTCCCACTACGAGTCCCTGTTGGAGGCGGGCGTACAGATTTTTGAGTATACGCCCGGCTTTGTCCATGCCAAGGTCATGGTCACGGACGACTGCTGCGGAGTGGTAGGCTCTATCAATCTGGACTACCGCAGTATGTTCCTCCACTTTGAGGACGCGGTGTTGCTCTACCACGACCCCACGGTACTCGACATCAAGCGGGATTTCATCAACACGCAGTTCCGCAGCCAGCCGGTGACGCTGGAGCAGTGCCTCGGCCACTCCTGGATACGCCGCCTCTTCCGCTCCATTCTGCGGGTGCTGGCCCCGCTGCTGTGACAAAATAAGGCCGCCCCCCACAGGGGGCGGCCTTATTCCGCTTCAATCCTTCTCCTCGTGTTCCAGCAGTGCGGAGAGAACCTCATTGTAAATCCGCTCCGGCTCGGCCTTGAAGCTCTCCGCCAGGCGGTTGGCCTGCTCCTGGGAGCCGCAGAACAGCTCCAGGGTGAACAGATTGCCCCCGTCATCGTCCAGAAACATCCGGGCTGAGTACCCGCCCTCCGGCCGGGGCTCCGTCTCCGCACGTACTTGAGCATTGCGCCGCAGAATCCCGTTGAGTTTTACCAACTGGGCGCTACAGTTGCGCTTGACCGAGTAGGGGAGGCTGCTCTCACAGGCTGCGCCGTTTTCACGGCCTTTTTCCGTGATCGAATAGAGCCCGTCCTCCAGTGTCAGATGGCCGCTCTCCACCAATTCAGAAACCGCCTCGGCAAACTCAAAGTAGCCAATGCCGTCATCGCAGACCGTCAGCTCCGTCAGTGTCGGAAAGTCGATGGGCGCCGCGACCCGGGCCATAAAATAGAGGATCAAAAATTTAATGTCCAGCTTGTCGTGGATAAAGCCGTAGCGAGCCATCTGGGAACTCCTTTCCAATAGACGAGTCAAACATAATATGTATTTATTTATTATACCGAAAGGTTGAGAAAATCACAAGAGGTATTTTTGACTTGACGCTGGTCTAAAAATATGGTATTATCCTATACTGTCGGTAACAAATATATGCTGGAATAGCTCAGTCGGTAGAGCAGCTGATTCGTAATCAGCAGGTCGCGTGTTCAAGTCACGTTTCCAGCTCCAGAAACCGGCGGAAATCGGATGATTTCCGCCGGTTTTGTCACTTTTTGCGGGAATACGGTGTGGGTCAAAATGTGGGTCAGACTTTGACCCACACCGTGACCCACAAGCCGAAATAACCGGAAAGGGCCGGAGAGGATTTTCGTCCTCTCCGGCCCTTTCTGCTGTTCTGTGTTACAGCACCTGCGCCATGAAATTCCCCATCTTTTCGGCGGCCTTCTCCTGCATCCGCCGGTTGGTGTGGGTGTAGGTGCGCAGCGTAAATCCGGCGTCATAGTGGCCCAGCATGGCGGACACCGTTTTTACATCCACACCGCTCTGGAGCGCCACCGTGGCAAAGGTGTGGCGGAGATCATGGAATCTGATGTACTCCAGCCCGGCGTCCTTCAGGATCTTCTTGTGGAGGTTCACGATGGAGTCCGGGTGATACATGCCGCCGGTCCTGGGGGATGGGAACAGATAGTGGCTCTCCGGGTGCCGCTGGTGCTCCTGCACCAGCAGTTCCACCGCCTCCCGGGGAATGGAGATCTCCCGGACGGAGTTGGATGTCTTGGGCTGGCAGACCGTCAACTCCCCCTGGGCGTTCCGCCCCACCTGCTTGCTCACCGAGATGGTGCCGTGTTCCGCGTCCAGGTCAGACCAGAGGAGGGCGGCCAGCTCGCCCTTCCGGATGCCGCTGACCAGCTCCAGGTAGAACAGGGCCAGTACACCCCGCCGCTCCGCCGCCTCCAGGTAGGCCCTCATGTCCTCCGGCTTCAGGGTTCTCATCTCCTGCCGCTGGAGCTTGGGCACGACACAGTCCTCGGCCGGGTTGTGGAGGAGCAGCTTCTCCTTCACCGCCCGGTCCAGGGCGCTGTGGAGCATGGTGTGGACGCCCCGGATGGTGGAGCTGCTCAGGCCAGGGTGTTTGCTCTTCTGCGCGGCTCTGCGGCGGCCGTTCTGCTGCAGCTCCCGGTAAAGGTTCTGGATCTGCCGGGTGGTCAGCTGGTTGAGCTTGACCTCCCCGATGTAGGGGATGGTGTGCAGCTCAATGCCTCGGCGGTAATACTCCGCCGTGGAGAACCGCAGGTTGGGCTTGGCGTAGACCTCAAACCACAGCCTTAGCCACTCGGCCACCGTGTATTTTCCTGCCTTGGCCACGTCCAGGCTGCCGGCCTCCTCAATGGCCTTTTTCAGCTTCGCCTTCACCTCGGCCTGGGTCCTGCCCAGCACGTTTTTGATGATCCGCTTGCCGGTATCCGGGTGGTATCCGGCGGTATACCGGCCCTCCCAGCGCCCATCGCTGCGCTTTCGGATATTTCCCTCGCCGTTGGCTCGCTTCTTCGCCATGTGGCTCACCTCCTTCTCAGCACCACACAATACCGCAGAAGGAAGAAAATGGCCACCCCAAACCGGCAGAGTTAACAGATCCTTATCATTTGGCCGCGACTGGAGATCTCTTTGTCAACGGCATCGCATTTGTGCTGGAGGAAAGAGGTCTCTCTTTGTTTTGCGGCGCAAGTTCTGCGCTCTTGGTCCACAGCGGCGGTCAAAAAGGCCGGAACCGGCTGGGAACACTGACTTTCTCAAAACCACCGACCACCTAAAACTCCGGAACCTGCCCGTAGCGACCCCCTAAGTTTTTTCTGGGGTGAAACCCGCAACCCCTTGACACGCCCCGCACTGCGGGGCGTTGTGACCGGACCGGCGGCGGTTCACCGCCGCGGTCCTTTATCCTAGTACGAAAATCGAACGCCCCCAAAGGGCCCGAAACCGGGCTCCCGGAGGCGTTCTTCTTCTGGAATCGGATGCTCTGGATGTGCAGGATCATTGAGTCATAACTGTCCCGGACAGCCGCCGCCTCACACATGGCCCAGTGCTGTCCAAATACCCTCGACATGGGCACCGTCTCTATCCTCATTCCAAAAACGGCACACAGGGCTTACACGGCCGCGACAGAGGCGTTCTCCAGTTTGACTGCCTCGTGCCTGAGTCTGCCGGACGTCTCTGGTCAAAAGTGGGTGCGGGCCACGCCCGCAAATGTACCAGGCTGCCGCTTACCCGCCCAAAGGCTAAACAAATATACGGCAATTGTTACCCCTAGTGGTAATGCAAATGGGAAGGTCATGTAGACTGAAAATGTACCTAAATTATTGTCGGATTGATGGCTACAGAACCTTTTGCAATGGAAGTAAATCAAAATATATGTGAGGTTGACAGAAGTTGACAGAAAGATCTGGTCATTTGCTGATAATTATAACTATAGTAGCCCGAATAATATCCCCCCAGTTTTCTAGTGCCTATTCCAATCCGATGCCACAGATTATTGGAAGATTTACGCTAAAGCCAGCGCTTGAGCACTACTCGCAGCGGTCTCAAGCGCTGGCTCACTGTATGATGATTTTTGCCCCCGCCAGCTAGTCGGTCGGGTGTCCGCTCAGGAGAGTTCCACTTTTCCAGAGGCGGTAGCTAGCTTGTCCTTCCTGCTAACCATAATCCAGCGGATGGTCAACACGATAAACACGACACTGCCGGTATAGCCGCAGTAGGTCATAATTACGTTGACCAGAGTCTCATAAGGGATAAACAGGTCTACAATAAATACGCCGACACCGGAGAGAATACAGGTAAGCTTATACTTGAAGGACTTTTCGTCTTTGATGATCGTGGAGACACATGTCCACAGCATGGGGCAGAAAGTGCTGTAAATAGACAGAAGAATAATAATTGCAAACACAGGGCCCAGAATGCTGGATGCCACGCCAAAGATATCATTTGCAATCAGCAAATTGGGAATAGCGGCGGTAGCGGATTGCTCCACATTGCCCAGATGGCAAAGCCCCAGAATACCGACCGTAACAGTTATCGCCAGTGCGCCAATTGCACAAAGGATAATGGTATATTTTTTCTTATACGCAGCCAACTTCTTGCCAATGCTGGCCATATACGCCGCCACGAGGAGGATCGAGCATCCACCGAAAGAGAGACCTGCCAGAACTGGATTAGCCCCAGCTTGAAGCAACTCCACCTGACCGGACTTGATTAGTACAATGCCATCCGGAATGTGGGGAAAGAATCGGAATGCAGCGATCACGCCCAAGAGGAAGAGGAAGGTCACCACCACGGGTCCAATCTTACCGATAATGTTGACAATTCCCTGCAGCCCCATAACCGCTGTTCCAACGGCGAGCGCCACGGCGATCAGGTATCCGGCCCAGAGAGGAAGCCCCCACTGTTGATTTAGGGTGCTGCCAAACCCGGAAATCATGAAAAAGAAGCAACAGGTGTTGAAGATCCATGCAAAGGCGGTAAACAGCTTTCCCACCACCTTGCCGCAGTAGAACTCACATACGCCGGCCAGATCAGAAGTCCCATGGCGGCCGGCATAGGTGTACGCCATGAAAGTGCAGAACATGACGACCGCATTGATTACCATAACTGTCAATGTCCCGCCAACAGAACCCCAGCTAGTAAAATACTGCATAGATTCCTGACCACTAGCCGTTCCTGATCCAATGAGATAGGCTAAAAGGGCGCCAGCGAGAGAGGCCAAAAGGCCGATGCGCATCTTTTCTTTTCCCATGAATAGTTCTCCCCTTTTAGATGATTGAAATCGGTGTAAAAGTACTACTTTACCTTATACCGTGACGATTGCCCTCATCTCATGCGGTTTGGCAGTCAGCAGGGAGAAATAATCCAAATATCCACTATAATAAAATTTCAGCTCCGTATTTCTAATATATACTACATTTTTGCTGTTGTCAATAAGATATCGATCAAATTTAAAGACCCCAGCCATAATTTTCAAAAGCCAAAGGCATAAACCGCACCCAGAACTGCATCAACATGGCAATCAGCCCGATTGTTCTTGATTTTTAGAGAAATTTTATCTATAATAACAAAATCACGAGTAATATTGGTTTATATGGGGTCCGGCTATAATTATCTGATCTGGTGATGGTAGTATGCCCCAACGTAGAAGGCGGTTAAAATGAATGATTTTTCTTCTCTGGGCGAAAATTTGAAGGCAATCCGTGATAAAAGGGGGTTGAACCTAAATGATGTCTCCGAATTGACCGGGATCAGCAAAGCCATGCTGAGTAAGATCGAGCGTGGGGAATCTGTCCCAACCATTACGACTGTTTGGAAGATCGCCAATGGGCTCAAAATTACGCTCAATGCTTTAGCTGGTGAAGTTGACAGCAATTATGCTGTCCGGGATATTGCTAAAACAACTCCTTTGATTGATGACAGCGGACTTTTTACGCTATATAATATTTTCCCATTTTCCCCGCTTGATGGTGTTCAGGTTTTTTATGGTGTGTTTAAGGCCGGGTACCACTACAATCCTCCTATGTTTATCCATGAGAGTTCCAACAAAGAGTATTGCATAGTATTTCGAGGGGAATTAGATGTGGTAATCGGCCCCAAAACCTACCATTTATTTGAGGGATGTGGGATCGATTTCGATGCCCATGAAGAGCATGGCTATATTAATTGCGGAACGTCAGAAACGGTCGTGTGTTTTCTCTTAATTTAAAAACGGAGCATACCATACGCACAAGTTAAGAAATGCCGAATTTTTCTTACATGAGAAAAATTCGGCATTTTTTCTATTAAATTAAATTTTAGGATTGACACGGCTAGGCAACTGTGCTAGTATCTTTCTCAGATAGGAGAAAATAATTCTAAAAAATCCACTATAAGAATCAGCCTCCGCATGCAGCCCTGTCCGCAAATACCAACGCATAGATGAAACTGCCCGCTCATCTCATATCCCATATCTGCATCCCATCCATGACTTTTTCATGCAAGAAAGGAGATCCCGCCTTGAAAAAAATTGCTGTCCTTGGAACCGGCAACATCGCGCAGACCATTGCGGTCGACCTAAAAGCCAGCGGACATGAAGTGCGGCTGTTTGCGCCGGAAAACCTCATCCATCGATTCCGCGATTTCGCAGATACCCAGGTCATTGAGTGCGTCGGTGCATTGGAAGCACGGGAACGCATCGACATAATCACCTCGGATATCGACCAGGCGGTCGGCCAGGCCGATTACATCATCGTATGCGTGACGGGCAGCCACCATCAGGAGTATGCGCAGATGTTGAAGGGCCATACCTCTGCAGAGCAGATCATGGTCACATTCAACGGCTGCATGGCCTCCCTCATCTACAAGAATGTGTGGGGGGATGACCCAACCTGCCCCATCTTTGTGGAATCCACCATCCCCCCCTTCAGCACAAGGCTGGCAGGTCCCGGTAAGGTACGGATGTTTGAGCGCCATCTTGCCCCTATCGCATTTTTCCCGGCTAGTGCGGCCGACCGCTACTTCAACCAGATCAAAACCGATCTCTATGACTTCCCAGGTCTCTACGCGGACGTGCTTGAATGCGGCCTAAGCCTGATTAACCCTACCGTGCACCCCGGTCCCTGCCTGGTCAATCTAAGCAATATCGAAAAACCAGACTTCACCTTCTTCCTGTATGAGCACGGTTTCCAGCCCTCTGGTCTCAAGATCGACGTACTGCTCAACCGGGAGAGGCTGGCCGTCGGCAAGGCTTTGGGCTACCAGATCCATGCTTTGGAGGACTTCGCCGGGGTGGAAAAGATTGATAATTGGGAACCCCTGTATGCTATGGGCCATGGCTGCCATGCGCTGACCTCCATTGCCGGTCCCAATGATATCAACTACCGCTATCTCACAGAGGACATCCCCGTCGCACTGGTCTGCTGGGCCTCTATCGGGGACTTGGCGGGGGTTGACACCCCCATTATGGATGCGGTTATCACCCTGATTGGTGTGGCCCACGATACAGATTGGTTTGCCAACGGCCGCTCGGCCGAAAAGCTGGGGCTCACTGGCAAGAGTGTGGAACAGATCCAACGCTATGTTAAAACAGGAAAGATCTAAACTAAATGTTAAAAATGCAATTTGCATTAAAATAAAATTGAACTGAAAGGATGGAACGAAGCATGAGCAAGACGATCTTCAGAGAACTTCTGGACAAGGAAGCCTCCCCCGCTCTGGGATGTACCGAACCGATGATGTTTGCGCTGGGAGGTGCAATCACCCGTAAGCACGCACCCGGCAAGGTGTTGCGGGTCGACATGGTGGGTTGCGGGCTCATGGTGACCGGCGTACAGGCCGTTGGCATTCCCAAGACTGGCGGGAAGACCGGCGCGTTCCTGGCCTCTGCAGTGGGCATTATCAACGGTGACGCCGATGCCTGCAAGGAGGTGCTGCACAACATCACCCCCAAGGATGTGGAGGCCGCCGAAGAACTGGTGAAGAATGCGGAGTTCACCCTTGACATGGACAACAGCACCGGCAAGCAGGTGTATTTCAAGCTGACCCTTACCACCGATGAGCACGTAGCCACTGTAATTTTTGAGGATGAACACCACACCTGGACGTATCTGGAGGTCGACGGCAAGGTTTTGGTGGACAACCGCCGCCCCACGACTGAGATGCTCATCCCAGCCAATGATGTAGACTGGAATGAGTTTACCATCGAAAACATCTACAATTGGTGTAAAACCGCTGATATCAGCGAATTTGGCCGTGCCAAGGAGGCCGTGGCCATGAATAAGATCCTGGCGCAGGACGGTATCGACAATCCCCGTGGGATTCAGACTGCCCGGGTACTGATGGACAATATTGAAAGCGGCTTCGTGGCACCCGACGAGATCACCCATATCCTCATCTGGGCCACCGCCGGTGCGGATGCCCGCATGGGCGGCAGTGATTATCCCGCCATGGTCAGCACTGCCAGCGGCAACCAGGGCGCTATGGTTGTCATGGGCCCCTGGGCCTGTGCGGAGTACCGCAAGTGCTCGGAGGAGGACGGCTACCGCGCGGTCGCCTTCGGGCTGCTAGTCAATACATATCTGAAGTATCTCTCCAAGGAATATGTCTACATGCCCCCCACCTGCTCCTGCGCCGCCACCAGCGCACCTGCCTCCGCCGCTGGTGTTGCCTTCCTCCACGGCCTGAGTCCCAAGCAAATCAATGACATGCTGTGCACCTGCATGATCCATATGGCCGGTGTGGTGTGCGATGGTGCCAAGCCCTCCTGCGCTTTCCGGATGTTCACGTCCTTGTTTGGCTGCCTGGAGGCCATGATGATGGCGGAAAAGGGTATCCGGGCCACCAACGTGGAGGGTTTTGTCCACAATGACATCAAGGTCACTGTGGAGAACCTGTACCGCCTGCAGCACGACGTCCTTCACAACAAGGTGGATGCAATCCTTTGGGATATTGTGAAGGAGCAGAAGGTCATTCACTGATTCCTTCTTGATCGGTCGGAATAGTATCAAGCTGTTATAAACTAAACCGGAGCAAAGGGCAGGCTGGATAACTCGAAAAGGGTTGTTCAGCCTGCCTTTCTGCGCTTATTTTGCCGTGCACTCCGCATCTCTTACTCCCTCTTTTCTGAAAATACTAAAACTTTCCCAAGCAGAGCAGGTCAGGTAGGTAAAGCTTCCCGATAGCGGGAGCGCCACGAGGCCGCCTCACACTCAGCCCAACGCTGCCCAAATGCCCCCGAAGAGGCGCTGGCCTCCCACCCAAAAAGCGGTACACAGGGCCGACACGTCCGCGACAGGGGCTTTCCTGTGGTCGTTCGGCTCTCCTCCCGGAGTGGGTGCGGGCTACGCCTGCAAATGTGCCAGGCTGCCGCTTGCGGCAAGCCAGGTGCTCTGCTTGCCCCACCCAAGGGTGGGTAAACTGGTGTCCCCAGAAATCCTGGTTTGCAGTAAGTGGGTTGAGCTAGTGATGACAGTGTGGCCTCTTCTCTCTGAATTTGGGGCATGAGGCCTTCTTTTTGTTTATAGCGACGCAGATCCTGAACGGAAAATCCGCCGACCCACACCGTGACCCACACAGGAAACGGAGCGGAGGGAAGCAACGGAGGGAACCGTGTCAAAGCAGACGCGGCTCCGGGCTAAACAGGCCGCAAAAGCGCTCAACGGAGCCAGTTTGTCACTCCTAATACGGTTCGTAATCAGCAGGTCGCGTGTTCAAGTCACGTTTCCAGCTCCATAAAGCCACACCAATCTGGATATTTTAAGCGGGACGCTTAGAGTATCAGAGGGTGCGGCTTTTTTATTTTCCTGAAATTTGTGTTCTAAAAAAGATATTTTCGAGGTATTCCGGGGCCTCGGAGGGACCTTCCCCTGGCTTGTCCCAGTTTCCGAGCCCCCAACAGGAATCAGCGCCCTATTTGAACACAGTCAGGGCACAAAAATCCGAAAAAATGATATACAAAAATTAGTGCGCCGGTTTGTTGGTTTCGTCAACCAGCAGGCCGGCGCTTTTTTGCTGCCCGGCGAATTCAAAAAGGGCACACACTTTTATGTCCGCTTTGCTGAATAGCTTTTTCGTGGATAAGATGGCATGATGGCGTTCACAAGCAGCAGCTCAGGAGCGGCCATTGAAAAAGGGCGTTTTGCACGGAGAAGGAGGTAAAAGCGCATGACCAAAGAAACCTATTTTGAGGAGCTGTCCTTCGCCCTGCGGCGGCGGGAGTTGCTACCCCGGCCGGTGGAGGAGGACGGCCTGCTCCCAGTGGAGTGGAACGGCCGCGTCCTGTGCCGGGTCACGGAGGCGGCGGGGACGATAATGAAGTACATGAAGCTCCTGGAGACGGCCCCGCCGCTGAAGGCGGAGAGCCTGGCAGACGGCTACCGGGTGCTGGCAGAATTCAACGGTACGGTACTGGCCGGGAAAAAGACCCTGCTGGGGGCTCAATTCGTCACCTGGGCCTGGGACTATGACCGGAGAGGCGTCAGCAACGGCCACTACTACATGGAGGACTACCAAACCGCCAAGGAGGACTTCACCTTCCGCTCCGGGCTGATGGCCAGGGAGCAGGTTTTTGACCGGGAGCGGTTGGAGGAGCTGCGCCAGGCGGCACAGGGCTTCCTATGCGGCGAGGGCCCCGCCTCCTACCGGCAGGAATTCCGGTGCCAACGCATTCTGGACCAGATTCGATCCCAGTTACCCGAACCGAAGCAAAATCAACTACAAAAAGAGGGACCAAGCATTGAACAGTCTATGTGAAGGCGGCGCCGACAAAGGCGCCACCTTTTGTTATGCCCGGCATTTATTGCCTCCTGTACCCACAAGCTGTACGCCCCGGATCATCCGGCGGACGCTCCGCCCGTGCCGGTGTGCACCCGCTCAGACCTGTGCCGGGGCTGCCCCTACCCAGCCCATGGCTTCCTCTGCTGGAGCACCGCCGGGGAATGCCTGCGGACTAGGATGAAAAAAATCCATACGGGAGGGAAAACGGATGATGCACGCAGTCCTGAGTAATTCGCGGCACCCGGAGTACGGCCAGCTCACAGTCCCTTTTCCCATCCCCTGGAGCGCCTATGACGACACGGTGGCAGCCCTGGCCTCTTTGGGTATCGGTGACCCGGTCGGCCGGGACTGCCGGGTGGATGAGCTCAACAGCAGTTTTCTCATCCTGAAGCGGCTGGAGAAGGTAGCGGTCAACGTGGACGAGCTGGACTATCTGGCCAAGCGGCTGGACAGCTCTGACATCAATGAAGCCGCCAAATTCCAGGCGATGACAGTGAAATGGGGCCTGTTCGAGATGACTGACCTAATCAACCTGACCTTCTGGTGTCAGTAGGCCAGGATCATCACAGACTTTTCCGATTTGGAGGACATTGGCCGCCGGCACTATATGCCCCTGAACGGCGGGAGCTGCAGCACTGAGGAGCTGGAACGGCTGGATGCCCGCAAGGCGGCGCTGGATCTGATCCTCAACAGTGAAAGCACCTGCGTCACCCCCTGCGGCGTGGTCTATGACAACGACATGAAGCTGGAACACCACTACGATGGCCAGCACTTCCCATGCTATCTCTGTCAGCCCGCCATGCTGGTGGTGGATATTTTCCCGAAGAATGCGCCGGAGGGATCAAGCGAGACCACATGGCTGACCCTGCCCTGTTCTGAGCAGTAGCTCAAGCGCGGCATACAGCAGTCCGGCCTGGACTTGGGCACGGCCAACATCCGGTATGAGGCTGTCATGCTTCCCTGGGAGGTGACGCAGGTGCTGGCCCCGGAAAGGGAAAGTCCCGTTGCCCTGAATATGGTCATTGCCCAGGACACCGAGTATGTCTTGCTGGACGAGCCCACCAACGACCTGGACATCCACCACGCCACCAATCTCATGAAGATCGTCCGGCGGCTGTGCGACGAGCTGGGCAAGACGGTAATCCTGGTTCTCCACGAGATCAACTAGGCCGCCTTCTACTCCGGCTACATCTGCGCTCTTCAGGACGGCAGGGTCGCCAAGTTCGGCACTGTGGAGGAGGTAATGACCAAAAAAACCCTGTCGGAGCTCTACCAGGTGGACTTCAAGATCATGACCATCGCGGGCCGGCCTCTGTCCATCTACTATTGAAGCCTCCGAGTTTTCAGTACTTTTGTCGAAAAGGAGAACCACCACATGAAGAAGAAAACCCCGCGCTCTCTCCCTAGTCCTTGCCCTGGCCCTGTCTCTGGCGGCCTGCGGCACAGGAGCCGCTCCACAGCCCCAGGGGGATACGGTGACCCTTACCGCCCTCAACGCCCAAAAGGAGCCCGCCGAGGTAGCGGTCCCCTATGATCCCCAGCGCATCGCCGTTCTGGATATGGCCACCCTGGACATCCTGGATGCCCTGGGGGTGGGCGGCCGGGTGGTGGGCGCCGCCGACACCAGCCTGGACTATCTCCAAACTACGTCGGCGGCGAGGTGTCCTGCCTGGGCACCATCAAAGAGGCCGGCCTGGAGGACACGGCCGGGGAACTCCTGACCGGCTTTGACAGCCGCGTGGCGGCCCTGGCCTCCTTTTCCGAAGGCCGAACCGCCATTGTGTGGGCCTGGTTACCAGCGGCGGCTTCAATGTGCTGGGCAACGACGGCCGCTGCTCCCTCATCGGCCGGGAAGCGGGCTTTGCCAACGTGGGGGCGGACGCCCAGCCCGGCACCTCCACCCACGGCAACGAGGCCAGCTTCGAGTTCCTCGTGGACAAGGACCCCGACTATCTCTTTGTTCTGGATCGGGGTGCCGCCATTGGCACCGCCGGGGCCAAGCTGGCCCAGGAAGTGGTGGAGAACGAGCTGATGAAGGGCACCGCCGCCTACCGGGACGGCAGGATCGTCTACCTGGCCCATCCCGCCGTGTGGTACACCGCCGAGGGCGGCATCACCGCGCTGGACCGGATGCTCCGGGATCTTGAGGATCCCCTGCTGAAGTAAATACCGCAGAGCGGACCGGGATGAGCGCCGCTCATCCCGGTCCGCTGCCGTTCCGCCTGCGGAATGCTTCCGGCTCCTGTTTCGTCTGTTTGAATTGGCTATTTATTCACTATACTATTCTTATAACAAATATATAAAAATAATTAACTGTTATAACTCCGGTATTATGGATATTTATACAGAATGACTATTGCGTTTTTATACGGGTTGGATTATACTGGGGACACATCAGCTGGGCGGCCGGCCTTGCCGCCCCACAGGAGGTCATCAACATGTCTGAGATCAAGAAAGTCGTCCTGGCCTACTCCGGCGGTCTGGATACGTCCATTATCATCCCCTGGCTGAAGGAGAACTACAACGACCCCGAGATCATCGCCGTCTCCGGCGACGTGGGACAGGGGGCCGAGCTGGACGGCCTGGAGGAGAAGGCCATCAAGACCGGTGCGTCCAAGCTGTACGTCGAGGACCTGACCGACCAGATGGTGGACGAGGTCATCATCCCCTCCATGATGATGGGGGCCAAGTACGAGGACTATCTGCTGGGCACCGCCTTTGCCCGGCCCATCATCGCCAAGCGGCTGGTGGAGATCGCCAAGCAGGAGGGCGCCGACGCCATCTGCCACGGCTGCACCGGAAAGGGTAACGATCAGGTCCGCTTCGAACTGGCCATCAAGCGCTTTGCCCCCGAAATGAAGATCATTGCCCCCTGGCGGGAGTGGGACATCAAGAGCCGGGACGAGGAGGTCGACTACGCCGAGGCCCACAACGTCCCCCTGAAGATCAGCCGGGAGACCAGCTACTCCAAGGACAAGAACCTGTGGCACCTGTCCCACGAGGGCCTGGACCTGGAGGACCCCGCCAACGAGCCCCAGTACGACAAGCCCGGCTTCCTGGAGATGGGGGTCTCCCCCGCCATGGCCCCCGACGCCCCCGCCTATGTCACCATCGACTTTGAGAAGGGCTGGCCCGCGGCCGTGGACGGAGTGAAGATGAAGGCCAGCGACCTCATCCGCAGGCTCAACGAGCTGGGCGGTGCCAACGGCATCGGCCTGCTGGACATCGTGGAGAACCGGCTGGTAGGCATGAAGGACCGGGGCGTGTACGAGACCCCCGGCGGCACCATCCTCTACCGGGCCCACGAGGTGCTGGAGCAGATCACCCTGGACAAGGACACCAAGCACATGAAGCAGAAGCTGGCGGTAGACTTCGCCGACCTGGTCTACAACGGCAAGTGGTTCACCCCCCTGCGGGAGGCCCTCACCGCCTTCGCCATGGACACTCAGAAGTACGTCACCGGCACCGTGAAGCTCAAGCTCTACAAGGGCAACCTTATCACCGCCTCCATCTCATCCCCCTGCACCCTGTACTCCGAGGATCTGGTCACCTTCGGGGAGAGCGACTACGACCAGACGGACTCCCAGGGCTTTATCAACCTGTGGGGCCTGCCCGACAAGGTCCAGGCCCTGCGGGAGCAGGGGAAGCTCTGAGCGGAGACCCTGTCTGATATCTTTTTCCGCCTGCGGACGGCAAAACTCCGCGAGGCAAAAGGAGCGATACTATGAAACTGTGGGCCGGACGGTTCCAAAAGGAGACGGATGCCCTGGTCAACGACTTCAACTCCTCCATTTCCTTTGACGCCCGGATGTATCGGGAGGACATCACCGGGTCCATCGCCCACGCGGCCATGCTGGGCAGGCAGGGGATCATCAAGGAGCACGAGGCCGAGAAGATCATCGACGGCCTCAAGGCCATCCTGGCCGACATTGAGGCCGGACAGGTGGAGTTCTCCCTGGAGAACGAGGATATCCACATGAATATCGAGACCATCCTCACCCAACGCATCGGGGACACGGGCAAGCGGCTGCACACCGCCCGCAGCCGGAACGATCAGGTGGCGGTGGACTTCCGGATGTATGTCCGCAAGGAGATCCAGGCCATCATCGGCCTGATCCTGGACCTGGAGAAGGTGCTGGTCAGGAAGGCCGAGGCCAATCTGGACACGGTCATGCCCGGCTACACCCACCTCCAGCGGGCCCAGCCCACCACCTTCGCCCACGCCATGATGGCCTACGCCAACATGTTCAAGCGGGACGTGACAAGGCTGGAGGACTGTCTGGCGCGGATGGACGAGTGCCCCCTGGGGGCGGGGGCCCTGGCTACCTCCACCTACCCGGTAGACCGGTTCCAGACCGCACAGGCTCTGGGCTTTTCCAAGCCCACCGACAACTCGCTGGACTCGGTGTCCGATCGGGATTTCGCCATGGAGTTTCTCTCGGCCTGCTCCATTCTGATGATGCACCTGTCCCGGTTCTCCGAGGAGATCATTCTATGGTGCTCCTGGGAATTCAAGTTCGTGGAGCTGGACGACGCCTACTCCACCGGCTCGTCCATCATGCCCCAGAAGAAGAACCCCGATGTGGCCGAGCTGCTGCGGGGCAAGACGGGGCGGGTGTACGGCTCCCTCATCACCCTGCTCACCGTCATGAAGGGGCTCCCCCTGGCCTACAACAAGGACATGCAGGAGGACAAGGAGTGCGTCTTTGACGCCATCGACACGGTGGAGCTCTGCCTGCCTGTGTTCACCGCCATGCTGGACACCCTCACCGTGCGGAAGGAGAACATGCGCCGGGCGGCCGCCGGCGGCTTCATCAACGCCACCGACTGCGCTGACTACCTGGTGAAGAAGGGGATGCCCTTCCGGGAGGCCTACCTGATCGTGGGCCGACTGGTCAGCCAGTGCATCAGAGCCGGTGAGACCCTGGACACCCTGTCCCTCAAGGACTTCAAGGCCGTATCCAAGGTCTTTGACGAGGATGTGTACCAGGCCCTGGAGCTCAGGACCTGCGTCAACGGCCGCAAGGTCTGCGGCGGCCCGGCGGCGGACAGCGTCCGGGTGCAGATCGGACATATCAGGGAATTCGTGGAGACACGCAGACATGGATAAGCCGAAGGTCTTTATCGACGGCCGGGAGGGCACCACTGGCCTTCAGCTCTGGGAGCGGCTCTCCCGGCGGACCGATCTCGAACTGCTGCGCATCGGCGAGGCCAGGCGCAAGGACCCGGCGGAGCGGAAAAAATACCTCAACGCGGCCGACCTGGTGTTTCTCTGCCTGCCCGATGCCGCCGCCTGGGAGGCGGTGGGGCTCATTGAGAACGGGCACACCCGGATCATCGATGCCTCCACCGCCCACCGTACCGCCTCCGGCTGGGTCTATGGCTTCCCGGAGCTGTACAAGGACCCAGAGCGCATCATCGGACAGGCCCGTCGGGTGGCTAATCCCGGCTGCCACGCCACCGGCTTCCTGGCCTCGGCAGCCCCCCTGTCCGCCCTCCATATTCTGCTCCGGGACTGCCCCCTCACCTGCTTCTCCCTCACTGGCTACTCCGGCGGAGGCAGAAAGATGATCGCCCAGTATGAGGCCCCCGACAAGCCGGCCGAGCTGTTCAGTCCCCGGCTCTACGGCACCGGCCTGCGCCACAAGCACCTGACCGAGATGCAGAAGGTGGCCGGGCTGGAGCAGCCCCCGGTGTTCTGCCCCGTGGTGGACGACTACTACAAGGGCATGGCTACCACCATCCAACTCCACAACCGCTATCTGCGGGGCCAGCCCACCGCCCGGGAGATCTGCCACATCCTGGCGGCCTACTACGCCGGCCAGCCCCTGGTCTCGGTGCGCTGGGGCGGGGATGCCCCCACCCTCCCCGCCAACGCTCTGGCGGGCACCGACCGGCTGGAGCTGGTGGTGTGCGGCCACGAGGAGCAGACCATCGTCACCGCCCTCTTCGATAACCTGGGCAAAGGCGCCTCTGGCGCGGCGGTGCAGAACATGAACCTGATGCTGGGCTTTGAGATGACGGCGGGCCTGGCCCTGGAAACCCCACCGGCGGGCAGTCCCGCCTCAGCAAGGAGTGAGCGAACATGAAGCAGATACCCGGCGGCGTCACCGCCCCCAAGGGCTTCCGGGCCTGGGGGGTTCACTGCGGCGTCAAGAGCAAAAAGGCAGACAAGAAGGACCTGGCCCTCATCCTCTCCGACCAGGAGTGCGCGGCGGCGGCCGTGTACACCATGAACCGGGTCAAGGCCGCCCCCCTCTATGTCACCATGGAACACCTGGAGGACGGCACCGCCTGGGGCGTGGCGGCCAACAGCGGCAACGCCAACGCCTGCTGCCCCATGAGCCACGAGTACGCCGAGGAGATGGCCCGGCTGGCCGCCCGGGCCACCGGCCGCGCACCCGCCGACTTCGTGGTGGCCTCCACCGGCGTCATCGGCCAGACCCTCAACATCGCCGCCATCCGGGCGGGGATGCCGGAGGCGGCGGCGGGCCTCACCGCCGGGCCGGAAGGCTCCGACGCGGCGGCCCGCGCCATCATGACCACCGACACGGTGAAGAAGGAGCTTGCCCTCGCCTGCTCTATCGGCGGCAGGACCGTGACACTCGGCGCCATCGCCAAGGGCTCCGGCATGATCCACCCCAACATGGGCACCATGCTGTGCTTCGTCACCACCGACTGCGCCATCACCCGGGAGATGCTGGCCGAGGCCCTCCACGAGGTGGTCCCCCGCACCTTCAACCGGGTGACGGTGGACGGGGACACCTCCACCAACGACATGTGCGCGGTGCTGGCCAACGGCATGGCGGGCAATCCCCTCATCGAGTGGAAGGATGACGGCTACACCGTCTTTCTGAAGGCCCTCCGCCAGCTCTGCCAGGAGCTGGCCCGGGCCATCGCCGGGGACGGCGAAGGGGCCAGCCGCCTCATCACCTGCGCCGTGCGGGAGGCCCGCAGCGAGGAGAGCGCCGAGCGCCTGGCCAAGGCGGTGGTGGGCTCCCCCCTGGTGAAGGCCGCCATGTTCGGCGCCGACGCAAACTGGGGCCGGGTGCTGTGTGCCATGGGCTACTCCAAGGCCCCCTTCCGCCCCGAGTATGTGGACATTTCCTTCTCCTCCGCCGTGGGTGCTGTGGCCGTCTGCCGGGGCGGCATGGGTCTGGACTTCGACGAGGAGGCCGCCCGGAGCATCCTCTCCCAGGACGAGGTGGTCATCGACGTCCACCTCCACGAGGGAGAGCACGAGGCCACCTGCTGGGGCTGCGACCTGACGTACGAATATGTGAAGATCAACGGCGATTACAGAACATGAGAGGCGCAGCCCGCGCCCCTCTCCCCAAGGAGGCGAACCCCATGTCCGACGTGACCCTGCGGGCCCAGGTGCTGGCCGAGGCCCTGCCCTACATCCAGAAGTATTACGGAAAGACCATCGTCATCAAATATGGCGGCAGCGCCATGATCTCCCGGGAGCTGCGGGAAGCCGTCATCGGCGACGTCATTCTCCTCAGCCTAGTGGGCATCCATGTGGTGGTGGTCCACGGCGGCGGGCCGGAGATCTCCGCCATGTTGAAGAAGCTGGGCAAGGAGTCCCGCTTCGTGGACGGCCTGCGCTGTACCGACGCCGAGACCATGGACGTGGTGCAGCAGGTGCTCTGCGGCAAGGTGAACAAGAACCTGGCGGCCACCCTCAACCGCCGGGGCGGGCGGGCCATCGGCCTGTGCGGCTTGGACGCCGGTCTGTTCCAGGCCAGACTGCTGGACGCGAAGTACGGTCTGGTGGGCGAGCTCGCCAGGGTGGACCCCGCCCCGGTCCGGGACTGCCTGACGGCTGGCTACATCCCCGTGGTGTCCACCGTGGCTCAGGGGGTGGACGGCGAAAACGCCTACAACATCAACGCCGACACGGCTGCCGCCAGGCTGGCGGTGGCTCTGGGGGCAGAGAAGCTCATCCTCCTCACCGACGTGCACGGCCTGCTGCGGGATCCGGCGGACGAGAGCACCCTTCTCCAGAAGGTGGGCCTGTCCGAGGTGCCCCTGCTGGTGCGGGAGGGGGTCATCCAGGGAGGCATGATTCCCAAGGTGGAGTGCTGCGTGGAGGCGGTGCGCTCCGGCGTGGAGCGCACCCACATCCTGGACGGCCGCATCCCCCACTCCATTCTCATCGAGCTGCTCTCCGACGAGGGCATCGGCACCATGATCCTGTAAGGAGGCGCAGACATGACCTTTGACGAACTCAAGGCGCTGGACCACGCCCACACCCTCCAGACCTACGGCCGCTTCGACGTGGACGTGGACCACGGACAGGGGGCCACCCTCTGGGACCTGGCCGGCAGGACATACATCGACTTCACCTCGGGCATCGGGGTGTGCTCGGTGGGCTACGGGAACGAGAAGTGGGCCCGGGCCATCTACGACCAGGCCCTCACCCTGGGCCACATCTCCAACCTGTTCTACTCCCAGCCCTACGCCCGGCTGGCCGGCGCCCTCTGCGCCCGGTCGGGCATGGCGGCGGCCTTCTTCGGCAACTCGGGCGCGGAGGCCAACGAGGGGCTTCTCAAGCTGGCCCGCAAATACAGCCACGACAAGTACGGCGCCGGCCGCGGCACCATCCTGACCCTGCGCAACTCCTTTCACGGCCGCACCCTCGCCACCCTTGCCGCCACCGGCCAGGACGTGTTCCACCAACACTTCTTCCCCTTCCCGGAGGGCTTCCGCCACACCGGCGCCAACGATCTGGCCGACGTGGAGGCCCAGGCCGGGGAGGACGTGTGCGCCGTGCTGCTGGAGCTGGTCCAGGGCGAGGGCGGCGTGCTCCCTATGGACCGGGACTTCGTCTGCGCCCTGGCCGGCCTGTGCGAGCAGCGGGACTGGCTGCTGCTGGTGGACGAGGTGCAGACCGGCATCGGCCGCACCGGCACCCTCTTCGCCTTCCAGCAGTACGGCATCCGGCCCGATGCCGTCTCCTTTGCCAAGGGCATCGCCGGCGGCCTGCCCATGGGCGGCTTCCTTGTGAACGAGAAGTGCCGGCCGGTGCTGGGCCCCGGCAGCCACGCCTCCACCTTTGGGGGCAACCCCGTCTGCTCCGCAGCCGCTCTGGCGGTGCTGGACATCCTGGACGAGGCGGCCCTGAACCGGGTCAGGGAGAAGGGGGCCTATCTGCGTGAGCGCATCGAGGCTATGGGCAAGCGGTGCCTGGGCGCCACCCGGGGCCTGGGCCTCATGATCGGGGTAGAGGTCCGCCCCGGCTGGAGCAACAGGGAGCTGGTCGCCCGGCTGGCCGGACACGGCCTGCTGGTGCTCACCGCCGGCCCCGCCCTGCGGCTGTTGCCCCCCCTGACCATCACGAAGGGCGAGATGGACCAGGGCCTGGCCATCCTGGACCGGGGCCTGGAGTGACCCCGGGCTGCGCCCGCCATTTTTGTATGAGGTGAACGAGATGAAAGACCTGCTGAAGCTGCTGGACCTCTCCAGAGAGGAGATCGTCCGCATCCTGGACGTGGCTGACCAGATGAAGTACGACCAGAAGCACCGCCTGCCCCACCCCCGCCTCCAGGGCAAGACCCTAGCCATGATCTTCGAGAAGAACTCCACCCGCACCCGGGTCTCCTTTGAGAACGGCATGTTCCAGCTAGGGGGCCACGCCCTCTTCCTCTCCGGCAGGGAGAGCCAGATCGGCCGGGGCGAGCCGGTGGAGGACACCGCCCGGGTGCTCTCCCGCTACTGCGACGGCATCATGATCCGCACCTACTCCCAGGAGGAGGTGGAGAAGCTGGCCCGGTATGCCGACATCCCCGTCATCAACGGCCTCACCGACTTCGCCCACCCCTGCCAGGTGCTGGCCGACCTCATGACCATCCGGGAGCGCAAGGCCAGGCTGGAGGGGCTGAAGATGTGCTTCATCGGCGACGGCAACAACATGGTCAACTCCCTCATCGTGGGCTGCCTGAAGGTGGGCATGGAGGTGTCCGTGGCCTGCCCCGAGGGCTATGACCCCCACCCCGATGTGCTGGCCTTCGCCCGGGAGGCGGGCCACGGGTTCTCCCTGGTGCGGGATCCCCTGGAGGCCGCGGCGGGGGTCGACGTGGTGTTCACCGACGTGTGGGCCTCCATGGGCCAGGAGGAGGAGGCCGCCCAGCGGCGGGCCGCCTTCCGGGGCTACCAGGTCAACGAGGCCCTGATGGCCGTTACCGATCCCAGCTGCATGGTGCAGCACTGCCTGCCCGCCCACCGGGGGGAGGAGATCACCGCCGAGGTCTTTGAGGCCCACGCCGGCGAGATCTTCGACGAGGCGGAGAACCGCCTCCACGCCCAGAAGGCCGTCCTCTGTCTCCTGATGGGCGAGGACGCCCGGTAAACGGCCGCCCCAGCCTGCGCAGCAGTTTGCCGAAAGAAATGCACGGGAGCTCTCATACTGAAAGACGGCCCCGGGCCGCGCTGTGCGCGGTCCGGGGCCGTCTCTGCGTCCGGGCTTGCGTTGTCAGTGGTCAGGCCGCACCTGTGCAGAAGCGCACCAGAATGGCGGCCGCCTGGGCCCGGGTCGCCCCACCGCCGGGCTTCAGGGCAGCGGGACCGGTCCCGCTGATGAGGCCGCCGGCATTGGCCCACTGCATAGGCCCACGGCATAGGGGCTGATCTTCTCTGCATCCGCATAGGCGGACAAATCTGCCCTAGCTGACACATCGCGGCCCTGGCTGCGGGCGTAGCGGTAAAGGATGGCGGCCATCTGCTCCCGGGTGATGGTGTCCCCTGGTCCGAAACGCCCGTCTCCATACGGTGGAGGATGGTCACGATCATCCCCCGGGTGGTAGTCACCTCCGGGGAAAATCGTCCGTCGCCGGTGCCGGCCATGAGGCCCGCTTCGGCGGCGTAGCGCACTGCGCTCTCATACCAGGCCCCGGATACCACGTCCACAAAGAAGGGCTCCGCGCCGGGCTTGGTGAAGTATGCCACCACACTGTCGCCGGAGAGCTCGCACGTCTTGGCGGCGCTCCACTCCGCTGCTCCGGCATCGGCCTTCACGCTCAGGGTATAGCTGCCGGTTAGTTCGGCGCCGGTGACCTTGATGATGATGACGGGGACGGAGGCACCTCGCTTCATGGTGATGGTAATGGTCCCGTCCTCCCACTTCTGGTCGTACAGGTCGGCACTGATGGTCTTGTCATAGGACACACGGACCTCATGCTACTGGCCTCAACACCCAGGTTGCCCAGCTTGTCTACGGGTACCACGCTATACCTATAGGTCAGGTTGTTGGCCGCGCCCAGATCATCCGTGTAGGTATCCGAGGTGGTAAAGCCGATGGCCTTGCCGTTACGGCGGATCTCATAGCCCAGCAGTTTTTCACTGTCGGCGTGCCTCATGGTCAGAGTCACCCTGGGTTACGGCGTATCACTTTCCACCCGGGGAGAAAGCCGTTCTCTTTATTTTATCCCCCCGCAGAATTTGAGCTATTCATCTCTTTTCTGGCCCCACCCCCGCTGTAATCCTTTGCCGCGGCGACGAAGTCCCGGAACAGGGGATGGGCCCTATTCGGCCGGGACTTGAACTCCGGGTGGAACTGGACGGCCAGGAACCAGGGATGATCCGGCAGCTCCACCATCTCCACTAGCTTCCCGTCGGGGGACAGGCCGGACAGGACCAACCCCTTCTCCGTCAGCAGGGAACGGAAGTCGTTGTTAAACTCATAGCGGTGGCGGTGGCGCTCGGAGATATCCTCCGCACCGTAGGCCTGATAGGCTCTGGTGTCATGCGTCGTGATATAACAGGGGTAAGCACCCAGACGCATGGTCCCGCCCTTGTCAGTGATGCCTTGCTGGTCGGGCATCAGGTCAATGACCGGATGGGCGGTGGCTGCCAGTTCACTGGAATGAGCATCGGTCAGACCGGCCACATGGCGGGCGAACTCCACCACCGCCATCTGCATCCCCAGGCAGATGCCGAGATAGGGAACCTGATTCTCGCGGGCCCAACAGACGGCGGAGATCATCCCCTCGATTCCCCGGTTCCCAAAACCGCCGGGCACGATGATCCCAGCGCACCCAGCCAGCAGTTCCGCGGCATTGCTGTCGTTGATGTCCTCGGAGTCCACCCAACGGACATCCACCTGCACCCCGTTTTCGATCCCACCGTGGGTCAGCGCCTCCACCACGGAGATATAGGCGTCGTGGAGGGCCACATATTTCCCCACCAGGGCGATCTCCAACCGGCCCGCCGGGCGTTTGGCTCGCTCCACCATGGCACGCCACTCCTCCAGGTGGGGCTTACTGACGGGAAGTCCCAATACCTCGCACACCGCTTTTGCCAACCCGGCCTCCTCCAGCATCAGCGGCACTTCGTAGAGGATGGGGGCGGTCTCGTTGGAGATGACCCGCTCCGGCGGCACATTGCAGAACAGGGCGATCTTGTCCCGCACCTTCTGGGACACCGGCCCGTCGCAGCGGCAGAGGATCACATCCGGCTGGATGCCCAGGCCCAGCAGCTCCTTTACAGAATGCTGGGTGGGCTTGCTCTTGGGCTCCCCGGTGCCGGGAATGGAGACGATGAGGGAGACGTGGAGGTAAAGCACATTCTGCCGCCCCACCTCAGCGGCCACCTGACGGATGGCCTCCAGGAAGGGCTGGGACTCGATGTCTCCCACCGTGCCGCCGATCTCGGTGATGACCACGTCCACCTCCTCCCGGCGGCCAACCCGGTAGATGCGCTCCTTGATCTCACCGGTGATGTGTGGGATGACCTGGACCGTGCCCCCCAAGAAGGCCCCCTCACGCTCCCGGCTGAGGACGGACCAGTAGACCTTTCCGGAGGTGATGGAGGAGTCCACCGTCAAATCTTCGTCGGTGAACCTCTCGTAATGGCCCAAGTCCAGGTCGGTCTCCGCCCCGTCCTCGGTAACGAACACCTCCCCGTGCTGATAGGGGTTCATAGTGCCCGGGTCAATGTTCAGGTAGGGGTCGAACTTCTGGAGGGCCACCTTCAGCCCCCGGGCCTTCAGTAGCCGTCCCAGAGAGGCCGCCGCTATTCCTTTCCCCAGGCCGGATACCACCCCGCCGGTGATGAAGATATACTTTGCCATACCGATCCCTCCCTTGGGTAAGTTGGAAGTTCAAATTTTGACGCGTCAGAACCCGCTGGCCCCGTAATTTTTCAGTGCCCGGGCGGAGGGGTCATCCACGTTGCAGCCCTCCCAGGCCCGATTTGGCATCCAGAAGTCCTTGATCATCCGGGCCTGGCCGGGGTAGTACCGCTCGAACAGGTCCCGATAGAGCAGGCTCTCCCGGGTGAAGGGCGGGCGGTACTGGTATTGGGCGCAGCCCCGAGTGAAAGCTAGGTCGCTGTACTGCGCTCTGGCATATTCCTTCAGATCATCCACCATAGAGTGGCCCACCGCGTCGGAGAAGGCCGCCTTCTCCCGCCACAGGATCTCGTCAGGCAGCAGAGCATCGGACTGGAAGGCCCGGCGGAGCAGATACTTGCCCTTGCCGCAACGGTTGACCTTCAACGCCGGGTCCACCGACATGACATACTCCACAAAGTCCAGGTCCCCGAAGGGCACCCGGGCCTCCATGGACCAGCCGCTGATACACCGATCCGCCCGGAGCACATCGTACATGTAGAGCTCCTCCACCCGCTTTTCCGCCTCAGCCTGGAAGGCAGCGGGAGAGGGGGCAAAGTCGGTGTACTTATAGCCGAAGAGCTCGTCGGAGATCTCCCCGGTGAGGAGCACCCGGATGTCGGTAGTCTCGCGGATGGCCTTGCAGCACAGGTACATGCCTACGCTGGCCCGGATGGTGGTAATGTCCCAGGTGCCCAGGGCGGCCACCACTTTGGGCAGAGCGGCTATCACGTCGTCCCGGGTGATGATCACCTCCGTGTGGTCCGCCCCGATGAACTGCGCTGCCTTCCGAGCGTACTTCAGATCGATGGCGTCGGTGTCCATGCCGATAGCGAAGGTGCGGATAGGCTTTCCAAGCAGCCGGGCGGCGATGGCACACACCAGGCTGGAGTCCAGTCCGCCAGAGAGAAGAAAGCCCAGGGGGGCATCGGCGTCCAGCCGCTTGTCCACCGCGGCGATAAGCTTGTCATGGATGTTCTGGCAGACGGTGTCCATGTCGTCGGACCGGCTGAGGCCGGGACGGGCGGGGTTGGCGTAGCGGACAAACCGTCCCCGGTACCAGTAGTGTCCCGGAGGGAAAGGGAGGATCTGCTCACACAGGCCCACCAGCTGCTTGGCCTCGCTGGCGAAGAGAATGCCGCCGTCAGGATCGCAGCCATAGAAGAGGGGCCGGATGCCAATGGGGTCCCGGGCGGCAACGTATTCGTCCGCCTCCCCATCGTAGAGGATCAGGGCGAACTCCGCGTCCAGCCGGGCAAACATGTCCAGCCCGTACTCCCGGTACATGGGCAGCAGGAGCTCGCAGTCGCTGCCGCTGCGGAAGGTGTAGCCCCTCTGCTCCAGCTCTGCGCGCTGCCTCCGCCAGCCGTAGAGCTCCCCGTTGCACACCACCTGGTCAGGCCCCAGGGCGAAGGGCTGCATCCCACGCTCGTCCAGCCCCATAATGGACAGACGGCGAAAGCCCAGCCAGCCGGAGGCGGTTTCCGCCACCCGGGCCATGTCAGGGCCCCTGGTATAGGCCCGGTCCAGACAGGCCAAGACCTCTTCCCGCCCCCTGGTCTTTTGGGTAAATCCCACGATCACGCACATAGAAAGCACCTCCAAAAATGTTTGCGCAGCCCTCGTCCTCTTGATTAGGACGAATGCTGCGCTCCGCGGTGCCACCTAATTTGCCGCCGGACGGCGGCCCCTTTTCCGGCTCTGACAAGTCGGCGCGATGTAACGGTCGCAGCCCGTTCCCCCTACTGGCGCGGTGCGTTCGGGTTTCCGCTCCGGAGTGTTCTTCCCGCGGCCTCCTGTGCGGGGCTTTCACCATCCCCCGCTCGCTGGGACTGAGTCCCCGCAGTACTCTTCTCCCTCATTGCGTTTAACGGTATTGCCTGAAAAAACGGACAAGGGCGCTGTGGTCCATGCCACAGCGCCCTTGCTGTTATGGGATATTATAGTGACCGCCGCCCCCATTGTCAAGAAAAACTTTCGGCGGGCGTCCCCAATTTCCCTCAGAGGCGGATGGGATAGTTGCCAGTGAAGCATCCGTCGCAAAAGCCGCAGCCAGCGTCCGGGGCGATCTGATGTAGGATCTTCAGCGGCAGAAAGCCTAGGCTGTCCGCGCTGGTGAGGGCGCAAATCTCCTCCGGGGAGCGGTCATGAGCGATCAGGTGCTCACTGTCCGGAATGTCCGTCCCGAAGTAGCAGGGGGCGATGAAGGGCGGTGCGGAGATGCGCAGGTGGACCTGCACGGCGCCGGCCTCCCGCAGCAGGACTACGATCTGGCGGGAGGTGGTGCCCCGGACGATGGAGTCGTCGATCATCACCACCCGCCTCCCCTCCACACAGCTGCGCAGCGCCCCCAACTTAATGCGCACCGCCTGCTCCCGGCTGCGCTGATCCGGGGTAATGAAAGTGCAGCCGATATAGCGGTTTTTGACCAGACCCACTCCATAGGGGAATCCTCGACTCCTCCGCATAACCCATGGCTGCGTCCAGACCGGAATCTGGGATGCCGATGACTACATCCGCCTCCACCGGCCAGGTCTGAGCCAGCAGCCGGCCTGCCCGCCGCCGGGCCTCATAGACGGACTGACCGCAGAGCATGGAGTCCGGCCGGGCGAAATAAATGTGCCTGCCGCCCCTTTGTCAAGAGCTCCCCATACCGGCGGTGCAGATAGCTCATTTATGAAAGTCTATTTTATACTTCCTGCACAAATATGGAGGGCCGTCTGGCTATTTGTCTTAGTGGCGAAGCAAAATTGAGTTGAACTTGCAAAAACATCTTGACATGGAATTGCGGTTCGCGTATAATTTGCCCATAGTTTAGGACAAAGGCGTTCCGAACCAACAGGTCGGCCTGCCTTTGTCCTCTTTTTATTTTAACTTTACTTGAAAGAATGAGAGGAGTGTCCTGCATGTCGTACAGCAAGGAAGACATCATCCGTATGGTAAAAGAAGAGGATGTGGAGTTCATCCGCCTTCAATTCACCGACATTTTCGGTCAGCTCAAGAACGTGGCCATCACCGCATCTCAGATTGAGAAGGCGGTGAATGACCAGGTCATGTTCGACGGCTCCTCCATCGAGGGTTTTGTCCGCATCGACGAGTCGGATCAGTACCTGTACCCCGACCTGGACTCCTTCGCCATCTTCCCCTGGCGGCCCAGCCACGGCAGGGTAGCCCGGCTCATCTGTGACGTCCATGACCCGGACGGAAAACCCTTCGTGGGCGACCCCCGGCACGTCCTCAAGCGGGCTCTGAAAAGGGCGGAGGAGATGGGCTTTGATGCCTTCAACGTAGGTCCAGAGGCGGAATTCTTCCTCTTCCAGACTGATGACGAGGGCAAGCCCACCACCCGTACCAACGACGAGGCGGGCTACTTCGATCTGGGCCCCCTGGACCACGGGGAGGGCACCCGGCGGGAGATCTGCATGGCCCTAGAGCAGATGGGCTTTGAGATCGAGGCCAGCCACCACGAGGTAGCCCAGGGCCAGCACGAGATCGACTTCAAGTACGCCGACGCCCTGCGTACCGCGGACAACATTATGACCTTCAAGCTGGCAGTCAAGACCCTAGCCCAGAAAAATGGCCTCCACGCCACCTTTATGCCCAAGCCCATCTTCGGCATCAATGGCTCGGGGATGCACACTAACATGTCCCTGTTCCAGGGCGGGAAAAATGCCTTCTACGACCCGGATGACCCAAAGGGCCTGTCTAAAGAGGCATATTCATTCATCGCCGGTCTGCTGGCCCACGTGAAGGGCATGGCGGCGGTGACCAACCCCCTGGTGAACTCCTATAAGCGGCTGGTGCCCGGCTACGAGGCTCCCTGCTACCTGGCCTGGTCTGCCTCCAACCGCTCCGCCCTTATCCGTATCCCCGCCGCCCGGGGGCAGTCCACCCGGGTGGAGCTCCGCTCTCCCGACCCGGCCTGCAACCCCTACCTGGAGCTGGCTCTCTGTCTGGCCGCCGGGCTGGACGGCATCGAGAAGGGCCTCACCCCGCCCCCGGAGGTCACCGAGAACATCTTCGACATGAATGCCGCCGCCCGAAAAGCTCACGGCATCGACTCTCTGCCCGACTCCCTGGAGGAGGCCATCCACGCTCTGGAGGCCGATCCCTTGGTGCTGGACACCCTGGGAGAGCATGTGGCAGCCAACTATATTGAGGGCAAGCGGAAGGAATGGGAGGAGTACCGCACCCGCGTCTCCTCCTGGGAACGGGAGAAGTACATCATCAATTATTAAAGCGATCCCATCCCAACAGGGGAGTGAACGCACATGGAAAAGATCATTGTGGCCTTTGAGAGCGAAAAGACCGCCCTGCGTGTAAAGGAACTGCTGGAGGGGGGCGGCGCGGCCGCCTGCTTGGTGTGCCGCACCGCCGACCAGGTGCGGCGGGCCATAAACAAGCTGCCAGTGCCGGCGGTGGTGTGCGGCTACAAGCTGGGGGATCAGACGGCGGAGCTGTTCTTTGAGGACCTGCCCCCCTCCTGCGCCATGCTGGTGCTGGCTCACCAGGACCGATTGGATCTTCTGGGGAATGACGACATCTTCCGCCTGCCATCCCCGGTAAGCCGTGGGGATCTGCTGGCTGCGGTGCGGCTGCTGCTGCAAGTGGGGCGCAGGCTGGAGCGGTACGGGCGCCCCTGTCACAGTGGGGAGGATCGGAGACTCATCGACCGGGCTAAGGCCCTGCTCATGGACCGCCATGGCATAACAGAGGAGCAGGCCCATTACTATTTGCAGAAAAAAAGTATGGACAGCAGGACAAAATTGGCCCAGACCGCCCGGCTGGTGCTGGACAGCAAAACGATGGAATAGAGGCGGAGACGAGGTGGTCTCACGGCGACGGTCGGGAGACGGACCGCCGCCGTTTTTATGGAAAGAGGCGAGACGCATGAGGGAAAAAGCGGCTGAAGGGAGAGGGCTGTACTGCCCCGAATTCGAGCATGACGCCTGCGGCATTGGCGCCGTGGTGGACATACAGGGCCGGGCCAGTCATGAGACAGTGGACGATGCCCTGAAGATCGTGGAGAAGCTGGAGCACCGGGCGGGCAAGGATGCCGAGGGTAAGACCGGCGACGGGGTGGGCATACTCACCCAGATCCCCCACGCGTTTTTTGCCAGGGCGGCGGCGGAGGCGAGCATCGCCCTGCCCGGACGGCGGGACTACGGCGTGGGCATGTTCTTCCTGCCTCGGGATGGTTTGAAACGCCGGCAGGCCCAGAGACAGTTCGAACTGGTGACCGAGAAGGAAGGCATGGCTTTCCTGGGCTGGCGGGAGGTGCCCGTGCACCCGGAGATTCTGGGCCAGCGAGCCAGGGACAAAATGCCTAGCATCTTCCAGGCTTTTGTGGCCAGGCCGGAGGAAACGGCTCCCGGCTTGGATTTTGACCGAAAGCTCTATGTAGCCCGGCGGGTATTCGAGCATCTGAGCGGGGACACCTACGTGGTCTCCCTGTCCAGTCGCACCGTGGTCTACAAGGGCATGTTCCTGGTTCACCAGTTGCGGGCCTTCTACCCCGACCTGCAAAGCATAAACTATACCTCCGCCTTGGCCATCGTCCACTCCCGGTTCTCGACCAACACCAACCCCTCCTGGGAGCGGGCCCACCCCAACCGGCTAATAGCCCACAACGGGGAGATCAACACCATCCGGGGCAACATGGACCGGATGCTGGCCCGGGAGGAGACCATGTTTTCCCCCCTGCTGGCAACGGATAGGGACAAGGTGCTGCCGGTGGTGAACGCCTCCGGCTCTGATTCCGCCATGCTGGACAACACCCTGGAGTTCCTGATGATGGCGGGGATGGACCTTCCCCTGGCGGTGATGGCCTGCATCCCTGAGCCCTGGCGGAATGACCGCACCCTCTCCCGCTCCCGCCGGGACCTATACCACTACTACGCCACCCTCATGGAGCCCTGGGATGGCCCGGCGGCCATCCTGTTCTCCGACGGGGACGTGGTGGGAGCGGTGCTGGACCGCAACGGCCTGCGCCCTGCCCGGTACTACCTCACCGACGACAGCCGGCTCATTCTCTCCTCCGAGGTGGGGGTGCTGGACATCCCACCGGAGCATATCGTGGAAAAGTCCCGGCTGCGGCCGGGCAAGATGCTGCTGGCGGACCTGAGGCAGGGGCGGATCATTGACGACCAGGAACTGAAGGAGGGCTACGCCGCCCGGCAGCCCTATGGAGAGTGGCTGGACACCAATCTGCTCCGTCTGGCCGACCTGCCGATCCCAAACCAGCGGGTGGAGCGGCACAGCCGGGAGGAACTTAGCCGCCTTCAGAAGGCCTTCGGCTACACCTATGAGGACGTGAACGACACCATCCTGCCCATGGCCCGCACCGGGGCGGAGCCCACCGCCGCCATGGGGGTGGATATCCCCCTGGCGGTGCTGGACAACAGGGATCGGCCCCTCTTCTCCTACTTCAAGCAGCTCTTCGCCCAGGTGACCAACCCACCCATGGATGCTATCCGGGAGGAGATCGTCACCGACACCACCGTCTACGCGGCCGATGACGGGAATCTGCTCCAGGAACAGCCGGACAACTGCGGGGTGCTCCAGATCCACAACCCCGTTCTCACCTCCACCGACCTGATGAAGATCAAGGCCATGAACCGACCTGGCTTCCACGCAGCCACCGTGTCCCTGCTCTATTACAAGGGCACCCACCTGGATCTGGTACTGGACCGGCTGGCGGTGGCGGTGGACAGGGCGTACCGGGAGGGGGCCAACATTGTCATCCTTTCCGACCGGGGGGTGGACGAGAACCACGCGGCCATCCCCTCTCTGCTGGCGGTGTCTGCCATGGAGCAGCACCTGGTTCGCACCGGGAAGCGCACCGCCGTATCTATCCTCCTGGAATCCGCTGAGCCCCGGGAGGTCCACCACTTCGCCGCCCTGCTGGGCTATGGCGCCCGGGCAGTGAACCCCTACTTGGCGGAGGAGACCATCGTGGATCTGATCGAGGAGGGCCTGCTGGACAAGGACTTCCACACCGCAGTGGCCGACTATACCGCCGCCGTCCTCCACGGGGTGGTGAAGATCGCCTCCAAAATGGGCATCTCCACCCTCCAGTCCTACCAGTCTGCCCAGATCTTCGAGGCGGTGGGCATACGGCAGGATGTAATCGACAAGTACTTTACCAACACCGTCTCACGGGTGGGGGGCATCGGCCTGGAGGAGATGGCCGCCGCAGTGGAGCGGAACCACGACCGCGCCTTCGACCCCTTGGGACAGGAGACTGACCTGACACTGGAGAGCCTGGGGGAGCACAAGGCCCGAGCCGGTGGGGAGGACCACCTCTATAATCCACAGACCATCCATCTGCTCCAGCAGGCCGTCCGCTGGGAGGATTACGGGCTCTTCAAGCAGTACACCGCCCTGGTGGACGATGAGACAAAGCCCCACACCCTCCGTGGCCTGATGGAGATGAAATATCTGGGCGAGCCCATCCCCTTAGAGGAGGTGGAGAGCGAGGATTCTATCGTCAAACGCTTCAAGACCGGGGCCATGAGCTACGGCTCCATCTCCCGTGAGGCCCACGAGTGCCTGGCCCAAGCCATGAACCTGCTGGGGGGCAAGTCCAACGCCGGCGAGGGGGGCGAGGAAGACGACCGGCTGGGGGATCCGGAGCGGTACTCCGCCATCAAGCAGGTGGCCTCCGGCCGCTTCGGGGTCACCAGCGCCTACCTGGTGAGCGCCAGAGAGATCCAGATCAAAATGGGGCAGGGGGCCAAGCCCGGCGAGGGCGGCCACCTGCCCGCCGGGAAAGTCTACCCATGGATCGCTTGGTGCCGCCACTCCACCCCCGGCGTCACCCTGATCTCTCCTCCGCCCCACCACGACATCTACTCCATCGAGGATCTGGCCCAACTGATCTATGATTTGAAGTGCGCCAACCGTCAGGCCCGCATCTCGGTGAAGCTGGTCAGCGAGGCGGGGGTGGGTACCATCGCTGCCGGGGTGGCCAAGGCAGGGGCCCAGGTGATCCTCATCTCCGGCCACGACGGAGGCACCGGCGCGGCCCCTCGTACCTCCATCCACAACGCCGGTCTGCCCTGGGAGCTGGGTCTGGCGGAGGCCCACCAGAACCTGATCCAAAACGGCCTGCGGTCCCATGTGGTGCTGGAGACTGACGGCAAGCTCATGAGCGGCCGGGACGTGGCTATCGCCTGTATGCTGGGAGCGGAGGAGTTCGGCTTCGCCACCGCCCCTCTGGTCACTCTTGGCTGCGTCATGATGCGGGTGTGTAACTTGGACACCTGCCCCGTGGGGGTGGCCACTCAGAACCCGGAGCTGCGGAAACGGTTCACAGGCAAGCCGGAGTACGTGGTCAACTTCATGCGCTTCGTCGCCCGGGAACTACGGGAGCATATGGCCCGGCTTGGGGTGCGCACGGTGGACCAGCTGGTAGGCCGCACCGACCTGCTGCGGGTACGGAAGCCCGCCGCCAACCAGCGGGCGGCCACGGTGGACTTGTCCGCCATTCTGGACAGTGCTTACGCCGGCTGGCCAAAGACCCGCTTTGATCCGGCGGACGCCTATGACTTCCATCTGGAGGACACAGTGGATCTGCGGGTACTGGAACAGAAGCTGGGCGTCGCCCTTGAGAAAGGCGACCATAGGCGGCTGGAACTGGCGGTGTCCTCCACCGACCGGGCAGTGGGGACTATCCTTGGTTCGGATATCACTCTCCTCCACGGGGAGGCACTCCCCGACGACACCTTTGTGGTAAAGTGTACCGGCGGGGGAGGCCAGTCCTTCGGCGCCTTCCTGCCCCGCGGCCTCACCCTGGAGCTGGAGGGGGACGCCAACGACTACCTGGGCAAGGGCCTCTCCGGAGGGAGGATCATCGTCTATCCGCCCAAGGACAGCCCCTTTGACCCGGCAGAGAACATTCTGGTGGGCAACGTGGCCCTCTATGGAGCCACCTCCGGCCAGGCCTTTCTCAACGGCGTGACCGGGGAGCGGTTCTGCGTGCGCAACTCCGGCGCCGACGCGGTGGTGGAGGGAGTGGGGGACCACGGATGCGAGTATATGACCGGGGGCCGGGTGGTAATCCTGGGCCCCACGGGCCGCAATTTCGCCGCCGGCATGAGCGGTGGGATAGCGTATGTGCTGGACGAGGACCATGACCTGTACCTGCGGCTGAACAAGGAACTGGTGTCCATGGGCCCGGTCACGGAAGAGGGAGATATAGAAGCGCTGCGAGGCCTGATCCAGGCTCACGCAGAGGCCACCGGCTCCCCCAAAGCCGGACGAATTTTGGCCAATTTCGGAGCCTGGTTGCCTAAATTCAAGAAGATTTTGCCCCACGACTACGACCGGATGTTGCGTACCATCGCCTGGTACGAGGCCCAGGGTATGGGCCGGGTCCAGGCAGAGACGGAGGCGTTCTATGTCAACGCCAGAGGAAAGGGGGACTGACCGTGGGAAAGCCCACTGGATTTCTGGAATATGCCCGGCAGGGCAATCCCTGCCAGCCACCGCTGGAGCGGGTGGCGTACTGGAACGAATTCCATCCCCGGCTGGGCCGGGAGGAGCGGCAACGGCAGGGGGCCCGGTGCATGGCCTGCGGCGTGCCCTTCTGTCAGTCAGGGGCGGTGTTGAACGGTATGGTCTCCGGCTGCCCACTGCACAATCTGGTGCCCGAGTGGAACGACCTGGTGTACCGCAGAAAGCTTGGCCGCGCTTTGGAGCGGCTACTGAAAACCAACGACTTCCCAGAGTTCACCAGCCGGGTGTGCCCCGCCTTGTGTGAGGCGGCCTGCACCTGCGGCCTAAACGGCCAGCCGGTGACGGTGAAGGACAACGAACTGGGGATCATCGAGGAGGCCTGGGAGCAGGGACTCATGTACCCTCGGCCGCCCGAGACCCGCACCGGTAGGACCGTGGCGGTGGTGGGCTCCGGCCCCGCCGGGCTCTCCTGCGCTCAAAGGCTTAACCGCCGAGGTCACAGCGTCACCGTGTTCGAGCGGGCCGACCGACCCGGCGGCCTGCTGATGTACGGCATCCCCAACATGAAGCTGGAAAAGTCGGTGGTCCAGCGGCGGCTGGATCTGATGGCGGCGGAGGGGATAGCCTTCCGCACCGGTGTGGACGCGGGCCGGGACGTGGGTCAGGAGGAGCTGAGAGAACAGTTTGACGCGGTGGTTCTCTGCTGCGGCGCGGCCCAGCCCCGAGATCTGGACGTACCAGGTCGGGCGGGAGTGGACGTCTGGTTTGCAGTGGACTTCCTGACAGGGGCAACCCGTGCCCTGCTGGATGGGACTTACTGCCCCTCTGCACAGGGCAAGGATGTGGTCATCGTAGGGGGCGGCGACACGGGCAACGACTGCGTGGGCACCTGCATCCGCCAGGGCTGTAAAAGCGTTACCCAGTTGGAGATAATGTGTAAAGCCCCAGGCGCCCGCACCGCCAAGAACCCCTGGCCGGAGTGGCCGCGGGTGTGTAAAACAGACTACGGCCAAGAGGAGGCCATCGCCATCTTTGGTCATGACCCCAGGATCTACGAGACCACCGTCTCACACCTGCTTCGGGATGCGGAGGGGCACCTCACCGGGGTGGAGACCGTCCTGCTGGGGCCGGACCGCAAGCCTCTGACAGGAACGGAGAAACTGCTGCCCTGCCAACTGCTGCTTATCGCTGTCGGCTTCCTGGGCCCCCAGGACTATGTGCCGGAGGCCTTCGGACTGACGCGCACTCCCTGCTCCACTGTACAGACAGCGGAGGGGAGTTATTCCACCAACATCCCCGGCGTGTTCACCGCCGGGGACATGCGCCGGGGACAGTCCCTGGTGGTGTGGGCCATTCGGGAGGGCCGCGAAGCCGCCTGGGAAGTGGACAGGTACCTGATGGGACACGGCGAGTGGACCGAGCTCCCGCTGATTCAGACAGATTGAAAAACAGAAGGCCCGGTCGGTGCCCGCATTATGCAGCACTAGATAAGGATACATCGTGAACCAGGGGTTCATATCATTTTCTCTTAGCATAAGGCCACACCAATCTGCATATTTTAGGCGGAAAGCTTAGAGTACCAGGGGGTGTGGCTTTTCTATTTTCCCTAAAATTGACCAGATCAAAAAATGATATTTTCGAGGAATAAACACCCTTATAGAGGTTGTTTCCAGAGTTTTCCGTGTTTCCCCGCTGTATTCCCTTTTAGCGCCCTATTTGCTCTCAAATAGGGCGCTAAAATTCGAAAAAATGATATACAAAAAACAGCGCGCCGGTTTGTTGGTTTTGTCAACCATCAGGCCGGCGCTTTTTGTTGCCCGGGGAGTTCAAAAAGGGCATTTTCAATTTGCGCCGGAGAAGGATGACATAGCGCGCCAACTTTATTCGTACTGCCAAAAAAGGCACACACTTTTTCGTCCCATTTGCTAAGTGGATAAGATGGTACGATAGGAGACTCAAGCGAGTGACTGGAGCGATGATCGAAAAAGGGCATTTTGCCTGAAGGAGGAAGATGCACATGACCAAAGAAACCTATTTCGAGGAACTGTCCTACGCCCTGCGGCGGCGGGAGCTGCTGCCCCGGCCGGTGGAGGAGGACGGCCTGCTCCCGGTGGAGTGGAACGGCCGCATCCTGTGCCGGGTCACGGAGAGCGGCGCCGTCCGGTATGACCCCACCTGGGTGGACACCAGCAGGGCAAAGGCCGCTTTGGCCCAGGTCACGGAGGCGGCGGGGACGGTGATGGAGTACATGACGCTTCTGGAGAATGCCCCACCTCTGAAGGCGGATGGCCTGGCGAACGGTTACCGGGTGCTGGCAGAGTTCAACGGCACAGTGCTGGCCGGGACAGAGACGCTGCTGGGGGCCCAGTTCGTCACCTGGGCCCGGGACTAT
>JABLTT010021641.1_pt1 | contig 102139 bp, 87 predicted proteins | sample 7160061 | NCBI WGS metagenome assembly JABLTT01 (sample SAMN14651232, study PRJNA627086) | human gut metagenome | isolation source: feces | host: Homo sapiens | reverse complement strand
TAGGTCAGAGGTGGAAGTGCAGCAATGTACGGAGCTGACTGATACTAATCGGTCGAGGGCTTGACCAGAAGGTTTAGGGAAAAGAAAGAAGTTGTGGCTTGGTTGTTCAGTATGTGGTTTTGAAGGTATGTATGAATGAGAGTGAGGCCGCCTGAAAGGGCGGTTTTTTTGTGTGTAAAAACATATAAACAGAAAAATGCTCCTTGATGAAATAAGGCGTTGGGTGATATAATTGTTACTGCTCAAGATGAAATTTATGGAGGAAATAAATGGAGAAAAAGAAACGATCTTTTCAGATGCCGCACACCTATATTATTATTTTTGGGGTAATTCTTGTGGCGGCAATTTTGACGCTTTTTATCCCTTTGGGACAGTATGACACAAAGGAGATTACCTACACTGTGAATGGGGAGGAAAAGACCCGAACGGTAGTGGATCCGGACAGCTTCCGTTATGTACTGGATGAAAACGGAGATAAAGTCACCCAGGCAGCGCCTCTTTTTGGCACAGAGAGCGTAGGAGGCCGGGGAGGCATCCTGAACTATGTTTTTGAAGGCCTTACCACAGGAGACAAGAGCTCCGGCGCTGTGGGAATCATCGCATTTATCCTGGTGGTAGGAGGCGCCTTTGGCGTTGTTCTGCGGACGGGTGCCATTGAAAGCGGTATTATGCGTGTGATTGACCTGACGAATGGAAAAGAAATTCTTTTGATTCCGATTCTGATTACTCTGTTTTCACTGGGAGGAGCAGTTTTTGGAATGGGAGAAGAGGCAATTCCCTTTGTAATGATCCTGGTTCCCATGTTTATTGCTATGGGATACGATGCGATCGTAGGCATCATGTGCAGCTATGTGGCAACTCAGATTGGCTTTGGCAGCTCCTGGCAGAATCCATTTGGTCTGGCTGTGGCACAGGGAATTGCCGGAGTTCCTGTTATGTCCGGCGCATGGTTTCGTATCCCGCTGTGGATATTTTTTACAGTCCTTACAATTGTATTTACCATGCGGTATGCGGCAAGGATAAAGAAAAATCCAAAATTATCTGCAGCCTATGAGTCCGATCAGGAGTATCGTGAGGAATTTGCAAAACGGGGCAGAGATGAGCTTCCCTTTACTCTGGGGCACAAGCTGGTCATCCTGGATGTATTTTTATGTATCATCTGGACAATCTGGGGCGTAGTGGAAAAGGGGTATTATATTCCGGAGATAGCTTCTCAGTTTTTTGTAATGGGCCTTGCGGCAGGCATCATTGGCGTTGTATTTCACTTAAATGATATGAGGCTGAATGATATTCCAAGAGCCTTTGATCATGGAGCGGCAGATCTTCTGGGAGCGGCTCTCTGTGTAGGAATGGCGCAGGGAATCATTATCATTCTGGGCGGTACAGATCCGTCTCAGGGAACTGTTCTCAATACCATTCTTCATACGCTCAGCGATGGGATGAAGAATTTTCCGCCGGTGATTTCTGCCTGGTTTATGTATCTGTTCCAGTCGGTGTTCAACTTCTTTGTTGTTTCCGGTTCCGGGCAGGCAGCGCTCACTATGCCGATCATGGCGCCATTAGCAGATTTGGTAGGCGTGGAGCGCCAGGTGGCAGTCGTTGCCTTCCAGTTGGGCGATGCCTTTACGAATTTTATTGTTCCGACATCGGGCTGTCTGTTGGGAGCCCTTGCTGCAGCCAGGCTGGAATGGGGCCAGTGGGCGAAATTTCAGATCCGTTTTCAGGCGGTGCTTGTAGCCTGCGGTTCTGCAGCTGTGATTCTTGGTGTGCTTACAGGTCTGTCATAAGACCGGGAAAGGAGAGCGGGTATGGAGCTTTTGATCATTATTGTTCAGGAATTGGATTTTCCCAGGCTGTCCAGTGCATTTATCCACAATCATGTACTGGCAACTAAATTCTGTACAGAAGGACTGTATCTGAATAAACGAAATATTACTCTGATGGTATGTATTCCAAAAGAAAGAGAAGAGGAAATACTGGGCTATATCCGCAGCAGCTGTACCGAGCGGGAAGAGGAGCGCCTGGTCAGTGAATTTAACGGTATGACAATGGTGGATGTGACAAAAGGAGTAAAGGTGGGTGGCGCTACCGTATTTTTTATAGATATTGACCGGATGCAGAAGTTTTAATCTCCGTGCCTTTACATCATCTGCAGGTCGTGATAAGATGAAACTGAAATGTGTAAAAGGATGGAACTTACATGGATCTTTCATTCACCTTTTTCTGGAAACAGGTTCTTGGACGTCCGGCTTTAATGATCACCGTTTTTCTGACCCTGTGTGTGATCTTAGTAAATGGGTGGACGGATGCCCCCAATGCCATTGCGACCTGTGTTTCTACGCGGTCTATGGATGTGGAGCGGGCGATCATCATGGCAGCTGTCTGTAATTTTGCCGGAGTAATGGTGATGACCATGGTAAATTCTACAGTGGCCATGACTATTACCAATATGGTAAATTTTGGGGGAGATAATCATCGGGCTCTCATAGCCCTCTGTGCGGCTCTGTTTGCCATTGTGGCATGGGCGGTGCTGGCCTGGTATTTCGGTATTCCTACCAGCGAGAGCCACGCTTTGATTGCAGGGCTCTCAGGCGCTGCCATTGCAATGCAGGGCGGCATTTGGGGCATCAATGGCAGTGAATGGATCAAGGTCATCTACGGACTGGGACTTTCGACGGTTTTGGGTTTTGTTCTGGGCTTTTCCGTCTGTAAGCTGGTATCCGTTTTATGCGGGAGATTCGACCGGAGAAGGACAGACGGTTTTTTTAAGGGAGCTCAGATCGGAGGAGCGGCAGCTATGGCTTTTATGCATGGCGCTCAGGACGGGCAGAAGTTTCTGGGGGTACTGCTTCTTGGAATCTGTCTGTCCGGAGGGAATGATGGTGCAGCAGGGGTCCGGCTTCCTGTATGGATGATGCTCCTCTGTTCTCTGGTCATGGGGACAGGAACCTCGATTGGAGGAAAAAAGATTATTAAATCAGTGGGGATGGATATGGTAAAGCTGGAAAAATATCAGGGATTTTCTGCTGATCTGGCTGGAGCGCTGTGCCTGCTTTTATCCTCTGTGTTTGGGATTCCTGTGAGTACGACTCATACAAAGACAACGGCTGTCATGGGCGTGGGAGCGGTAAAGCGGCTGTCGGCTATCAATTTTCAGGTCGTAAGGGAAATGATGCTGACGTGGGTATTGACCTTTCCAGGCTGTGGAGTGATTGGGTTTCTGATGGCGAAGCTTTTTATGGTACTGTTTTAGGAAAAGCAGAATGCTGGGGAGGGAAAATGTCAAAAAAAAGCGACAATTATTACTTTAAGAATTTCGTGATCTGTGCAGAGTACGGGGAGGAGGCTGCCCGTATGCTGGAACGGAATTTAAAAGAGTTTGACGTGACCCATTTATCAGAAAGGCTGGATGAAATCCATGGAATCGAACATGCAGCAGATCAGAAAAAGCATGAGATGCTGGCAGCCCTGGTAAAGGAATTTATCACACCGATCGAACGGGAGGATATTATCCTGCTCAGTGAGGCAATCGATGAAGTGACCGATACGATTGAGGATGTGATGCTCCGGCTTTATATCAACAATATTCGTACGATCCGTCCGGATGCGGAAGCATTCGCCCATTTGATCACACGCTGCTGCAAAACTTTAAGCAGGCTCATGGAGGAATTTAAAAACTTTAAAAAGTCAAAAAAGCTTTATGGACTTATGGTGGAACTCCATACACTGGAAGGAGAGGGAGACCGCCTTTTTATACAGGCTATGCGCAGGCTTCATACAGAGGTATCCGATCCTCTGGAGGTAATTGCCTGGAGAGAAATCTATAGTTATCTGGAAAAATGCTGTGATGCCTGTGAACATACGGCAAATGCGGCAGAACGTGTCATACTGAAGAACACCTGATACATGGCAGAAAGAGCAGAAACGAAAGTTTGGTAAAATTTACTTAAGAGAGAGAAATATTTGGTAAACGGATTTGAACGGAGGAAAAATACCCGTCGGTCAGATCCGTTTTTTTGCTGTTATATATTGGAAAGGCGTGGAAAATAGTCGGATTTTTGAAATGACCGCGGGGAAAACAAAAGAAGGTAAACACAAAACCTGGAAGACGGATAGTAAACCGATAAGGCGGGATTAGGTAAACAACAGAGGCGTATGTAAGAGGAATGAAAGCTGCATAAATGCAGGGGATTGTACAATATGCATAAATATAGTATGCGTAAATTGTGTGAAATATTAGAATATAAGAAAATAAATAAAAAAGTATTGACAGAAATCATCAAAAATACTATACTCATGCCATGGGTAAACCAATTTACCAAAGACAACAGATACAGCTGTACGGGATATCACAAAGTAAAAAAGAAATACGAATGGTAAACAAAAGTAAAACTGTTCGGGGAGGACAGGGTGACTGCTCACAGATTAAGGATTGACAGATCTGTGACAGCTTCAGAAAGGATGAGGGAAGAATGACAGGGATTATCATAACAGGACACGGACATTTTCCAACCGGGCTTTTAAGCGCGGTAAGTCTGGTGGCAGGTAAGCCTGAAAAGGTAGAAGCCGTTGATTTTACAGAGGGAATGAGCTCCGAAGAACTGAAAGGGCAGTTAAAGGAAGCAGCAGACCGTCTGGATGAAAAGGAGATTCTGATTTTGGCAGATCTTACCGGAGGAACTCCTTTCAATATGGCAGCCGCTGTTAAGATGGAAGAGACGGAGAAACAGTTTGCAGTGGTTTCCGGAGCAAATATGCCGGCTCTTGTGGAAGGCGTATTTTCAAGAGTGATGTACGGTTCGTTAGAGGAACTGGCAGCCGGTGTGATGAAGGCGGGAAAAGAGGGGCTTTGCAGTCTGGAAGCTCTGGCAGCCGGGGAAGAAGAGGAAGCGCCTGAGTTTGAGGACGGCCTGTAGGATACCGGGGCAAAAGCCAGAAGATAAGGAGGAGGACGAAGTGATAAAGACGATTCAGGTTGAACCGATTAAGAATCGGGAGCATTTTTTGAATATGCCCTTCCTTACAAAGGAAGAGGTAAAAACAGCCATGGACCGGGTAGTGAAGCAGACAGAGCTGAATATGGAGTATTTCGGCACACGCTTCCCATGGCCTGCTGCAAAACAGGGTACATATGAGATTATTGACAACATCGAATGGACAGACGGCTTCTGGACTGGTCTATTATGGCTCTGCTACGAGTACACCAAGGATGAGAAATTTAAGAAGCGTGCACAAGAAAATATGGCTTCCTTCTTAAACCGGGTGGAAAAGCGCATTGAGCTGGATCACCACGATCTGGGCTTTCTGTACCTTCCTTCCTGTGTGGCAGGATATAAGCTGACCGGTTCTGAGATCGGAAAGAAGGCCGGAATTTTAGCGGCTGACAAGCTGATGGAGCGTTTTCAGGAAAAAGGCGGCTTTATTCAGGCGTGGGGAGAACTGGGAGCCAAAGATAATTACCGTCTCATCATTGATTGCCTTTTAAATATTCCGCTGCTTTACTGGGCCACAGAGATAACCGGGGATGAAAAATATGCGGCTGCGGCAAAGCGCCACTATGAAACAGCCTGCAATTATGTGATTAGAGACGATGCTTCTGCTTACCATACCTTTTACTTTGACCCGGAAACAGGAGCTCCTTTAAAGGGCGTGACCCGTCAGGGCTACAGTGATGATTCTGCGTGGGCCAGAGGACAGGCCTGGGGCATCAGCGGTATTCCATTTAATTATCGCTACACAAAGGACGAAAGCGCATTTAACCTGTTTGAGGGCATGACGAATTACTTCTTAAACCGTCTTCCGGCCGATGATGTGTGCTACTGGGATCTGATCTTCGGAGACGGCTCCGGGCAGTCCAGAGACTCTTCGGCAGCAGCGGTGGCAGTGTGCGGTATACATGAGATGATGAAGTACCTGCCTGAGACCGACGCAGAAAAGGAAACCTATCGGAGAGCCATGCACGGCATCCTGCGTTCTCTGATCGGCGGATATGTAAATCCGGATCTGCATCCGGGAGCGCCGATCCTGCTTCACGGTGTTTATTCCTGGCATTCAGGAAAAGGCGTGGATGAGGGAAATATCTGGGGAGATTATTTCTATATGGAAGCTTTGCTGCGGTTTTATAAGGACTGGCAGTTATATTGGTAAAAATGGAGGAATTAAAAATGGCAGAACCAAATATTGTAGCATTTCGTATTGACGAGCGTCTGATCCACGGACAGGGACAGCTCTGGATCAAGGCTTTAGGCGCAAATACAGTCATCGTTGCAGACGACGGAGCAAGTGAGGATCCCATGCAGCAGATGTTAATGAAGGCAGTTGTTCCAAAGACCATTGCCATGCGTTTCTTTTCTGTTCAGCATACCTGCGACGTGATCATGAAGGCTTCTCCCAAGCAGACCATTTTCATTGTCTGCAAGACTCCTGAGGATGCTCTTCGTCTGGTAAAGGGCGGCGTTCCCGTAAAGGAGATCAATGTGGGAAATATCCACCGTGCTCCGGGAAAAGAGGAAATCAGCAAGTATATCGCTCTGGGCGAAGAGGATAAGGCTGCTTTAAGAGAGCTTCGCGATTCCTACGGTATTACATTTAATACAAGAGCGACTGCATCCGGCGATGACGGTTCCGGAAAAGTCGATCTGAATAAATATTTATAAAATAAGGTACAGGAGGGAAAAAAAGTGACTATTTCAATTACGCAGTGTGTTTTGATCGGTCTGTGGACCGCATTCTGTCTGGCAGGTATGCTGTTCGGCATCTATACCAACCGGTGTCTGATCATGTCTGCAGGCGTAGGTCTGATTCTGGGAGATCTTCCTACAGGACTTGCAATGGGAGCTGTCGGTGAGCTTGCATTTATGGGCTTCGGCGTATCTCAGGGCGGATCCGTTCCGCCAAACCCAATGGGCCCCGGTATTGTGGGAACCATTATGGCAATCACCATGAAGGATTCCGGCATTGATACAGGTTCTGCCCTGGCTTTATCCTTCCCGTTTGCAGTCGCATTCCAGTTTGTGATTACAGCTACTTATACATTTGCAACAACTCTTACCGGTTTCGCATACAAGGCATTAGACCGCAAGGACTTCAGAGGCTTCCGTATGGCAGCCAACGCTACCGTATGTATTTTCGCTCTCGTAGGCTTTATCATCGGTTTCGGAGGCGCATTCAGCGCAGAGGGACTTCAGAAGGTTATTTCCCTGATTCCCGCATGGCTGAGCACCGGTCTGGGTATGGCCGGAAAGATGCTTCCAGCCATCGGATTTGCCATGATCTTAAATGTAATGGCAAAGAGAGAGCTGATCCCATTCGTACTTTTAGGCTACATTGCAATTGCGTATATGAAGCTTCCTGTAATGGGCGTGGCAATCCTGGGAACAGCAATCGCGCTGCTGGTATTCTTCAATGCCGGCGGTAAGGGTGAAAATTCAGTAGAAGAAGTGGAGGTTGAGTTTGAAGATGGCATCTAATCGTTTGGAAAAGAAAGATTATTTAAAAACGTCTCTGCGTGCCTTTTTCCTGCAGAACGGCTTTAATTACGGAAACTATCAGGGCCTTGGCTATGCCAATGTAATGTATCCGGCTCTGCGCAAGCTGTACAAGGATGATGACGATAAGCTTCAGGAAGCATTAAAGGAGAATATTGAGTTCTTCAATACCAATATCCATTTCCTTCCATTTATCACCAGCCTTCATCTGGTTATGCTGGAAAATAAGACTCCTTCTAAAGAAATCCGCAATATTAAGATGGCTCTCATGGGACCTCTGGCCGGTATCGGTGATTCCCTGGCTCAGTTCTGTCTGGCACCTCTCTTTGCGACCATCGGCGCCTCTCTGGCTCAGGAAGGCCTGATCATGGGACCGATCCTGTTCTTCTTAGGAATGAACCTGGTGCTTTTAGCATTAAAGATTGCTACCGGTATGTGGGGATATAAGGTAGGAACCAGCATTATCGAAAGCCTGAGCACCCGTATGGAGCAGATTTCCAGCGTGGCAAGCATGATCGGTGTAACCGTTATTTCCGGACTGGCTGTAAACTTCGTAAAGATTACAACGCCGATCCAGTATGTGGCGCAGATGCCCGATAACCAGCAGAAGGTAGTAGCAATTCAGGATATGATCGACGCCATTGCTCCAAACCTGCTGCCCGTATTATTTACAGGCCTGATCTTCTATCTGATCAAGGTAAAGAAATGGACCACCTACAAGTTAGTTGTTTTAACGATCATCATCGGCGTGGTACTGTCCTGCCTCCATGTGATCGCATAAAAAAGGATTCAAAAAGGGGAGATTTACCCAGGGGAGACGCGTGTCGGCGGCTCCCCTGTTGGTGCATTAAAAGGAGAAAAAATGACAGAGGAAAGAAAGAAGATTCTCGCCGCCGTGACAGAACGGGCAGAGAATTTTGTAAAAGGATTTGAGCCGGAGTTTGCAGCCGGTTATATGAAAAAATGGGAGACATCAGAGGCAGAGGAGCTTCTTGCACGGGCCGGGGAACTGATGAATCAGACCTTTGTGTTTGCAGACAAATGGGATATGGAGCCATGCAGAGAACCCTATATCCTGACAGAGATGGAGTGGCAGAGGACGCCAAACGGGGATCCGGAGTGGATATTTATGCTAAACCGCCACGATTACCTCCACAAGCTTATGATGGCCTATTACCTGACAGGAAAAGAAGCGTATACAGACAAGCTGAAATGGTATCTGTTTCACTGGATCCGCCATAATCCCATACTGCCGGAGGGCTCTGACAGTACGCGAACCATTGATACGGGAATCCGCTGTATGAACTGGGAAGACTTGATCCTTCATCTGGCAGGAAACGGGATGCTGGCGCCGGAGGAGCTGGATGAGCTTCTTTTAAAGCTGGATGAACAGTTTGAAAATTTAAGACAGCGTTACATCGGGAAATATACCTTAAGCAACTGGGGGCTTCTTCAGACGACGGCCATCTGCGAAGGCTACCTGCTGTTCGGAGACAGTCTGAGTCATCCAGAGACAGGAAAATGGGCCTGGCAGGAGTTAAAGCGCCAGCTTGACCTGCAGGTTATGGATGATGGTTCCCACTGGGAGCAGTCTGTCATGTACCATATGGAAGTGCTTTTAGCCTCCATGCGTCTGATGAAATGGAAAGAATTGGAAGAAGACAATCTGTGTCCGGAGAAATACAGGAACAAATTTTTAGATGAATGGAACTGGCTGAAAGCATTGATTGAGAAAATGAGCCTTTATGTACTTTACTGTGCAGGGCCGGATCACAGACAGCCGGCCCAGTGTGACAGTGACCGGACGGACATAAGGGATATTATGGTAAAGGCGGCTGTACTTACGGGAAATGGAGTATTCCGTTTCGGCGGATATGAGGCTATGGACTTAGAAAGCCTGTGGCTGTTTGGGCGAAAGGGAGCAGAGCGGTATGAAGCAGTAAAGTCCGAAGAACCGCAGTGCTTGAATTATCATGCTCAGGATACGGGTAATATCTATATACGGAGTAGCTGGAAAGAGGATGCCAGCTATACATACCTTTCCTGCGGCCCTCAGGGAAGCGGGCACGGCCATGGAGATCTGACTCATGTTTCCCTGTATTATCAGGGAAAGCCCTTTCTCATTGACAGCGGACGGTATTCCTACCGAGAGGACGAACCCCTGAGGATGGAGCTTAAAAAGCTTCAGGCCCACAATGTCTGTGTGATCGATGACGGTTCCCTTATCCGCCCGAATGGTTCCTGGAGCTTTCATTCTTACGGCGACTGCTTTAAGACCTATCATCGGGAAAGGGCTGGGATCTCCTACAGCGAGATGGCTTACAGGGGAAGACTTGAGAGCGGGGAAGGCTGTCTCGTTACCCGAAAGGTTATGACAGCCGGAAAGGGATTGTGGATGATCGTCAACGATATCTGGTGTGAGGGAAACCATACAGTACGGGAATATTACCATCTGGACCCTGGTGTAGAGGCGAAGGCGGCTGGAATGGAGATGGTTCTTACCAATGGGACAGTGCAGTTAAAAGCACTGGGAGAACAGCAGGTGCATGGGCCGCAGACGGAACCTGTTTCAGTGCCGTTTCATCTGGAAGAATGTAAGGTTTCATTGGAATACAACCGCTTTTCTGAAAGTATGTGCCTGGTAAAGGAGGGAAACTTTGCAGATTCATTTATCAGCAGCAGCGTTTTCTGCGGAGCGGACGTACAGGTTTTGACTCCGTTTGTATATCAGTTTGGCGCTGAAAAGCCAGTATCGGATGGCTGTGTTACTGCAAAGACCTTTAAGCTGTCCGAGGAAGAGTCATGGACCTTTTTAATATGGAACCGCGAGACCTTTAAGGGCGGAAAGATGTATGAGTGCAATGGAATCCCCGTATACGGAAAAGCGGGAGCTATCCGCAGCTTTAAAGGAGAACAAACCTGGATTCGGCTCAGAAATTAAAAAGAGCGCCGGGAAACCATTTCCCAACCTGTTTTTTTGTGGTATAGTAAAGTATAAGTTTGGTAGAAGATTGGAAGAACAGAGCATGAAAAAACTGACGATAAATGAAATTGCGGAAAAAGCAGGCGTGTCCAAGACGACCGTGTCTTTTTACCTCAATGGAAAAGCCAATAAGATGTCTGAGGAAACCCAGCAGCGGATTCAGAAGATCATTGATGAGACCGGGTATGAGCCCAGCGCAGCAGCCAGAGCCATGAAGGCCAAAAGCAGCGGCTTGATCGGGGTGATCTTAAAGGATGCAGCCGATCCATACTGCGCCAGAGCCTTAAAAGGCATGGGAGAAGCAGCCGGGGAGACGGAGTACCAGATTCTTATTGGAAGCAGCGGCTATACCTTTAAAAACGAGCGGGAGCATGTAGAACGGATGTTAAAAGCCGGAGCAGAGGGATTTATCATTCAGGCTACCTACCGGTTTGGAATGCTGGCAGGAGAACTGGAAAAAAAGCACAAGCCCATTATCTATCTGGAGGCCAAGCCATATGATTTTAAGGGAAGATATGTAAAGGGAAATAATTATGACTGCGTCTATCAGGTGATTACAGAGTGCATCAAAAAGGGATATGGTGATTTTCTGATGATTTCCGACGGCGAAAGCTCTATGGGAACTGCTTTTGAAAATACAGCCGGTTACCGGGACGCCCTGCAGGATGCAGGGCTGGAGGGACGTACCCTGTATGTCCAGCCCGGCGCACGGTCGGCTCAGATCTTTGAGGCATTAAAGGATGAACTGGATTTAAGCCTCCATACCCTGATCTATGTAGCGGCTCCGGATCTTTTAAAGGCTGTATTTCAGGCACTGCGTTCTCTTCCGGACTATGAACGCCTTTTTCCTGAGCATCTGGGGCTCATTGGCTTTGACCCTGAGGGCTGGACACGGATGACCAGCCCGCCGGTTTCCGCTATTATCCCCCCGGCTCAGGAAGAGGGAAAACGGGCCATGACGGAGCTTTTGGAGCTCCTTGACGGAAAAAAGAAAGATACAGAGGTTGTGTTTAAGAATATTGTGAAATGGAGAGGGACTACGGTCTGAGCGTCATAAAAATGAGGGTATCGCAAATCTGAGCGATACCCTCATTTTATACATAAAGAAATTCAGAGAAACTCTGTTGGCAGCCAGCTTATCTTGCAAGGAATTACAGAGTACCTTTCTGAAGGATGATACATCCGTAGAGTGCAGTTTCACCAGTAGCTACTACAGCGTAAGCATGTTCTGCGGCTTTGTAGAAATCAAAACGTTCAATCATACCGATACAGTCATCACCACGGGGGTCATGGCGCCGCACAATCTGGCGATATTCTTCCCAAATGGGGGTGGGGATGTCTTTGTCACATTCCTGTTTGTCCATGATTAAAACTGGAGCTTTTACAGAAGCATCCAGAGGAAAAAATTGCAGAATCGCGTCTAAAAGTTCTGTAGCCCGTACTCCATCGGCCCTCACCAGCATACTGTGGCGGGCACTGGAGGCGGAGGGATAAAACGCGTCTCCAATGACCAGAGTATCCCCATGACCCATTTCTGCAAGGACTTTTAAAAGATCAGGGGAAAGACAGTTTGGAATTCCTTTTAACATAATGTGTACCTCCGTAATCTTTATTTTAACTGCCGGTATCATTTGCAGGCAGCAGTTTGATGACAAAAGTGGTTATTTCTGTCTCTGACTACAAAATAGCACAGCCGTTAAAAAAAAGCAAAAATAATTTATGTAACAGAATGAAACAGAATGGAAAAACGGCTGATTTTCAACACAATATCCAACAAGATAGATAAAAGAATGTGAAAAGTGTACATTTGCTTTGCGCAAAAATATTTGATTACGTAGAACCTTGCTTTGGTAGCATGATTCTATGATTGTTTTACAACAGTTTTTCCTGAATCTGATAGTAAATTTTACATTTCCTTTTTATACTTATATTCATCCGATTGTCCAGGCCTGAAATCTAAAAAAAGAATTTATGAAACAAAATGAAACAGAGCGGAAAAATGGCGTATTTTCGACACAATATCCAACAAGGTGAATAAAAGAATGTGAAAAGTGTACATTTACTTTGTGCAAAATATGTGATTACATAGAAATATAAAGAAAAAATAAAACAAAACAACCAAAAACAGGCGGATGAAACAGAACCCGCAGAAAGGGAAGCTGATGGCCGTAAACGTAAGAGAAATTGCAAAAAAAGCCAATGTTTCTGCTGCAACTGTTTCAAGAGTGTTACATCAATCGGAGCAGGTAAAGCCGGAAACCAGAAAAAAAGTGGAAGAAGCGATGAGACAGCTGCAGGTAACAGCAGGGGAACTGGTACGCAGTGCCAGGATGGATACCAGAATTGTGGGAGTTCTGGTGCCGGATCTGTCCAATTCTTTTTTTTCAGAGTGCATTTTGGGAATCGAAGAATATGCCAGGGAAGCGGGACTGACTACCATTATTTGCCATACGAAGGAGTCCGATCAGGAAGAAGTGAGGTATCTTCGGATGTTAAAGGAAATGCATGTGTGCGGGATTATCATGACGCCTACATCCGATGATAATGACTATATGAACAATGAGTATTTGAATCTTTTGATCGACATGAAAATTCCGGTAGTTTTAGTAGACAGGGATGTGAAATACTCTCAGCTGGACGGTGTATTTATTGATAATGAAAATGGGGCCTTTAATGCAGTGAAGCTTCTTCTGGAAAACGGGCATCGCAATATTGCAATGATTTCCGGGCCTTTAAATACGGTGCCGGGGCGTGGAAGAGAAGAAGGCTATCGCAATGCATTTGAATTTATGAATGTACCCTTACGGGAGGAATTGATCTATGAGGGGTATTTTAGTATTCAGGGAGGCAGAGAGGCCGCGGAAATGATATTAAGGGAACATCCGGAGGTAACGGCTATTTTTTCTTCTAACAACCATATGACGATCGGCTGTCTTTCCCGCCTTTTTGAGGAAGGGCTTAAAATACCGGAGGATATGGCAGTGATAGGATTCGACGACATTCCGATCCTGAATCAGCTTGGCTATGAAATTACGGTGGTAGGCAGGCCCACCAAAGAGATGGGACATCAGGCTGTTAAAATTCTGGCTAAAATGATGAACGGAAAACGCACCGATATGACGCGGAGGATCATTCTGATTCCCAAGCTGATTATCCGCGGTTCGGAACGGCTGTGCAGGCCGGCAGATTAAACAGGGAAAGGAGAACAACAGGTTATGAAAAAAGTGGCGGTGATTGGAAGCTTTATTGTGGATCTGATGGCCAGGACGCCTCATCTGCCAGAGCCGGGAGAAACGGTGATGGGCAGCTTTTTTAAGGCTGGACCGGGAGGTAAAGGAGGGAATCAGGCAGTGGCTGCCAAGCGGGCAGGAAGTAATCTGGTATATTCCACAAAGATTGGGAAGGACAGCTTTGCAGAGATTGCCAGAACCTCCTTTGCGGAAAACGGGATTCCCATGGATTATGTGTTTGAAACGGAGAAGGCTTCCACGGGAGCGGCACTGATTTCTGTGGATGAAGTTACCTCCCAGAATGAAATTATCGTGATTTTAGGAGCCAGCGCCACTTATGAGGAGGAGGATCTGGAAAAGCTTAAAGAGGCGCTTTCAGGCTGTGAATACCTGCTTCTTCAGATGGAAATCAATCGGGAGGCTACAGAAAAATTGATTTCTATGGCCTACGATATGGGGATTCGTGTGATTTTAAATCCGGCGCCGGTACAGCAGCTTTCAGAAGAGTTATATTCTAAGCTGTATCTGGTAACGCCTAATGAGGTGGAAGCCAGAATCCTTACAGGAATTGCCTGCGACGACATAGCAGGGTGCAGACAGGCGGCCAGGGCTTTTATGGAAAAAGGCGTGGAGCGGGTGATTATCACGATCGGCAAGCGGGGCGTGTATTATTATGACGGAGAGATCGAGGAAATCATTGGAAATTATAATGTGAAAGTGCTTGACACCACCGGAGCAGGAGATGCGTTTAATGGAGGACTTTTAGCAGGACTCAGTCAGGGAATGGAGCTTCTTTGTGCGGCTCGATATGGAAACGTGGTATCGAATCTTGCGGTGACGAAGCTGGGAACGGCTCCTGCTATGCCAACAAAGGAAGAAATAGACATTTTTATTGAAAAAGAGCAGATTAAATTTTAAGGAGGGGAATAGAGCATGAGTTCAATCACATTGAAGAACATTCATAAGGCTTACGGAAAGGACGTGATCATTCCGGATCTTAATTTTACCATTGAAGACGGTTCCTTTACTGTATTGGTAGGACCTTCCGGCTGCGGAAAATCAACCACCTTACGGATGATCGCGGGACTGGAAAAACCCACATCAGGAGAAATTTTGATCGATGATGAAAACGTAGTGGATGTGGATCCGGGCAAGCGGGGAATCGCTATGGTATTCCAAAATTATGCATTATACCCCACCATGTCCGTGCGGGACAACATCGAATTTGGACTGAAGAATAAAAAAGTGCCGAAGGAAGAGAGAAACAAACTGATTGCCGATGTGAGTGAGGTCGTTGGCCTGACGCCGTATCTGAGCAGAAAGCCGTCTGAACTGTCCGGCGGACAGAGACAGCGTGTGGCATTGGCGAGAGCTATGGTAAAAAATCCCAAGGTATTTTTGATGGACGAGCCTCTGTCCAACCTGGATGCCAAGCTGCGTCAGCAGATGCGTGTGGAGCTGATTGAACTGCACAAGCGTTTGGGAACTACGTTTATTTATGTGACTCATGACCAGGTTGAGGCTATGAGCATGGGAGATAATATTATCCTTATGGATAAGGGCATTATTATGCAGCGCTCTACACCTAAGGAAATGTATCACAATCCCCAGAATGTCTACACAGCCCAGTTTATTGGTACGCCGCCTATGAATATTGTGAGCAATATGGTGAAAGGGATCCAGGTAGGATTCAGGCCGGAAAAGACTTCCCTCATTGATCCGGGAGACGCTGTCCTTTCTTTTCAGGGACGGATCATTACCAAGGAACAGCTGGGAGCTGAGATGAACTATTCGATTGAAACGGCCTTTGGAAAGGTGATGGTAAAGACGGAGGATGATATTGAAGGTCAAGAATGCCGTCTGTATGTCCGGGAAAAGAATGTCTTTGCCTTTGCGGAAGACGGAAACCGCATTCCTGTGACAGAGGAGATTAAAAAAGCTTTGGAACAGGTGGAGAAAGGGGTGTAGAGTATGGAAGATAAAAAAGGTTCTGTAAAACAGAAGGGGAACTTTTGGAATCATGACCGCAAGGATGCCTTAAAAGGCTATCTGCTGATTTTTCCATCCATTCTGCTTCTCGGGATTTTTACGATTTACCCTATTTTTTACCTGCTGGATTCCAGTCTGCGGGATGGAAGCCTTTTAAGTAAAAAGAGGGACTTTGTAGGCCTGGAAAACTTTATCACCCTGTTCAAAAGTGTGGATTTTCATACGACTCTGAAAAATACGTTTATTTATTCCATTGGTCTGGTGGCAATCCTTATGGTGCTGGCTACTTTGCTTGCTGTATGGGTGAATGGAAAAGCTCAGAAGCGTTTAAACAGTGTGACATTAGCAGCAGTGTTTACTCCTCATATTATTTCTCTGGTTTCTGTATCTACGGTATTTTTATGGATTATGGATCCCCAGATTGGAGCTATCAATTATGTGCTGCGTACTCTGGGCCTGAAGCCCTTCCCATTTTTAGCCAGCAGCAAAACTGCATTGGCATCTTTGGTAGGCATGATGGTGTGGAAAAGCCTGGGATATTATTCACTCCTGATTCTGGCGGCTCTGCAGGGAGTACCCAAGGACATTTATGAGGCTGCTGAGATTGATGATACACCCAAAATCCGTACGTTCTTTCGGATTACCCTGCCTATGATCAGTCCTACTCTGTTTTTTACCACAATTGTGGCTACTATCAGTTCCTTCCAGGTGTTTGAAACGGTAAATCTGATGACTCAGGGAGGCCCGGTTAACTCCACCAACACGTTGGTATACCAGATTTATTCGGATGCTTTTAAGTATTTAAAGCTCGGCCCGGCGACGGCAGAGGCAGTAGTACTTTTGGCTATGGTAGGAATTTTAACCTTCCTGTATTTCTTCTTCCTGGGCAAGAAGGTACATTATCAATAAAAAAGGAGGCTGCGACGTGAAAAAGACAGTTATGAAAAAAAAGGGACGCATTCTGGGAGGAGCGTTGAATGCGGCATTAAAGCTTCTTTTAATCTTTCTGATCGCGTATCCTTTTATCTGGATGGTATTTACATCTTTTAAACCGTATAAGGAGACAACGATTTATCCGCCTACCCTGCTCCCTACCAACTGGACAACAGAAGGGTATGTAAAGGCTTTGGAAATGGTGGATGTGGCAACGTTTCTTAAGAATTCCCTGATTGTAAGCCTGACTGTTCTGGTACTTCAGTATTTGGTGATTGTACCGGCGGCCTATGCCTTTGCCAGATGTAAATTCCGCTTTAAGGGATTTTTCTTTGGTATCGTGCTGCTTGGTTTTATGATTCCTCAGCAGGTTACCTTTATTCCTATTTATCTGATGTTCAGCAAGGCAGGGCTGCTTCAGAGCTTGATTCCCCAAATTCTTCCGTTTATCTCCAACGCTTTTGGAATCTTTCTGCTTCGGCAGTATTTTATGCAGATCCCGGAGGAGATTATCGAGGCGGCCAGACTGGATGATGCGGGCGAGTTAAAAATCATTTTGAGGATTATGATCCCTATGGCGAGGCCGGCTATTTTTACGATTGGACTTCTCAGCTTTATTTCCAGCTGGAATTCCTATTTCTGGCCGCTTATTATGACCACTAAGGATGCTTACCGCACACTGCCGATTGGTGTGGCTATGTTGAACAGCCAGGAGGGCGGAAGGCTTTGGAATGTCCTGATGGCTGGAAATATGTTTCTGGTGGTTCCGATACTGATCGTTTATCTGTTTGCAAATAAGCAGATTCGGAAGGCATTTGCTTATTCTGGAATTAAATAAAAACGGAGGCTGTACATGAAAAAGAAATTAGTTGTTCTGTCGGTAGACTCGCTGTTTGACGAGGACATGGAATTTTTAAAAACTCTTCCTAATTTTAAGAAGATACTGGATCAGGGCTGTTATGCGGAAGGCGGGATGAGGAGTGTCTATCCTTCTTTCACATATCCCGCCCATGCATCCATTATCACGGGAACCTGGCCGGAGTTCCATGGAATTTACCATAACGAGAAGTTAGATGTGGGAAATCCTTCGCCGGATTGGTATTGGTACCATAAGGACTTAAAGGTGGATACCATTTTGGATGTGGCTCACCGACAGGGGCTTACTACTGCGTGCGTGGGATGGCCCTGTATGGGAGCAGATCCCAATGTGGACTGGCTGGTGGCGGAGATTTGGCCTGAGAATGATAAAGTGGATCCCAGACCTATTTTAAAGACAGGATGCAGTGAAAATATGTTTGAGGCGGGAGGAGTCATGGAGCGCCATTGGCACAAACTGAGAAAAACCACCCAGCCCTTTATGGATCAGATGATGGTAGGGGCATCCTGTGATATAATACGCCGTTATCAGCCGGATATACTGTTTATTCATCTGGCCCATCTGGATCATACCCGCCATGCCAATGGGATTCATGGGCTGGCTGTGAACCAGGCTATCATTGCCAACGATGACTGGCTTGGCCGTCTGATGGAGGCCGCTATGGATGCAGGGATTTATGAAGATACAAATTTTGCAGTGATCAGTGATCATGGCCATTTGCCAGTGAAGCAGATGTTCAATCCCAATGTTCTTTTAGCAGAAGAAGGCTTAATACGGTTGGATGAAAATGGAAGGATCGCCAGTTGGGATGCTTATTGCAATTCAACCTCGCTGTCCTGTCAGGTGGTGTTAAAAAATCCGGCAGACAAAGAGGTGAGGGATAAGCTGGAAGCACTGCTGTACCAGATGCGGAAGAATCCTGCCTATGGTGTGGAATGTGTATATAATAAGGAAGAGGTGGAGAAAGAGCAGCATCTTACCGGAGATTTTGAGTATGTGCTGGAAGGAATGGCAGGAACAAGCTTTGGGGCTGCCTGCACCGGGGAAGTTTTAGTGAAGCCGGATAATTCCGATTATAAATTCTCGGTAGCGTCTCACGGCCATTTGCCCCATAAGGGTCCGCAGCCTGTATTTATGATAGCCGGACCGGACGTGAAGAAAGGGGCAGTGATCCCCAGGCAGCGGATCATCGACGAGGCACCTACGTTTGCAAAGATTTTTGGGTTTGATCTGCCAGATGCAAAAGGTACGGTTTTAAAAGAAATTTTAAAATAAATTCCAACAAGGAGGAGAAAGGAAGGTACGTTTTATGAAAAGAAGAGGAGCTTTAGTAATGAGCGCATTGCTGATGACCTCACTGCTATCCGGATGCGGAGGCGGCCAGGCGGATGCTGGAAAGACTCAGGCTCAGGGAGAAAACCAGTCTCAGGGAGAAAACCAGTCTCAGGCAGAGGCTGGGGAGACAGCTGCAGTGAATCCAGATGCTACGGAAGTACTGTTCTGGATCAGTTTAAGCGGCGGTATGGGTGAGACGATTGAAGAGATTGTAAATAATTATAATGCCAGCCAGGATAAGGTTCATGTGACGGTAGAATTTCAGGGAAACTATTATGATATGGCAGCCAAGCTGCAGACAGCAGTTACCTCTGGCGAGATGCCTCATGTAGCGCAGCTGGAAATGGGCCGTACAAAAATGTTTGCAGATTATGGCGTTCTTCAGGATATGACAGAACTGGCTCAGGAGGCAGGGCTGGATACCAGTATGTTTTTTGAGGGCCTTATGAGCAGCTGTGACTGGGGAGAGGGATTATACGCACTTCCCTTTAACCGCAGCACTCCTATGTTCTACTACAATAAAGATATGTTTGAAGAAGTGGGACTGGATCCGGAGGCTCCGCCTCAGACCTGGGATGAACTGAAAGAATATGCTGCAAAGCTTTCTATTCCCGATGAGCGATGGGGATTTGAGATGCCCATTGATGCCTGGTTCTACGAAGCATTTATTATGCAGTCGGATGGACGGATTTTGAATGAGGATGAGACAGACATAGGCTTTAACAATGAGACGGGAACAGAACCTCTGGCTATGTGGAAGAGTATGATCAGTGAAGGCATCATGAAGGCACCTCCAGGAAAAGAGTACAATTCCTATGAAGCAGCCCGCTCAGATTTCTCCGCAGGCATCACTGGCATGATTGTGACATCTTCCGGTGATCTGGGTACTCTGAACAGCTCCTGTGACTTTGAAGTAGGAACGGCATTTCTGCCTAAAAATACCCGGTTTGGCGTTCCTACCGGAGGAGCGAATGTGGTAATGATGGCTGGTTTGGAAGAAGATTCGGCAGCTACCATGGATTTCCTGAAATACTTAACCAGCCCTGAGGTTGCGGCATATTGGGCTACAAAGACTGGTTATGTACCTTCCAGCCAGGCTGCAGCAGATACAGACGTATATCAGGAGTATATCAGTGCCAATGGCAATGCCAAGACTGCCCTGGAACAGATGCAGTACACGGATATTCCAAGACCCATCAATGAGGATTATCCACAGATTCATTCTGAAATCATGATGACAGAGATTCAGCGCTGTATTGAGGAGCCTTCTTATACACCGGAGCAGGCTGTAACAGCGATTTCCGAGCAGACGAAAGCTCTTTTAGGTAAATAAACAAAGCAGGTATCATAACGTATGGAAGCACAGGAATTAAACCTGTGCTTCCTGCATCAAACGGAAAATGCATAAACATGGAGGGAAAAATGGAATTGAACAAGTATATTGACCATACATATTTAAAGCCTTTTGCAATGGAATCGGATATTATCAGGATCTGTGAGGAAGCAAAGAAATATCATTTCGCGTCGGTGTGCGTGAACCCCTGTAATGTTCCGCTGGTAGCAAAGGAACTGGCAGGAAGCGATGTGGCTGTCTGCAGCGTAGTAGGCTTCCCTTTTGGTACTCATACTACTCAGACGAAGCTGTTTGAGACCAGAGAAGCTTTGGACAATGGAGCAGATGAAATCGATATGGTAATCAATGTGGGCCGGCTGATTCAGGGAGATGAGACGTATGTGGAACAGGAGGTAGCCGCTTTGGTACAGCTGTGCCATGAGAGAGGAAAAATTCTCAAGGTTATTATTGAAACCTGCTATCTCAATGAGGAGCAGATTAAAGCCATGTGCCGCATTGTGGAAAGTACCCATGCTGACTTTATTAAAACATCTACGGGCTATGGTTCCAGAGGTGCAAATTTTGAAGATATTGAGCTGTTTAAGAAATACTTGAAGGTACCGGCGAAGATGAAAGCCTCCGGCGGTATCCGTACTGCGGAAGATGCGAAACGATACGTGGAATTAGGGTGCAGCCGTCTTGGAACGAGCAACGGTGTATCCATTATAGAAGGAACGAAAGCACAGGAAACATATTAAAGAATCCGGTGGATTATTTGTGTTGAGATAGCGGTTTTGAAGCTGCGGGAAAGGGAGAAGGAGGAGAAGATTGAAATGGTGAGGGATATGATCGCCATGCTTTCCGATGTGAATCTGTTTTCAACGGTCATGCGCCTGGGGCTGGCTCTTCTTCTGGGGGGAGTTTTAGGTATTGAACGTGGGAGAAGGAGACGTCCTGCCGGTCTGCGCACATACATGATCGTGTGTATGGCCAGTGCACTGGTGATGCTTACCGGCCAGTTTCTGTTTGAAACATTCCATACAGGAGACCCTTCCCGACTGGGAGCCCAGGTCATAAGCGGCATCGGTTTTCTCGGCGCTGGAACCATCATTATCACTTCCAAACAAGTGAAGGGACTTACAACGGCTGCCGGTCTGTGGGCTTCTGCCTGTCTGGGGCTGGCAGTGGGAGCCGGTTTTTATGCCGGAGCTATCACATGCGGAATTTTTTTGCTTTTAGTATTTTCATGTATGTCAAAGCTGGATACCCGTCTCCGCAAAAATGCAAAGCAAATCAGTTTTTTTGCAGAATTTAAGTCCATGAAAGCCCTGGGAGAATTTATCCATATGATGCGGGATAAAAATTACAAGATTTATGATGTGGAGATCAATCGGAGCAAGGATACAGTAGGAGATTTGGTGGGAGCTGTATTCTGGGTGGATTTAAACGCTCCTGCCGATCATGTTCAGGTCATTGCAGATTTTTCCAGTTTTCAGGAGGTCAGGTATGTTGAAGAACTGGAGGTATTGTAGAGCTGGGCTTTAAGCTGTTGTTTTTCTAAAAAGGAGATGAAACGTTCCATATACATGGCGTTCATCTCCTTTTTTGATACAGCGGATAAGTGGCTTTATAAATAAATATCTCGTTCAATCAGAAAGAGAACGATTCCGTTAAATGAGATCTCTGCCTGCAGCAACAATGTTCCGTCAGAAATTTCAGTCTGGTAAAGATACAGATCTGGCTGAATTGCTGTTTCCAGATAGTTTAATACATCTGGATCCGTATTGTCGTAAATGCCCAGCTTGCGGCCGTGTTCGTAAACGCCGGAGGTGTCTTTGCTGTATATAAAACGTTTGATCCTGTAGAAGCCGTTTGGGAGATCTTTCATAGTGAGCTGCTGTTTTTTGACCGTACGTTCCACAAAAAAATGATCGATGGACAATGCGGGATTTACGTAATTCGGGCAAAACAGAGCAACTGCATATTGGGTTGGTGATTTTTTTGTTACAATTGTCTGACTGCTTTGAAAAAGCAATTCATAGCTTAAAGCATTTATAATTTCCAAAACAAAATAGACTGGCCGTTTGACATTTCGGATCAGAAAGAGTGCCAGTTCGTTTGCCGGATGGCCAAATTGCAGTGTTTGGCATGGGAAACCTATGCCTTGAAAGTTTCTGCCGAATTGTGCCAGCGTGTCCAGAATGATGGCAGAACGAAAAAAGGTTCCGATTTCTGCTGAATAGGAGCCGGATAATACATTCCAGCGTATTGCATAGAGCGGTATCTGTTCAGAATGAATCTGCGCCAGAAAAGTTTTGATTTGTGCGGATTGTTTTTCAAAAAAGAATTTCTGTGCAGAGCATAAATCCTGCTCTATGGAAGCGTGTTCCTGTAAAGGGAGAAATTCTCCGGCTGCAAAGGAGAATGGGAAATCTATCAGGCTGTCATAGAAGGATTTTTCTGCTTTTGACAGCATCCAGGATGCGACCCCAATACCTAATTCCTTGTAATTGAACTTTCCAGACAGGAAAAAGATACGGCGGCAAAAAGGGGCAAAATCATCCCGGTCAGCAGCGTCGGAACAGCATAATTCAAATCGGATTTTTTTCTCTTTGTAAACGCCGGGATGTTCGCTTAATATTCTTATAAAATGGTTGAACCGTTCGTAATAGAGCGTCAGATCGCCATGATATATCTGCCGCAGATAAGACAGATCCAGCCGGATATATGGGGTCAAATGAAGCGCTGCATAATCGGAAAGAAAACTGCGGATCGCGTGATCGCCAAAAGCAAAGTCCTGTTCATATAAAATCGAACAGTTCTGAGAAAACAAAGTTAAATCAAAGGCATTCAAGCAGACATAATCAAAAACAAGCGTTTTCTGAAGGGTTTTCAGCTGCTGTAAAACAGCAGTATTTCCTATGGATTCCAATCCGTTTTCTAAAATAATTATTTTCAAAAAGTTAAATCCTTGTCGTGCCTTTGTTTGTGAAACAGAAACAGTGATGGGTAATTGTTTGCTTCCAGGGGACTGATTGGCTGTGTGAGAGTTTTTCTCTTGTGAAAAGCTGATTAATTCCCTTAAGGTTTCGCATTCGAAGGTAATACCGCCCAAATGTGCATCTCTATCCATGCTGTTTGAGGCTGTATTCCGGAATTTTTGCCGATAGGCGCCGGGGGTCAGGCCAAAGACTTTTCGAAAGGTCAGGGTAAAGGCGTGGTCATTTACGAATCCGCAGTCTGCCGCAATTTGGGTAATGGTGTGATCCGTAGACAGCAGATCCGTCAGTGCCCGCTCCACGCGAATTCGGGAAAGATATTCTAAAAAACCAATGCCTGCATTTCGCTTAAAATATTTGGAAAATGCCTGAGGACTTTTATAAACAAGACTGGCGGCTTTTTTTAGAGAGAGCCGTTCATAATAATGTTCGTTCATATAATTCAACAGCATGTGAAAGTCTTTATCGACTGCTCCGTTTTCCGATTTTGAAGATTTTGCATGTGGAGAAGAAAAATCCCGGTGCAGCAGAAACAGAAGATGGAACAGATGAGATAGAAATTCCATTTTCGTGTTCTGAATATATTGAACAATTATCTGTGAGAACAGGCGTTTTATCTGGAAATCCAAATCCATCCTGTTGTTTTCAAGAGAACTGTAGAAGATATCGCAGTGCAGAAATTCCTCGCAGTTTCTGCGCAGGAAATCTTCTGACAGCCTGAGAATAACTGTGGAATTTTCTCCGTTTCCCGAATAAGCTCTCAGGGTGTGGCTGTCCAGTACCAAAAGCTGATCGGCACAAATGGTAAAGCTTTCTTTTTCTTCCAGTCTTACCATTATTTCTCCGCTAAAAACAAAAAGAAATTCCAGACCATTATAGAAAAAAGGGGTACTGTCTGTTATTTTGATAAAATGTATGCTGACGCCCTCCATATTGTTTGCCTCCTGTTTGCAATAATTAACGGTTAAAAAAATCCATTTTTCACAATGGGTAAAAAAAAGGACAAGGAATAAACGCTATTATATATAAAATATATTTTTCAAATGCCTTTTTATTATATAAAATGTTGATTATAAAGTCAAAAAGAAACAGTTATAACTTGTTTCGGATTTTAAATTTACAGGAGGTAATGAGATGGGAGCAAAACAGAGGATCAGTGAGATCATTGAAGACAGACAGCAGATGATTTTTGACTGCAGCGATCGAATATGGGAATATGCAGAGACCAGGTTCGCAACAAAAAAATCGGCGGATGAGCATTGCCGGATTCTGGAAAGCGAGGGATTCCATATCGACCGTGGTGTTGCCCATATGGAAAATGCTTTTGTTGCTGCATACGGTGAAGGAAAGCCGGTAATCGGTATTCTGGCAGAATATGACGCACTGGGAAACATGAGCCAGATTGCTGACCTGGCAGAGAAAAAACCGTTGATTCCAGGAGAGAATGGTCATGGATGTGGTCATCATGCATTGGGAGCAGGCGCACTGGCAGGAGCAATTGGAATTAAAAATTACATGCAGGAATCTGGATTAAAGGGTACGATTAAATTTTTCGGATGTCCGGCAGAAGAGAGCGGATATGGAAAATCATTTATGACAAAAGCCGGTGTTTTCAAAGACGTAGATGCAGCATTGACCTGGCATCCGGGCGATGCTTCTGCAATTTGGGCTTCAAGTTCTCTGGCAGTAGCGCAGGTGTATTTCAACTTTAAGGGAAAATCTGCTCACGCAGCCGCTGCGCCGGAGCTTGGACGGAGCGCTCTGGATGCGGCGGAGCTGATGAATATTGGTGTAAATTTTCTCAGAGAACACATGATCGATCAGGCGAGAATCCATTATGCATTTATGGACGCCGGAGGTTTGTCTGCAAATGTGGTACAGCCCACAGCAAGCCTTTATTACTTTATCCGGGCTCCAAAGAGTTCTCAGGTGCTGGAACTCTATAAACGGGTAGAAAAAATCGCTCAAGGCGCAGCGCTGATGACAGAGACAGAGTTAGAGATTGTCTGGGACGCAGCTGCAGCAGATTATATTCCCAATGGACCGCTGAACGAAGTGATGTATGAAAATATGAAGCTGTTTGTGCCGCTGTCCTTATCAGAAGAAGAACAGGTATATGGGCAGGCTTTTTATGATACAACTGACGAGGCTATGCGAGCTGGAAATTTGGCAAGAATTCACCGTGCTTTTCCAAATCTGACTCAGGAAGAGGCAGAGAAAAAGGCGTCAGAGCCCTTCCTTACAGATCTCATGCCTTACAGCGGCACACCGTCCATGGGTTCTGGCTCTACGGATGTTGGAGACGTCAGCTGGGTAACGCCTACCGCTCAATTTATGATTGGCTGTGCTCCCCAGGGAACCCCTCCTCATTCCTGGCAGTGGGTTGCAGCTGGAAAATCCAGTGTGATGCATAAGGGCATTCTGGCAGCTGGAAAAATTCTGGCAGCCACAGCCTATGACATTCTGACAGATCCACAGATTCTATTGAGGGCAGAGGAAGCTTATAAAAAGGATCTGGGCAGCGAAACCTACAAAAGTATTATTCCGGATGGTGTAGAACCTAGATAAGGGATATTGGTTCGGCAAGAACATAGGAGGAATTATTGTATGACATTTATGGATATTCTCAACAGCCCGCTGCTGTATGCGCTTGTTATTGTAGCGATTGGTTATGTGCTTTTGTTCTCTGTTCTGACCGTGATCCGCTCTTATAAAAGAGGAGTGGCAATCGGAATGGATAAGACAAAACTGAAAAATGCGGCGATTTCATCAATTCTGTATTCTGTTGTGCCATCGCTTTCTATTATTGTGGGATTGTTCAGCCTTGCGGCAGTAATTGGAGTTCCCTGGTCCTGGTTCCGTCTTTCTGTAGTGGGTTCTGTAATGTATGAGCTGATGGCGGCAGATATGGTGGCTACTGCAACTGGCTATGAATCTATTGCAGCCTTAAGCACAGCGGGAGATGCCAACGTGGCCGGGGTGGTTATGTTTGTAATGAGTATCTGTATCCTGGGTGGAATTGTTGGATCTATCTTTTTTACAAAGAGCATTCAGTCAGGACTCAGCAAGGTGCGTGGAAAAGGTGGATTTGGTATTTTAGCTACAAGTCTTTTGACGTTGGCTATGCTGTGTACGTTTGTACCAGTTCAGATTGGAAAAGGTCTGATTTATGCAGCTGTTCTTGTTACGGCGGCGGTAATCACATTTCTGCATGGTGTTTTGATAAAGAAATTCAAATGGACATGGCTGTCTAATTTTGTTATGGCAGATGCATTGATTCTGGGCATGGCTTCGGCACTGTTCTGGACAAAGATTTTATAAGTAGGAGGCAAAGCAATGGATAAAACATATTTTGACAGTTCCCACCGGTTTGGACGGATCGGTGCTCTGATTGGAGTTGCATTTATGTTGGGGATTCCGGCAATTATCTGCACTGTGTATGGAATCTGGCCAAAGGATATTATGCAGATAGTAACTGTTAGCAGCGGTCTGCTTGCAATTTTTATTCCTACTAATATCTCAGAGGTTTTAAGCTTTAGCCCTGCATTGGGTTCTGCGTCTTATATCGCATTTCTTACAGGAAACGTTACAAATTTGAAACTTCCATGTGCTTTGAATGCGATGGCTCAGTCTGAGGTGGATCAGGGAACGGAAGAGGGGGATATTATTTCCAGTATTGCAATCGGCTCTTCTTCTGTGGTAACTACACTGATTATTATTCTTGGCGTACTTCTGCTGGTGCCGCTTCAGCCGGTACTTACAAGTGCTCCGGTTCAGACGGCTACTACTTATATGCTGCCTGCTCTTTTTGGAAGTCTGATTGTCGGCGTGTTAAATGAAGACTGCGGAGAGTATGTGGCAAAAGGAAAACTGAAAGCAGTTGTACTTCCGTTTATTCTGATATTTGGAGTCAATTTTTTCTATCCATTAAGCGGTAAGGAAGGATTTGGAATTATTGCTTCCATGATTGTTACAGAGCTTTGCGCATGGTTATTATACAAGAAGGGAAAGATTGTTTTAGTTCCGAAGAAAGCAACAAAAGCAGAGAAATAGAAAACGCAGGCATTTATCTGTGTATTTGATGTGTTGGGCCCGAATATGATCGGGCTCAACCGTTTTCATGTGGCTGGGAAAAGTTAAGAGAGGGGAATTCCCCTCTCTGTTTTTAGGTATATTTTTTAGTTACTATTCTTCTCCGCCTTCATCTCAGCCATCTTCATCGCGCGAACCTTTAATGGCAGGCCGAACAGAGTGATAAATCCGTCAGCGTCATGGTGGTCATAGAGGTCGCCGGTGGTGAAGGAAGCCAGAGACTCGCTGTATAAGGAGTAAGGAGAGGTGGTTCCGGCCTTGATGATATTGCCCTTGTAGAGTTTGAACTTAACCTCGCCGGTTACATACTCCTGAGTGGATTCTACGAATGCCTGAACAGCCTCGCGCAGAGGAGTAAACCATTTTCCTTCATATACAATCTGAGCCATACGATTGCTCATGTCCTTTTTTACATCCATGGTAGCGCGATCCAGAACCAGCTCCTCTAACTGCTTGTGGGCCTCCATCAGGATAGTTCCTCCGGGAGTCTCATAAACGCCTCTGGACTTCATACCTACTACACGGTTTTCCACGATATCTACAATACCGATACCGTGCTTTCCGCCCAGCTCATTTAACTTGCGAATCACATCGGAAACCTTCATCTGTACGCCGTTTACGCTGGTGGGAACGCCCTTTTCAAAGGTCATGGTTATATATTCGCCCTGATCGGGAGCTTCCTCAGGAGTAACACCAAGTACCAGCATATTTGCAAAGTTTGGCTCTAAGGAAGGATCCTCAAGCTCCAGTCCCTCATGGCTGATGTGCCAGATATTGCAGTCGCGGCTGTAGCTGTGGCTGTGGTCAAAGGGAAGATCGATGCCGTGCTGCTTGCAGTATTCGATCTCATCCTCACGGGACTGCATTTTCCATACATCGGTCATACGCCAGGGAGCGATGATCTTGATGTCGGGAGCCAGAGCCTTGATGGATAATTCAAAACGGATCTGGTCATTTCCCTTACCGGTAGCGCCGTGGCAGATGGCAACTGCGCCTTCCTTGCGGGCAATGTCAACCAGACGCTTTGCGATGGCCGGACGGGCCATAGAGGTACCTAACAGGTATTTATTTTCATAAACAGCATCTGCCTTTACACAGGGCATAATGTAGTTATCGCAGAAATCATCTACCAGGTCTTCAATATATAATTTGGAAGCGCCGGAAAGTTTGGCTCTCTCTTCCAGGCCCTCCAACTCCTTGCCCTGTCCGCAGTCGATACAGCAGCAGATTACGTCATATCCAAAATTTTCCTTTAACCACGGAATAACAGCAGTGGTGTCCAGACCGCCGGAATAAGCTAAAACAACTTTTTCTTTCATCGTTATATCCTCCAAAAATTATATTCAACAATCTCTCATAAATATACACCACAATTTGGGAAAATGCAAGTATAAAATAAAAAAATAAAAAAATGTTGCATATTATGCATCATGGATGTATAATTATGAAATCAAAACCTCAGAGGGAGAGGTTCAGGGAAAAAGAACAGCTCATTTTCCCTCAAAAAATCTCAATTAGCGGGATGTTTAAATATGAATGGTTTCTTATATAAAGGAGAGGATGAATGATGATTAAGGCAGGAATTATCGGATCGACAGGATACGCAGGAGGAGAACTGGCAAGGCTTTTGCTTCAGAGAGAAGATGTGGAGATCAAATGGTACGGTTCCAGAAGCTACATTGACCAGAAATATGCATCTGTTTATCAGAATATGTTTAAATTGGTGGATGCAGAGTGTATGGATGACAATATGAAGGAGCTGGCAGAGCAGGTGGATGTGGTATTTACCGCTACTCCTCAGGGCTTATGCTCCACTCTGGTAAATGAAGAGGTTCTTTCTAAAGTAAAGATCATTGATCTCAGCGCAGACTTCCGTATTAAGGATGTGGAAATTTATAAACAGTGGTATAAGCTGGAGCACGGTTCACCGGAATATATTAAGGAAGCCGTTTACGGACTGCCGGAGATTAACCGGGACAAGATTAAGGATGCAAGGCTGATTGCCAATCCGGGCTGTTTTCCTACCTGTTCCTTTTTATCCACGTATCCTTTAGTGAAAGAAGGGATCATTGATCCCAATACACTGATCATTGACGCCAAGTCCGGCACCTCCGGGGCAGGAAGAGGCGCGAAGGTAGACAGCCTGTACTGTGAGGTGAATGAAAATATCAAGGCATACGGGGTAGGCGTTCACCGCCATACGCCTGAGATTGAGGAGCAGCTGTCCTATGCGGCAGGAAAGCCCGTTACCATCAGTTTTACCCCCCATCTGGTTCCCATGAACCGGGGGATTCTTGTCACAGCCTACGCATCTCTTGCAAAAGATGTGACGGAAGAAGAGATAAGAGCCGCCTATGAGAAATATTATAAGGATGAATATTTTGTCCGCCTCTTAGAACCGGGAACAGTTCCCCAGACAAGATGGGTAGAGGGAAGTAATTTTGCAGACGTAAACTTCAAGCTTGACCCCAGAACTAAAAGGGTCGTGATGATGGGAGCCATTGACAACATGGTAAAGGGTGCGGCCGGACAGGCAGTCCAGAATATGAACCTGATGTTTGGACTTCCGGAAAACACCGGCTTAAAGCAGGTGCCTTTGTTCCCGTGATACAGGGACTAAAAGCATTTTGACACATCATTTTCCAAAAGAGACAGGAGGGAGCAGTGCCAATGTCAGGAACAATGGAGATTCTGATCCGTGAAATGACCATAGAGGATTATGAAGCGGTATATCATCTATGGACAGAAATCCGGGGCTTTGGGATCCGGAGTATAGATGATTCAAAAGAGGGAGTGGAGCGATTTTTGAAACGCAATCCCACCACCAGCGTAGTGGCAGTTCAAAATGGACGGATTGTGGGAAATATTCTCTGCGGTCATGACGGGCGCACGGGCTGCTTCTACCATGTCTGCGTAGACCCGGATTATCGCAAGCACGGGATTGGCTACCGGATGGTCCGGGCAGCCATTCATGCCCTGCAGAAAGAGGGAGTGAGCAAGATCAGCCTTATTGCCTTTAAGAGTAATGAGATTGGAAATGCCTTCTGGCAGGGCATTGGCTGGACGGAACGGGAAGATATCAACAGCTATGAATTTATATTGAATGAGGAAAATATCACACGGTTTGTAAAATAGGAGGAAATGTATTATGTATGAAGTGATTCAGGGCGGCGTTACAGCCGCAAAGGGATTTATGGCAGCATTTACGGCAGCAGGAATTAAATATAAGAACCGTCCCGATATGGCTATGATCTACAGCCAGGTTCCCTGTGTGTCCGCAGGCACCTTTACCACCAATCTGGTAAAAGCGGCTCCTGTCAAATGGGATAAGGCTCAGGTGACAAACGGCGCGAAAGCCCAGGCCGTGATCGTAAATGCGGGAATCGCCAATGCCTGTACGGGAAAAGAGGGCATGGACTACTGCGCTCAGACCGCTAAAGCTGCGGCAGAAGCATTAAATATTAAGGAAGACAGCGTCCTTGTGGCCTCCACCGGAGTGATTGGAATGCAGCTCCCTATGGATCGCATTGAAGCAGGAATCCGGGCCATGGCCCCTAAATTGGGGGACAGCTTAGAGAGCGGAACTGAGGCTTCAAAGGCCATTATGACAACGGATACGAAGAATAAGGAAGTGGCTGTCAAAGTGGTTCTTGGGGGCGTACCTGTTACCATCGGCGGTATGTGCAAGGGCTCCGGCATGATCCACCCCAATATGTGCACCATGTTAAGCTTTGTCACAACGGATGCAGCCATTTCCAAGGAGCTTTTGCAGGAGGCATTAAGCGAGGATATCAAGGATACCTACAACATGATTTCCGTAGACGGAGATACCTCCACCAATGATACGGTGCTTCTTCTGGCAAACGGCCTTGCAGGAAATCCTGAGATTACAGAGAAGAATGAGGATTACAAAGCTTTTTGTGAGGCATTAAACTATATCAATGAAACACTTGCAAAAAAGATGGCAGGAGACGGGGAAGGCTGTACGGCTCTTTTTGAGGTAAAAGTCAAGGGAGCTCAGACAAAGGAGCAGGCAAAGGTTCTGGCAAAATCCGTGATCACCTCCAGTCTTACAAAGGCGGCGATTTTCGGTCATGATGCCAACTGGGGCCGTATCCTTTGCGCTATGGGCTATTCCGGCGCAGAGTTTGATCCGGAGCAGGTGGATCTGTATTTTGAGAGCGCTGCAGGCAGCATGCAGATCATAAAGGACGGCGTGGCTGTGGACTACAGCGAGGAGCAGGCCACAAAGATCCTTTCCGAGCCGGAGGTTACAGCCATTGCGGATATTAAGATGGGAACAGAAGAGGCGGCAGCCTGGGGCTGTGACCTTACCTTTGACTATGTGAAGATTAACGCAGACTACCGGTCATAAAATGACGGCAGGAAGCCGGGAACAGACAGAACATAAATTCAGGGAGGAAATGAATATGAATCTTGAACCAATGCAGAAGGCGGCTGTTTTAATTGAGGCCCTTCCATATATTCAGCGTTTTAACCGAAAAATTGTAGTGGTAAAATACGGCGGCAGCGCCATGATAGATGAAGAGTTAAAGAAAAAGGTCATTCAGGACGTGGTTCTTTTAAAGCTGGTAGGCTTTAAGCCCATTATCGTCCACGGCGGAGGGAAGGAGATTAGCCGCTGGGTCGGAAAGGTAGGCATGGAGCCCCATTTTATCAACGGCCTGCGCGTTACCGACGAGCCTACCATGGAGATTGCGGAAATGGTATTAAATAAGGTAAACAAGAGTCTGGTGCAGCTGGTAAATGAGCTTGGCATCAAGGCAGTAGGTATCAGCGGTAAGGATGGCATGATGTTAAAATGCCACAAAAAACTTTCTGCCGGTCAGGATATCGGCTATGTGGGAGAAATCGATTCGGTCGATCCGGAAATTATCCATGATCTTTTGGAAAAGGATTTCCTGCCTATTATCTGCCCCATTGGCTATGACGAGCACTTCCAGAGCTACAATATCAATGCAGATGATGCGGCCTGCGCTATCGCAAGGGCAGTTCAGGCGGAAAAGTTGGCCTTCCTTACAGATGTAGAAGGCGTATATAAAGATTTTGAAGATAAGGATTCCCTGATTTCCGAAATGGAAGTGGATGAGGCACAGGCCTTTGTAGACAGCGGAAGTCTGGGAGGCGGTATGCTTCCAAAGCTTCAAAACTGCATTGACGCCATTAAAAACGGCGTTTCCAGGGTTCATATTCTGGATGGACGGATTCCCCACTGCCTGCTGCTTGAGATTTTTACAGATAAGGGTATCGGAACTGCCATCTATAATTCAAAAGAGGATGAGAGGTATTACCATGGCTGATGAAAAGATGATTAACCGGGCCGAGCAGGTTCTGTATAAAACATATAATCGCTTTCCGGTGGTGTTTGACCACGGAAAAGGCGTAACCCTCTGGGACAGCGAGGGGCAGGAATATCTGGACTTCGGCGCAGGAATTGCGGTTATGGGTCTGGGATACGCAGATGAGGAATACACCCAGGCGGTAAAGGCCCAACTGGATAAATTGACCCACATTTCCAATCTGTTTTACAATGAACCTTCGATCACAGCAGGAGAGAAGCTTTTAAAAGTCTCCGGCATGGATAAGGTGTTTTTCACCAACAGCGGCACCGAGGCGGTTGAGGGAGCGTTAAAGATTGCAAAGAGATATCATTATAATAAGCTTCATGAAACAATGGGGGACGGCTTTGACGGCTGCGAGGAAAAGGAAATCGACATGACAGGCGAGATCATTGCCATGAATCATTCCTTTCACGGCCGCAGTCTGGGAGCTTTGTCTGTAACGGGAAATGCCCACTATCAGGCTCCCTTTGCACCACTGATCCCGGGAATCCGTTTTGCGGATTTTAATGATTTGGACAGCGTGAAATCACAGATTACAGACAAGACCTGCGCCATTATCATGGAAACCATCCAGGGAGAGGGCGGTATCTACCCGGCAGAGGAAGCCTTTTTAAAGGGCGTCCGGGCGCTGTGCGATGAGCACGATATCCTGTTGATCCTAGATGAGATCCAGTGCGGAATGGGACGCACCGGTGAGATGTTCGCCTGGCAGCATTACGGCGTAAAGCCGGATGTGATGACCGTGGCAAAGGCCCTTGGAAACGGCGTTCCCATCGGAGCCTTCTTGGCCTGCGGAAAGGCGGCCACAGCTATGGTTCCGGGAGACCACGGCACCACCTACGGTGGAAATCCCCTGGTGACAGCGGCAGCGGGAGCAGTTCTTGATATTTTTGAAAAGAGACAGATCACAGACCATGTAAAAGAGGTGGGAGCTTATCTTTATGAAAAACTGGAGGAGCTTACAGAAAAATACGATATCATCTGCAGTCACAGAGGCCGGGGATTGATCCAGGGGCTGGAGTTTACCGTTCCCGCAGGCCCTATCGTATCAAAAGCTCTTTTAGAGGAGAAGCTGGTTTTGATCAGTGCAGGCAGCCAGATTATCCGGTTTGTGCCGCCGCTTATTATTCAGAAGACAGATGTAGATGAAATGGCGGTGCGATTGGAAAAAGTGCTGAAAAATATGAAATAAGGTTCAGAAAATCAGACAAAATAACTCAAAATGCGGTTTTTTGCCCTCCTGTTTTTTGTTATACTGGATATATCAGAAGTGTATCTGGGTGTGTATATAAAAGACAGGAGGGTTATTATTATGAAGAAAAAACTGGCATTACTTTTAGCCTGCACCATGGCACTGGGACTGACAGCCTGCGGCGGGGCAGGAAAGACTGAGACAACTGCAGCAGCTCCTGAGACAACGGCGGAAGCGAAGACAGAAACAGAGGCTGCAAAGACAGAGGAAAAAGAGGAGCAGGCAGCTTCAGAGGACGGCGGTCTGGACGCTCTGATTGAAGCTGCAAAGGCAGAGGGTGAACTGACGGTTTACGGTTCCTGTGAGGAGGAATACTTATCTGCAGCCTGCCAGAACTTTGAAAAGCTTTACGGCATTAAGACAAAATTCCAGAGACTTTCTACCTCAGAGGTTTACACCAAGGTATCTGAAGAAGCAGGAAAGCCTTCTGCCGACGTATGGTTCGGCGGTACTACAGATCCCTATAATGAAGCGGTAGCAGATGGGCTTTTGATGCCGTATGAAGCTGTCAATGCGAAAAATCTCATCAGCGAGGATTATAAAGATCCGACCAACTGCTGGTATGGAATTTACAAGGGAATTCTGGGATTTATGGTAAATACGGAGGAATTGGAGCGGCTTGGTCTGGAAGCGCCTAAAACCTGGGATGATCTGACCAAGGAAGAGTACAAGGGCTTGATTATGCTGTCTAATCCCAATACTGCCGGTACGGCTAAGCTGGTTATCAATACCATGATCCAAATGAAGGGCCATGATGAGGCAATGGAGTATTTTAAGGCGTTGGATAAGAATGTTGCCCAGTATACCAAGTCCGGCTCCGGTCCTTCCAAGATGGTAGGCCCTGGGGAGTGTGTTATCGGTATCGGTTTCCTTCATGATGGAATTTATCAGATTCTTCAGGGATATGACAACATTCAGTTGATTGTTCCCGAGGATGGAACCTCCTTTGAAGTAGGCGCTACTGCTATTTTTGAAGGCTGCGCACATCCAAATGCAGCCAAGCTGTGGATTGAATATGCCCTGTCCCCTGACTGTGTGGATCATGCAAAGGAGAACGGCTCCTATCAGTTCCTGGTATTAACAAATGCCGCCCAGCCTGAGGAGGCAGAAACCTTTGGCCTGGATATGAATAATACCATTGATTATGATTTTGAAGATGCAAAGGAAAACAGCGCCAAGTATGTAGAGGATTTCTTTGAGGCTCTGGGAAGCTCTGCAGACAGTGCAGATGCAGGCAGGTTCCTGACGGAGTAAAAGATGGAAGCTGCGCGGCGGATTATCCCGCTGCGCAGCTTTTTAAACGGCAGAGGACAAAGGCAATAAGAGATCCGCTGCGATCAAAAGAAAGGAGGCCTGCAGATGGCCGGAAAACAGAGCGCCCGTCTGGAGCGCAAAAAATTCTTTTCAGATCCTGTTTTGATCAGTATGATAACCGTTCTTCTGATCTTTCTGGCTCTGTTTATTCTGTATCCCCTTCTGATGCTGCTGGCAGACAGCTTTTATACAGAGGGAAGAGTGACGCTTGATGTATTTAAACGGGTATTAAGTCTGGAACGATTCCAAAATGCATTCCGTAATACTCTGGTGCTGGGGATGATTACAGGCGTGGCTTCTACGGCGATCGGTCTTTTGTTTGCCTATGTAGAAGTATATGTAAAGCTGAAAACAAAGGTTTTGGAGAAGCTGTTCGGTCTGGTTTCCATGCTTCCGGTGGTGTCCCCTCCCTTTGTATTATCCCTTTCCATGATTATGCTGTTTGGACGCAGCGGCATTATCACCCGGTCTCTTCTGGGAATTTATGATTCCAATGTATACGGTTTAAAGGGAATTGCCATTGTGCAGACACTGACCTTCTTTCCCGTATGCTATCTGATGCTGAAAGGCCTTCTTAAAAATATCGATCCCTCTCTGGAGGAAGCAACCAGAGATATGGGAGCAACCCGATGGAAGGTATTTACCAGCGTGACATTTCCTTTGCTGCTTCCGGGACTTGGAAACGCTTTTCTGGTTACGTTTATTGAGTCCGTAGCAGATTTTGCCAATCCCATGCTGATCGGAGGTTCCTATGATACTCTGGCAACTACCATTTATCTGCAGGTGACAGGGGCTTATGATTCTACCGGGGCAGCTGCCATGTCTGTGGTTCTGCTGTCTCTGACCGTGATCCTGTTTTTGATTCAGAAATACTATCTGGAGAAAAAGACGGCAGCCACCCTGACGGGAAAGGCCTCCAGAATGCGTATGCTTATTGAGGACAGAAGCGTGACCTTTCCTTTAACCCTGCTCTGCGGTCTGGCTGCGGCATTTGTGCTTTTGATGTATATTATGGTGCCCTTTGGAGCGCTGTTTACCCTTTGGGGACGTGATTACAGCCTGAGCCTGAAATGGTTTCAATATATGTTTAAGACTAGCGGCTTAAAGGCATTTAAGGATTCTTTTGTGCTTTCGCTGGTTGCGGCTCCGCTTACGGCTTTTTTATCTATGGTAATTTCCTATCTGGTAGTAAAGAAACGCTTTAAGGGCAGAGGTTTTATTGAATTTGTATCCATGCTGGCTATGGCAGTTCCAGGAACGGTTCTGGGAATCGGATATATCCGCGGATATGCCAACGGATTGTTCCGGACTGGGCTTATGAGCGGGCTGTACGGTACAGGTCTGATCCTGATTATTGTATTTATTGTACGAAGCCTTCCCACAGGTACACGAAGCGGTATTTCCGCTCTAAGGCAGATCGATAAATCCATAGAAGAATCGGCCTATGATATGGGAGCCAATTCTGCCAGAGTATTTATGACGGTGACACTGCCTCTGATCAAGGATTCCTTTTTCAGCGGTCTGGTAACAGCCTTTGTACGGAGCATAACGGCTATTTCGGCAGTGATTCTTCTTGTTACGCCTGATTTCCTTCTTATTACCTGTCAGATTAATGAGCAGGCGGAAAAAGGAAATTATGGTGTGGCCTGTGCCTACGCTACTGTGCTTATTGCTATTACCTATGGCGCGGTGCTGATCATGAATACGTTTATCCGGTTTTTCGGTGTGAGCAGAAAGATAAAGACGGAGGATTAAAAGTATGGAAAAGCAGAAAAAAGGCGTTCGCCTGGATCATATTTCAAAAATTTATACAGATCCCAAAACAGGCAAAGAGTTTTATGCAGTTAAGGATGCCAATATTGATATTGAACCGGGATCCTTTGTAACCCTTTTAGGACCCTCCGGCTGCGGAAAAACAACCACGCTGCGAATGATTGCAGGATTTGAGAGCCCAGATGAGGGAGAAATTTATCTGGGGGGAGAGGCAATCAACGGACTGACTCCCAACAAGAGGGATACGGCCATGGTGTTCCAGAGCTATGCCCTTCTTCCTCATTACAATGTCTTTGATAATGTAGCTTACGGTCTTAAGATACGAAAGCTTCCCAAGGATGAAATCCGGGATCGTGTGCTTCATATATTGAAGCTGGTAGAGATGGAAGGAATGGAGTCACGAATGACAAACCAGCTTTCCGGAGGTCAGCAGCAGAGAGTAGCTCTTGCCAGAGCGCTTGTGATCGAACCGGGAGTTCTTCTTTTTGATGAGCCTTTGAGTAATCTGGATGCAAAGCTTCGTGTAACCATGCGGACAGAGATCAGAAAAATTCAGCAGAAAGTGGGAATTACAGCGATTTATGTAACCCATGACCAGTCGGAAGCTATGAGTATTTCCGATAAAATTATCATCATGAGCAAAGGAAAGATAGAGCAGATCGGAACGCCCAGGGAAATATATTACCATCCCGCCTCCAAATTTGTAGCAGATTTTATTGGAGAAGCGAATTTTCTGAATGCAAAGGTGATTTCTGTACGGGAAGACAAGGCGCAGATCGCTGTGGCAGGAGGAGAGGCCATCGAGGTAAATAATTTCGGCAGAAAGGCAGAAGGAGAAGAAGCCAGTCTGGTACTGCGTCCGGAGGCTGTGACGCTTTCAGAAGAAGGGTTGCTGGAAGGAACGGTAACGCTGTCTACTTTTATGGGAGCTTATCAGTACTATCAGGTTATGGTAGGAGATATGGAGATCCAGATTACGGATTACAATCCGGTAAACAGGAGGGTGTATGAGATGGGGGAAAAGGCCTGGCTGAATTTTGATCCTCATGGAGTTTATATTTTATAACATTTTCTGCAAAAAAGTGATATAGTGAGAGTAGTAAAAGCGGGTCGCGGCCGGAAAATACAGCGGCGTTTGACAGAGTTTAAGGCCGGGTTCCTGAAAAAGGGGGAAATGGTATGAAGCAAAGGCCGGACTTTGAAAAGGAGCTTTTACTGCAGATTACGTCCTGTGCAGTGGTGCCTCTTTTTTTCTTTGCCGCGGTCAGCAGCCTGATAGCAGCGTTATCCATGTTCAGCCGGGGAAAAATAATGGGAAATGCTTTGAGCATGGGGCAGTGTATGGCAGCCGGAGCCATTTTTTCAGGCGGTACGTTTCTGATAACTGTTTTATGGATGATAAAACGGGCAAAGCGTGCGGCTGTACGAAGGGCGGAAGAGTTTGCGCTGGTTTTTGAACGGATGGAGCAGGCGGAAAAGGGAGACAGAGAAGCGTTGGAACGGATTCCGGATGATAACGGATTCTGTATTCTGGCTGAAGTGTACGGTCAGATGATAGACCGGCTGATGGAACAGATGGAAAAGAACAGAAAAATGGCAGAACTTCTGGCGGCGTCCCAGAGAAAGCAGCTGGAATCCCAGTTTAATCCCCATTTTTTATATAATACGCTGGAAAACATCCGGTATATGTGCAAGCTGGAGCCGCATGCGGCAGAACGGATGGTGTTTTCTCTTTCCAACCTTCTGCGTTACAGCCTGGATACGGGAAGAGCGCAGGTTCCGCTGAGAGAGGATCTGGATCATTTGAAAAATTATCTTTCTATCCTGGAGCTGCGGTTTGGAAACAGGTTTTCCTGCCGGATCCAGGTAGAGCCTGGGGCATTAGAGTGTATCATTCCCCGTCTGGTGCTTCAGCCGATGATCGAGAATGCGGTAAAGTATGGTTTTGGAAGACGGCCTGAGCTGGAAGTAGAATTAAAAGCATACATCCATGAAGAAAAACTGATTATGATCTGCCGGGATAACGGGGTGGGAATGTCCCTTACAAAGCTGAGTGAATTACAGGATGTGCTGGATCGGGAACAGGAACCGGGCAGTCATTCCGGCCTTTATAATATACATAGAAGGATAGGGCTTTTGTATGGGGTTCCATATGGGGTAAAAATACGAAGTGCAGAAGGGATGGGAACAACGCTTGTAGTGGTTCTGCCGGTAAAGGAGGAGCGGGATGCTCAGGGTATTGATCGCTGAAGATGAAGATATAATAAGAAAAGGCCTGATATTTACGATGGACTGGTTGTCTATGGGCTGTGTAGTAGTAGCAGAGGCAGCAGACGGAAAAGAAGGATTGGAAAAGATAATGGAATATAAACCCGATGTTGTAATTGCGGATATCTGCATGCCTTTTATGGATGGAATAGAGATGATACGGACGGCGTCTGAGCAGGTACGTTTTAAGAGCATTATCCTCACCAGCTATGCAGAATTTGATTATGCCAGAAGAGCGATCGAAGCCAGAGTGTGCGAATACCTTTTAAAGCCTGTGGATGAAGAACGGCTGGGAGAAGTCCTTAAAAAGCTTAGTGAGGAAATCGTGGACAGCCGGCAGGCAGAGTATGTGATGGAACAGGCAGAGGCAGAGGGGGAAGGCCTGAGCCTGGAATATTACATACAGCTGGATCATTCGGAGAACAGTTATGTTGCAAAGACGCTGGAAGCCATCAGAGAGAGATACGGACAAAAACTGAGTGTAGAGGGAATTTCAGAGGAACTGGGGGTCAGCGCCAGTTATCTGAGCCGTAAGTTCAGAGAAATTACAGGACAGACGTTTTTGGATGTGCTCAACCGATACCGGGTTCAGCAGGCGGTTGCCCTTCTAAATACAAGGAAATACCGAATCAGCGAGATATCTGAGGCCGTGGGATTCTCAGATTATAAACATTTTTGCACAGTATTTAAGAAATATACGCTCCGTTCTCCTACAAAGTTTATAAAAGAACAGCCCCGTTCCTGAAGGAATGAGGCATTCAATTTACTTTTTTCTGGATTTTTTAGCATTTTTAAGGCTCTTTTTTGAGGCTTTTTTAGCCTTGGAGCCTTTTTTTGTTTTTCCCGGTTTGTCGGAGCGGCCGACGGACAGAAAATCAGAATCCTGAAGCTGTGGAGCGGTATCTGTAATCGGGGGTACAGCGTCCGGGGCGGGAGATTGGGGGCTGGAAGCTGGTGGATCAGACGGTATCTGTTCATCTGCCGTATATTCCACGATATCCTCGATCCGGCAGTCTAAAAGGCGGCAGAGTGTTTCAAGTGTGTGAGTAGAAACATGCATATTTTTTTTCAGGCGTCCGATCTGTCCGGCGCTGAAGCCATGAAATTTAATCAGTTTATACTGGGTCATACCGCGGTTTGCCATGGTATCCCATAAACGGTCATATCGAATCATTGACCATTCCTCCTAAATAATATATTATCAGTAAACGGATTATATCATAAAATGGATATGGATACAAGAGGAACTGAAAAAATAACGAATGACAAACCCACAGCACAATGATATAATTTACGGAGCATCGTATAGTATGAGGAGTTTGTATGCTGGATTACAGGATAGCAGCAGCCTGTGGGGCTGCCCTGGGGGCTGCTCTGGCAGCCCGTTCAAAATATGAAAGAAAATCGCTGTCTGTGGAGGAAACAGAGATATTTTCGGATCGCCTTACCAGAGACTGGACCTTTGTATTTCTTTCCGATCTCCATGAAAATGAATTTGGGCCGGAAAATGAACAGCTGATAGCAGCCATTGACCGCATAAAGCCGGATGGGATTTTAATCGGAGGTGATCTGATTGTCACGAAAAAGGGACAGGCAAGAACAAGAGTATCGGAGGCCCTTCTGGGCGCGCTGGCTTCACGTTATCCCATTTACTGCGGAAACGGCAATCACGAAAGCCGCATGAGATGGCGGAAGGAAGAATACAAAGACGGCTATGAACAATACAGAGCATATCTTAAGAAGCTGGGAATCTGTCTATTAGAGGATCAGTCTGTACGGATTGGAGATGAGATACGGGTTTCCGGGCTGGAGCTGGATCCCTGCTTTTATAAAAAGGTATATTCCGAAAAACTGGCATCGATGGAGCAAACCTATATAGAGAAAAAGCTGGGGCCTGCCAGCAGGGATCATTTTCAGATCCTTCTGGCCCATTCGCCGCTCTTTTTTGAGGCATACAGGGAGTGGGGAGCCGATTTGACGCTGTCTGGCCATTTTCACGGAGGCACCATACGGCTTCCGGTTTTGGGAGGCGTGATGACGCCACAGTATCAGTTTTTTTTGCCGGAATGTGCCGGAACCCATGAAAAGGGCGGGAAATATATGGCGGTGAGCAGAGGCCTTGGAACTCATTCCATCAATATCAGGTTGAATAACCGGCCTCAGCTTTTAGTCGTCCGGTTAAAGAGGAAAAGAACGTAATTATGGAAACAATTACCTATAAACTGGAGCATTTTGAAGGCCCTTTGGATCTTCTGCTCCATTTGATCGAAAAGAACAAGATTGATATCTATGATATTCCCATTGTGGAAATTACGGCCCAGTATCTGACTTATGTGCGTCGGATGGAACGGGAAGACTTAAATATAGTCAGCGACTTTCTTGTCATGGCCGCAACCCTTCTGGATATCAAGGCCAAGATGCTTCTTCCAAAGGAAGTAAATGAGGAAGGGAAGGAAATAGACCCCAGAGCAGAGCTGGTGAGCCGTCTGCTGGAATACAAGCGCTACAAGCTGCTGGCAGAAGAACTGGCAGAGCGGGAGGAGGGAGCGCTGATGCATTTTTATAAGGCGTCTACGCTTCCGCCCGAGGTGGAAAAATACCAGCAGCCGGTAAATCTGGATGAGCTTTTGGACGGAATGACGCTTGCAAAGCTGAAACGGATTTTTGAGCAGGTGATGAAACGCCAGGAAAATAAGGTGGATCCTATCCGCAGTAAATTTGGAACGATCCGGAGAGAGCCCGTAAGTCTGGAAACGAAGATAGGTTCTGTACTTGCTTATGCGAGAAAAAAAAGGCGTTTCAGCTTTCTCCAGCTGTTAGAGCGCCAATCCGATAAGCTGGAAATTGTAGTAACCTTTCTGGCAGTGCTGGAGCTGATGAAAATTGGAAAGATTCATCTGACCCAGGAGGAAACCTTTGGGGATATGGATATTGAAGCTCTGGAACCGGAGGGCATGGAAGAAGAGCCGGATTTTGCAGAACTGAGTGATTTTGAGGAATAGGAAATGGAAAACAGCAGTATCAATGTAAATTTTGAGCCTGTGGAAAATGAAAAGGCTCAGGAGGCCGTTATTGAGGCGGTGCTTTTTACCATGGGCGGGGCTGTGGAGCTGCGCCAGCTGGCAGCGGCCATTGGTCAGGATAAAGAAACGGCCAAAACGGCGGTGGAACGGCTGGCAAAGCGTTACCGGGCAGAAACAAGGGGAATGGAGATTAAGCAGTTAGAGGACAGCTATCAGATGTGTACCCGCTCTGAATATTATGAAAACCTCATCCGCGTGGCGGCAGCGCCTAAAAAGCAGGTGCTGTCCGATGTGGTTCTGGAGACATTGTCCATTATCGCTTACCGGCAGCCGGTGACAAAGATGGAGATTGAGAAAATCCGCGGGGTAAAGTCTGACCATGCGGTAAACCGTCTGGTGGAGTATGATCTGGTCTATGAGGCGGGCCGCCTGGATGCGCCGGGCCGTCCCGCTCTGTTTGCCACGACAGAGGAATTTATGCGCCGGTTCGGTGTGGATTCTCTGGGGGAGCTTCCGGATGTGAATCCAGAGCAGGAGGCTCTCATCCGTGCAGAGGTAGAGGAGGAACTGCAGCTAAGTGTGGAGGAGCTTCAGGAAAAGACTGGGGAATAGCAGGAAAATGAGGCCGCAGTCCGTCACCTCAGGGGACAAATGGGAATATGCTAGGGTAATCCGTTTGAAGAGGAGCGGTTTTGTGTTTCAGAGTTTCATTCTGGTGCTGGCGCTGTGTGCCGACACCTTTGGGGCAGGTCTTGCCTATGGGGCAAATCGAATACGGGTCGGTTTTGGAAAGGTGCTGTTTTTAAATGGAATCTGCAGCGTCTGCCTGGAACTGGCTATGACAGCAGGCTTTTTTGCCGCAGAGAGGCTTTCGGGTATTAATCTTCGCACTCTCTGCGGAGGAAGCCTTATTTTTATGGGATTGTTTCGTCTCACGGACTTTTCCCTGCGAAGATGGATCCGGATGCATTGGGGGAACGGACGCAGTTTCTACTTTTCTCATTCCGGTATCCATGTGCTTATACGGATCTGGAGTGATCCCATGGAAGCAGATGCAGATGGCTCACGCAGTCTGGAATGGAAGGAAACCTTTATTTTAAGCCTTGCAATGTCCCTGGACAGTCTGGCTGCCGGAGCTGCTGCAGCACTCTCAGAGGGAAGAATTGCTCTTACTGTGTTTTTGTCTCTTTTGGTGGGAACTGCGGTCACAGAAGCCGGGCTCATGGCCGGTCGCTTTGCCGCTGAGAAAGGGCAGAGAGACCTGGGATGGCTCAGTGGTCTGCTTTTGATGGCGGTGGGGGTTGGGAAGCTGTAGGGGGCGGAAGCTCTTGGTAAAAATGTACACATAAAAAAACTTGTAACCCCTTTGATTGTATGATGCTTTACTCTGATAAAACAGAAGAGCGTATTTGCAATGCAAAGGGAGGAAAGGAAGATGCTGCAATTTTTGAAATGAGGCTACCGCAATCCCACTGGCTTTAGACGGTGGGTTAAGGTAGCCAAAAGTAGAAAATTGTTATATACTTGCGGTATGGGAACATGGAAATCAAAAAATAGACACAAGTATTTACTCCAATATCATATTATATTCGTCTGCAAATTGAGAAAGAAGGTGGCAGCGGATGTTAAAGGCATATAAATACAGGATATACCCAAATGATGAGCAGAAAGTACAGATTACAAAAACATTCGGATGCTGCCGCTTTGTTTACAATTAGACCTTAGCATATCGGAAAGAGACTTATGAGCAGGATAAAAAATCTGTCAGCAAAACAGACTGTAACAATTACTGCAACAGGAAATTAAAGAAGGATTATGAATGGCTGAAGGAAGTGGATAAGTTTGCCCTGACAAATGCAATCTATAACATGGATGCAGCATATCAGAAATTTTTCAGGGAACATGCAGGTTATCCCAAATTTAAGAGTAAACATGACAGCCATCAATCATACACAACAAATTTTACAAATGGAAATATTGCGGTAGATTTTGAGGGTGGAACAATCAAATTACCAAAGTTAAAGGCAGTAAAAGCAAAACTGCATAGAAACTTCAGCGGACAGATAAAGTCTGTAACGGTATCACAGGTTCCGAGTGGAAAATATTATGTATCAATCCTGGTGGAAACGGAACACATGGAACTGCCGCATACAAATCAAACGATAGGAATCGATTTAGGTATTAAAGATTTGTGTATCACTTCTGATGGTAAGAAATACGAAAATCCAAAAACCATCAGGAAATATGAGAAGAAGCTTGTTAAGTTACAAAGACAGTTGGCACATAAAGAAAAAAGGAGCCAAAACTACTGCAAAGTCAGAAAAAGATAGCATTATGCCATGAGAAAATAACAAACACCAGAAAAGATTATCTGCACAAGATATCTCATGAGATCATCAGCGAAAACCAAGTGATTGTTTCGGAAAATCTGCAGATAAAAAATATGGTAAAAAACCATCGTCTGGCAAAGTCAATAAGTGATGTATCGTGGCATGAGCTGACAAGGCAGTTAGGGTATAAATCAAAGTGGAATGGCAGGGAATATATCAAAATAGATAGATTTTATGCCAGCAGCCAGATATGTTCGGTATGCAGATACCAAAATACAGAGACAAGAGATCTGTCAATAAGAGAATGGCAGTGTCCTGTCTGCGGAACAAAACATGACAGAGATATCAATGCTGCGAAGAATATATTGTCAGAGGGATTACGACAAATAGCGTAAGAAATCAAATATAGGGCAGGGACTGCCCGATTTAACGCCTGTGGAGATAGTAGGGCGAACGACGTTCAGTGAACGTCGGCTTTGAGCCGACCGAAGCGGAGCGGAGACACGAGGTCTATGAAGCAGGAAGCCCATTGGCTTTAGACAATGGGTAGTTCACTACTGCGTTAAAGGCCATTGATGATCTCGTATGGGGAGTTCCACTGATTGTGCTGATTTTGGCAACAGGGATTTATCTGACGGTACGTCTGAAGGGGATGCAGATCCGAAAACTTCCCGCTGCTCTGCGCTACATGGTTCAGAACGAAGAAGAGGGAAGCGGAGAGGTTACCAGCTTTGGAGCTCTTTGTACTGCCATGTCAGCAACGATTGGAACGGAAAATATTGTAGGTGTAGCGACCGCCATTGTGGCTGGTGGATTGGGCGCTTTATTCTGGATGTGGATTGCCGCTTTATTTGGAATGGCAACCAAATATGCAGAGGGTGTTCTGGCAATCTGCTATCGAAGTGTAGACAAAGAAACAGGTCATGTTTTGGGAGGGCCCTTTTACTATATCGAAAACGGAATGGGAAAGAAATGGAGATGGCTGGGAAAAATATTTGCTTTTTTTGGCGCCGGTGGCGCTGTTTGGAAGAGAGTATACGGTGGCCGTGCTGATCGCCGGACTGATTTTGACAATTTGTGTTGCACTGGTGGTTTTGGGAGGATTGGAGCGTATTGCTACCGTTTTCCAGATTATCGTGCCGTTTATGGCTGTCTTTTATGTGGCTGCATGCATTACGATTTTATGTGTAAATGCACAAAGGGTTCCTATGGCATTTAAGATGATACTGGAAAGTGCCTTTGGACTTCGGCCGGCAGCAGGAGGCGCTTTGGGAAGCATTCTTCTTGCTTGCGGTGCTTGCCCTTAGCGGCGTTGTGGCAGAAGAAACGGGAGATTACTGGAAACGAATGAAAAGATAAGATAGAAGTCTGAGTTTAATACGCCTATTGACGGAGCCTTGTATCCATGGTAAGATAGCATCACCAATTAAGACACAATACATAGTGTGCTGATAAAAATGATAAAACACAATATATAGTATAAAATGTAATCGTTCTATTGAGAGGTGACGTATGAATCTAACCAGAGTAAAAGTAGTAAAAAAGGACGGAACAAAAGAGGATTTTAACGTTCAGAAGGTGATTTCCGCCATCAGCAAGTCCGCTGAGAGGGCCATGATCACATTTTCAAAGGCAGAACTGAATTTTATCTGCGAATTTGTAGAAGAGAAGGTTCAGGAGCTGGATCAGGAGCTGATCCCAATTCCCCAGATGCACAATATTGTAGAAGGCGCTCTTGAAAAGGTAAATCCTCTGGTGGCAAAGAGCTATCGGGATTACAGAAACTATAAGCAGGATTTTGTTCGGATGCTGGATGATGTGTATAAGAAGAGCCAGTCTATTATGTACATCGGTGATAAGGAGAACAGCAATACGGACAGCGCCCTGGTATCTACTAAGCGCAGCCTGATTTTTAATGAATTAAATAAATCCCTGTATCAGAAGTTTTTTATGACCGTGGAGGAGCTTCAGGCCTGCCGAGAGGGGTATATCTACATCCATGATATGTCTGCCAGACGCGACACCATGAACTGCTGTCTGTTTGATGTAAAGGCGGTTCTGACCGGGGGCTTTGAGATGGGAAATCTCTGGTATAACGAGCCGAAAACGTTGGATGTGGCCTTTGATGTGATTGGGGATATTGTCTTAAGTGCGGCCAGTCAGCAGTACGGAGGTTTTACGGTTCCCAGCGTGGAGGAGATCCTGGCGCCCTATGCGGAAAAGTCCTATGAAAAGTACATTGAAAAATATCTGGATCTGGGGCTTACAGCGGACAAGGCCAAAGAGGTGGCCTGGAAGGATGTACAGAGGGATATGGAGCAGGGCTTTCAGGGATGGGAGTACAAGTTTAACTCCGTTTCTTCCAGCCGGGGAGATTACCCCTTTATCACCATGACAGCAGGCACGGGAACGAGCCGTTTTGCCAAGATGGCGACTATGACCATGCTCAATGTGCGCAAGGGCGGACAGGGAAAGAAGGATCATAAAAAGCCTGTGCTTTTCCCGAAGATCGTATTCCTTTATGATGAGGCTCTTCACGGGCCGGGAGGCGAGCTGGAGGATGTGTTTGAGGCAGGGATTGACTGCTCCAGCAAGACCATGTATCCCGACTGGCTGTCCCTGACCGGAAAGGGTTATATCGCCAGCATGTACAAGCGCTATGGCAAAATCATTTCCCCTATGGGCTGCCGTGCCTTTTTATCCCCCTGGTATGAGCGGGGCGGAATGTATCCGGCAGATGAGAAAGATTTTCCCGTATTTGTGGGACGGTTTAATATCGGCGTAGTCAGCCTTCACCTTCCTATGATCCTTGCAAAGGCAAGGCAGGAGAGCCGGGATTTCTACGAGGTGCTGGACTACTATCTGGAGCTGATCCGCAAGATCCATATCCGCACCTATGCTTACCTGGGCGAGCTGAAGGCATCTACCAATCCGCTGGCCTACTGTGAAGGCGGTTTCTACGGCGGTCATCTGGGCCTGCACGATAAGATTAAGCCCCTTCTTAAAACTGCGACAGCATCCTTTGGCATCACAGCCTTTAATGAGCTTCAGCAGCTGTATAATAAAAAGTCTCTGGTAGAGGATGGACAGTTTGCGCTGGAGGTTCTGGAGCATATCAATAAAAAAATTGAGGAATTTAAGGAAGAGGACGGCAATCTTTATGCGATTTATGCGACTCCGGCGGAAAATCTCTGCGGCCTTCAGGTAAAGCAGTTCCGTGAAAAGTACGGCATCATTGAAAATGTGTCGGACAGGGAGTATGTGAGCAACGGCTTCCACTGTCATGTGACAGAGGACATTACGCCGATTGAGAAGCAGGATCTGGAGTACCGCTTCTGGGAACTGAGCAACGGAGGAAAAATCCAGTATGTGAAATACCCCATCAGCTACAATAAAGAAGCCATTCGTACTCTGGTGCGCCGGGCGATGAAGATGGGCTTTTATGAGGGGGTAAACCTGTCGCTGGCTTACTGTGATGACTGCGGCCATGAGGAGCTGGAGATGGATGTGTGTCCTGCCTGCGGGAGCCGCAACCTGACAAAGATTGACCGGATGAACGGTTATCTGAGTTATTCGAGAGTAAAGGGAGATACCCGTTTAAATGAAGCCAAGATGGCTGAAATAGCAGAGAGAAAGAGTATGTAAGAGAAATGCAGCAAAAAGGCCGTCGGTATCTGATGCGTTCATCAGACCGGCGGCCTTTTATGGCTCAGACTGGGATTTAGCCAGTAATCCTTCTATATATCCTTCTGCCTTTTTCTTATCTCCCGGACTTAACCGGTCAAACAATTCCAGAAAGGCCTTTTGCTGCTCTGTGATTGTAGCGGCGGAGCCGTCCGTACTGTAAAACTGGGAAATGGTAATGCCCATGGCCTCGCAGATATGGCGTATGGTGGGAACACTGGGGATAGAAGTACGGCGGAAAAGATTTCCTATGCTGTTTGGGGAAACATTCATTTCCTTTGCAAGGCGGTAATGGCTCCAGCCTCTGATGCGGCAGAGCTCTTCAATACGGTTCAGCTCAAAACTCATTGTAGTCATATCAGAAGAGACATCCTTAGAGAATCATCTACTTCTGCCTCCTGTAGTGCTGTCATTTTCGTGCTTTGTATTATTGTATCCCACAGTCATAAAAAACATCAGGCTGAAATGGAGTGTATGATTTATGCACGAAATAGTGTACAGATGAATAAAAATTACCTTATGCGCAGAAATATACAGTTAGAACCTGCGGATGAAAGGATCTTTAAGCGCTTCTTCTTTGGGAGAGTCGGGGCGGTAGCCAAGGAGGCTGTTTGGGTCTGTTTCAAAGAATTCACACAGGCCTTTCAGTTCAATGTCAGTCACCAGACGTTTGCCGAGCTCAATCCGCAGAATGGTCAGCTTTGAAAAATTGTAGCCATTGACCTGCAGTCTGGCGGCCAGTTCATCCTGAGTCAGCTTTCGTGCCATCCGCAGCTGGCGGATCCGGCTGCCAATGATATTTTTCTGCTCACTGGTGGTTATCTTTCGCATAAAAACTCCTGAATTAACGGTGCACATAGAGCGCACCTGTAAAATAATGGTTATGTACTAACTGATTGTAATGAAGAAAATCGAAAAAAAGGTTCCAATAATGAAATTTGGAAAAATAAATTTTGATGAATAGGGTTCGCCCCTTCCTCCGTCCGTTTTCCAGGGCTCCGGTTTCCTGCTGTAAGTAAATCTATGGGGCTGAAATTTACTAATAGCCTTCAAAGTCGCCCTGGAAAACGGACGGAGGAGGGGGCTTGGGACTGCAGGTACGGAGGGGAGCTGATGGCTGCATAAATTCCTTGTGGGAAAATCAAGTGGAAAAAAATATGGGTTTATGTTAGACTGGTAGGTAGTACAAAAGAAAGGAGGGCGCATATGAAAAAGTTTATCGAGGAGTTTAAGGCATTTGCTCTGAAGGGCAATATGGTATTTCTGGCAGTAAAGGCCATCAGTCGTCTGGAAAAAATAGGAAAACAGCCGGAAGCGCCTAAAGCTCCTATGGAGAAAAAATGTCCCTACTGCAGCACCATGATCCCGTTGAGTGCTGTGCGGTGCCCTCACTGTACCTCTAATCTGAATGAACAGGAAAAATAAAGCAGGAGAATAAACTAAGATGCGGTATCACAATATTACAAAGGATGATATGCTGAACGGAGAAGGGCTGCGGACTGTGCTGTGGGTGGCAGGATGCAGCCATAACTGTCCCGGCTGCCACAATCCCGTGACCTGGGATGTGAGGGGCGGACTGCCGTTTGATGAGGCGGCAAAAGAGGAGTTGTTTGCTGAACTGGAAAAGGATTATATTTCAGGCGTGACCTTCAGCGGAGGAGATCCCCTTCATCCGGCCAACAGAGAGGACATAGCCCGTCTGGCAGAGGAGATCCGCGGGCGCTATCCCAATAAGACCATATGGCTGTATACAGGCTATGACTGGGAGCAGATCTGCGGACTTGCACTGCTTAAATATATAGATGTAGCAGTGGACGGTGAATTTATAGAGGCATATAAGGACAGCAGCCTTCACTGGAAGGGAAGCTCCAATCAGAGAGTGATCGATGTGCAGCGATCCCTTCTTATGGGGGAAGCGGTGCTGTATGAGGAGCCGAACACATGAGGCAAAGTCCTTTGGCAGAAAACCGGCGAAAAGGGATAAAATAAGAGATTCAGAATAAAATACAGGAGAACAGAAAAACTATGATCAGCCGTATTGCAAAATTTCATAAAGTAAGCTTTGAACAATTTAAAGGAGACTGGGAGGATACCTTTGGAAATCAGGAGGATATACGCAGTATTTATGAGGATATCCGTCTTCCGGAGCGTGCTACCTCAGGTTCGGCAGGATACGATTTTTTTGCTCCAAAAGCATTTGTCATTCAGCCGGGGGAAACAGTAAAGATCCCTACAGGCATCCGGGCAGAAATTGATGAGGGCTGGGTGCTGGCTTTATTTCCAAGAAGCAGCCTGGGATTTAAGTACCGTCTGCAGCTTAATAATACGGTAGGTATTATTGACAGCGATTATTTTTACTCAGATAATGAAGGTCATATGTTTATTAAGATAACGAATGATTCCAATGAAGAGAAAACGCTGGAACTGCCAAAGGGCGCAGGTGTTGTCCAGGGGATTTTCCTACCCTTCGGCATTACGTTAGATGATGCCAGCAGCGGACAGAGAAACGGCGGCTTTGGAAGCACGGATAAAGGAAGGAACTGATCATGGAAGGCAGCAGGAGAAGAAGCTCCTATCCAGGAGGGAGCCGTCCGCTGGGAGCAGGCCGTCTCGGTGATGCAGACCGGCGGCCGGTAAGGACCGGCTCTTCATCCGGCCGGAGAAATGTAGGAAACCGCAGGCGAAGAAGGAGAAAGCGCCTGATGAAACGGATTCTCACAGCGGCGCTCTGCCTTATTCTCACAGGAGGAATCGCCTTTGGCGTAAGCCGTCTGGCAGGCTCCTTTCATTTTTCAAAGAAAAAGAAGCTCAGAGCTGAGGGGATTGAGCTTTTAACGGGAGGAGATGCAGGCGGCGCCGTTTCTGCGTTTGATGAGGCCTTAGCAGCGGCGGGAGATAAAAGCAGGACCTTTAATATTGACGTCCTTTCTTATCGGGCCGAGGCAGAGATGATGCTGGATGACTTTGAGGCAGCAAAACACAGCTGGGATCTGATCCTGGAACAGGGAGGCGATCCCGTGTCCGGGCGTTATATGAAGAGCTTTTGCCAGAGCCGTCTGGGGAATAAGGATCAGGCAGTGGCTTTATACAGAGAGGCCCTGGAAATGGAAGAAAAAGGAAAAACATCCCCTGGTTATGAACAGGCTCTTTTGGAAGCAGGAGAAGCCTGTATGGAGGCAGGAGACCATGAGGGTGCCAAGGCGTTATATGAAGAGGCCTTAAGAACGACAGGAGGAGATGGGAGATTTGAAAGCAGGGTTCGCTGCCAGATGGGCTTATACCAGATGGCTGAAGAGGACTACGAAGGAGCTGCTGATTCGTTTTATCAGGGATATGACCGGCTGATCACCAGCTATAAGGCAGGTACGGGAGCCAGCCTGGATCAGGCGGCGGCAGCAATCACAGAGGAAAATCAGGCAGACTGGCAGCTTCTTAAGGAGCTGGCTTTTTACCAGGCGGCTGTCTGTGAGTATATGCAGAACTATGAAGAGGCCAAAAGCCGTTTTGAAACGTATATCCAGGTATTTGGGCCGGATGAGGCGGCGCAGCATGAGATTGACTTTTTAAATACCAGGATACGGTAGGGAGATATATGGCAGAACTGATTGATTTAAAGGAACTGGAGGAGCGGGTGATTCTTATCGCTGTAAATGTGGGTGATGAGAGGGAGACGTCGGCTTCTCTGGATGAGCTGGAAGAACTGGCTCAGACTGCGGGAGCAGTCCCCGTTGCAAGGGTAGTTCAGAACCGTGAAGCTGTTCATCCGGGAACCTATCTGGGAAAAGGGAAGATTTTAGAGGTTCGAGAGTTTCTGGCTGATACGGGGGCAACGGGTGTCATCTGTGATGATGAGCTTTCCCCGGCCCAGCTGCGCAATCTGGAAGATGCGCTGGATACAAAGGTCATGGACCGCACTATGGTGATCCTGGATATTTTTGCTTCCAGGGCTCATACAAGAGAAGGAAAGATTCAGGTGGAACTGGCCCAGCTGCGTTACCGGGCCATCCGTCTGGTAGGCATGAGAAATTCTCTTTCCCGTCTGGGCGGCGGTATCGGAACCAGGGGGCCGGGAGAGAAAAAGCTGGAGACAGACCGCCGTCTTATCCATCAGCGGATCGGCCAGTTAAAGCGGGAGCTGGAGGATGTAAAGCGTCACAGAGAGGTCACAAGGCAGCACAGGGAGAAAAATTACAGCCTGACAGCGGCCATTGTGGGCTATACCAACGCGGGAAAATCCACTCTGTTAAACCGGCTGACAGGAGCAGGGATCCTGGCGGAAAACAAGCTTTTTGCCACTCTGGATCCCACTACAAGGGCCTTTGTAATGGCAGACGGACAGCAGATCCTTTTGACGGATACGGTAGGATTTATCCGCAAGCTTCCCCATCATCTGATCGATGCCTTTAAGAGTACCCTGGAGGAGGCCCGCTACAGCGATGTGATCCTCCATGTGGTGGACTGCTCCAATCCCCAGATGGATATGCAGATGTATGTGGTGAAGGAAACCTTAAGGGAGCTTGAGATTGTGGATAAGACCGTGGTGACGGTGTTTAATAAGATTGACCGTCTGGAGGGGAAGGAGATGGAGCTTCTTCCCAGAGATTTTTCCTCAGACTATCAGGTGCGGATTTCCGCTAAGACGGGAGACGGGTTAAAGGATCTGGAGCAGATCCTTGGGGGCATTATCCGCAGCAGCCGGGTTTATCTGGAAAAGGTATATCCCTACAGCGGCGCGGGAAAAATCCAGACCATACGCGCCTATGGACAGCTTTTGTCCGAGGAGTATACGGAGCAGGGGATTGCAGTAAAGGCCTATGTGCCCGCAGAGCTTTTTGAAGGGCTGTATCGGGATTAAACATAAGCCTGGGGCAGTATTAGAAAATATAATAAAACACAACATCTTGTTTAATATATAACATATGGCATAGATGTTGTGTTTTTTGCGTTCCTCTGCTATAATGAAAAATACATTTCGGTTTAAGTGTGGTAGCTTGTATTTGGAATGTTGAAAGGAGTTTTGAGGTATGATCCAGGTGGTAAAGAGGGATGGGGAAACCGCTGAGTTTTGTCTGAAAAAGATAACGGAGGCAATTAAAAAGGCATTTAGGGCAACGGGGAATGAGTTTAATGATGAGATTTTAGAACTGCTTTCCCTGCGCGTGACAGCTGATTTTCAGTCCAGGATGAAGGATGGAAGCATTTCCGTGGAGGAGATCCAGGACAGCGTGGAGCATGTGCTGGAGCAGACCGGCTACACGGATGTAGCAAAGGCCTATATCCTTTACAGGAAGCAGCGGGAGAAGATTCGCAGCATGAACAGCGCTCTGCTGAATTACAAAGATGTGGTAAACAGCTATGTAAAGGTGGAGGACTGGCGGGTAAAGGAAAATTCCACCGTGACCTATTCGGTAGGCGGCCTGATCCTGAGCAATTCCGGCGCGGTGACGGCAAACTACTGGCTCAGTGAGATCTATGATCAGGAGATTGCAGATGCCCACAGAAATGCGGATATCCATATCCACGATCTTTCCATGCTCACAGGCTACTGTGCCGGCTGGTCCCTAAAGCAGCTTCTGATGGAGGGATTGGGAGGGATTCCGGGAAAGATTACCTCAGCTCCTGCAAAGCATTTGTCCGTGCTGTGCAACCAGATGGTAAATTTTTTGGGAATCATGCAGAACGAGTGGGCAGGCGCTCAGGCGTTTTCATCTTTTGATACGTATCTGGCGCCCTTTGTAAAAGCAGACCATCTGTCCTACGGGGAGGTAAAAAAGTGTATTGAATCCTTTATTTACGGAGTAAATACCCCCAGCCGCTGGGGAACTCAGGCGCCTTTTTCAAACATCACTCTGGACTGGACCGTTCCTGATGATATGGCAGAGATGAATGCCATTGTAGGCGGCCGGGAGATGGATTTTAAATATAAGGACTGCAAGGCAGAGATGGACATGGTAAACCGGGCCTTTATTGAAACCATGATCGAGGGAGACGCCAATGGACGGGGCTTCCAGTATCCCATTCCCACCTATTCCATTACAAAGGATTTTGACTGGTCTGATACGGAGAACAACCGCCTGCTTTTTGAGATGACCTCCAAATACGGAACACCATATTTTTCCAATTATATTAACAGCGACATGCAGCCAAGCGATGTGCGCAGTATGTGCTGCCGCCTGCGTCTGGATCTGAGGGAGCTGCGGCGCAAGACAGGAGGATTTTTCGGTTCAGGAGAAAGCACAGGTTCTGTGGGTGTGGTGACGATCAATATTCCAAGGATTGCGTATCTGGCTGAGGATGAGGCGGACTTTTACCGCCGCCTGGACCGGATGATGGATATCAGCGCCAGATCCTTACAGACTAAGCGGGAAGTCATCACAAAGCTTCTGGATCAGGGACTGTATCCCTATACCAAACGGTATCTTGGCACCTTTGAAAATCATTTTTCCACCATCGGCCTCATTGGCATGAATGAAGCAGGGCTGAATGCACGCTGGATCCGGAAGGATATGACCCAGCCGGAGTGCCAGAGGTTTACCAGAGAGGTTCTGGACCATATGAGAGAGCGGCTGTCGGACTATCAGGAGGAGTACGGCGATCTTTACAATCTGGAGGCTACGCCTGCAGAGTCTACCACTTACCGTCTGGCAAAGCATGATAAGGAGCGCTATCCCGATATCATCACCGCGGGAAAGGAAGGGGAAACGCCCTATTATACCAACAGCTCCCACCTTCCTGTAGGCTATACAGAGGATATTTTCGATGCGCTGGATATCCAGGACGAACTCCAGACCCGCTATACCTCAGGTACAGTGTTCCATGCCTTTCTGGGAGAAAAGCTTCCTGATTGGAAGGCAGCGGCCAGTCTGGTGCGCACGATCGCGCAGAACTATAAGCTTCCCTACTATACCCTGTCTCCTACTTATTCTATCTGTAAAAGCCACGGCTATCTGGCAGGAGAGCACTTTACCTGTCCGGTCTGTAAGCAGAAGGCAGAGGTTTACAGCCGCATCACAGGGTATTACCGTCCGGTACAGAATTGGAATGAGGGTAAGCTTCAGGAATATAAGGACCGTGTAACATATGATACAGGAAGATCAGTCCTGAAAAAAGAACCGGTTTCCATGAGGCCGGTGGAACGTGTGGAAGCGGAACCACAGACTGGGAGCGGGGAAGGTTTAAAAAAGAAGCCCCAGCTGTATCTGTTTACAACCAGAACCTGTCCAAACTGCCGCACAGCCAAAGAATTTTTAAAGGGCGTTGATTATCAGATCATTGACGCCGAGGAGCATCCGGAGCTGGCTGAGAAGTTTGGGATCATGCAGGCCCCTACTCTGGTTCTGGTGCGGAACGGCGTGGTGCAGAAATTTGCCAATGCGTCCAATATCCGCAGATTTGCGGAAGAAGTAAAAGCCTGAAGCCTTGTATGGAAATTCATGGCACACAGGGGTGAAAACGTCCCCCGGGCTGCGGTCGAAAAGACTTGCGGCCCGGGGGTTTTTGGGTGATAATGAGTAAGAGTCAGGGCTTTGCTTTGTCAAGAGCCGTATTTACGGCCTGTAAAAGAGCAAGGGAGGTGTAGCGGGAGGAGTTCGGGTATGTAAGATTTTGGGTTGACTGGGTGTTCACGATCTGCTCTGCCAGGCCCTCCATGGTGGGCTGCATCAGGGGATACATGGTGGCGACAGCTTCGCTTAGGGGCACCAGGGTCACGGCCCGAATCTGATCCTTATCAACCGTTACCTCTACATTTACCTGTTCGCTTCCAAGGGTCAGGGAGGCGCTGTAGACGCCGGGAACATAGGCGGTCTGCTGCGTCTTTGCGGCATCTGTTTCGGAAGCATTTTCATTTCCATGGCGGAACATGATGAAACAGAGGGTGATAAGGAGAATGGCCAGTCCGGCGAAAATGGCTGTGTAGATGATCTCCTTCATCCGCAGCACCACGATTTTGGTTTTGGAACTCATAGTGTCAGGACCTCTGAGAGAATTTGTTACAGCATATGAGACGGGAGGATAAAATATGTCATTGCAGTTTGTTATGGGAGGAGCAGGTTCGGGAAAAACACGGTATCTGTATGAAACAGCCATAAAACAGGCCGTGGAGCAGCCGGATCGGCTGTTCCTGTTTGTTGTGCCGGAGCAGTATACCATGCAGACACAAAAGGAACTGGTGCGCCTTCACCCCAGAAAGGGTCTGATGAACATGGACGTTTTAAGCTTTAAGCGTCTGGCCTACCGGGTATTTGAGGATCTGGGAGTGCAGGTTCCGGCTGTGCTGGATGATATGGGAAAATCCATGGTACTCAGAAAGGTAGCCGGAATGGTAAGGAGGGATCTGGGGCTTTACGGCAGCCATTTAGAGCAGCCTGGCTTTATCAGTCAGCTGAAATCACAGATTTCAGAGCTGGGACAGTATGGCATCCGCCCGGAGGATTTAAAACAGGTAGAGGCAGAAACGGATTATCCTCTTTTAAAGGACAAGCTTAAGGATCTGGGAGTGATCTATAAGAGCTTTCGGGACTATATCGAGGATCATTATATTACGGCAGAGGAAATACTGGATATCCTGTGCAGGGAGCTTCCCAGATGGGAAAAACTGAAAAACAGCGTGATCTATCTGGACGGCTATACAGGCTTTACTCCGGTACAGTACCGGCTGGCGGAGCTGTTTATGCTCCATGCCAGAGAGGTAGTATGTACGGTGACCGTGGATCTGCGGGAAAATCCCTATGAGAAATGCGGGATTCAGCATTTGTTTTACATGGGACGTCATACCGTATGCCGGTTAAAGGAGCTGGCAGACCGCCATCATGTGGAAATAAAGCAGGAAATCCGCTGTGACAGGCGTCCGGGCTGGCGGTTTAAGGACAGCGAAAGCCTGGATTTTCTGGAACAGAACCTGTACCGGTATACGGGAAAGGTATGGGCAGGGAAGCAGCCTGATATCCGGCTGTGCCAGGGAAAGACTCCGGCAGAGGAGGCTGCTTATATCTGTACCATGGTAAACCGGCTGGTGCGGGAAAACGGCCTTCGATACAGGGAGATTGCTGTGATTACAGGAGATCCTGTTTCCTATGGCAGAGAGCTCATACATCCCTTTGAGGAGGCAGGGATTCCCTATTTTATGGACCAGAAGAAGAGCATTCTGGAAAATCCCATGGTAGAGCTTATACGGGCAGCGCTGGAAACGGTCCGGGACTGCTCCTATGAGAGCGTGTTCCGTTATCTGAAAACAGGACTGGTATATGACAGAGAAACGGGCAGTTTAGAGGAAAATGAAGATACTCCTGTATTTTCAAGGGAAAATGTGCCTGTTCTTACCGATCGACTGGAAAATTATGTAAGAGCTCTGGGAATCCGGGGCTGGAAGAAATGGGATCAGGAGTGGATCAGGCCTTTTCGGGGCGGAGAACGGATCAATTTAAAGGAATTAAATCAGTACCGCCAGTGGGTGTTAGCCCCTCTTAAGGAGCTGAGGGAAGCATTTTCTCAGGAGGGAGCTACCATTTCCGCAGTGACATCCGCCGTAAGAAGCTTTTTAGAGAAGATGGAGCTTAAGGAAAAGCTGGAGGAATATGCAAAGTTTTTTGAAAAGAGGCACCGCCGGGGAGATGAGAATCTGGCAAAGGAGTACAGCCAGGTCTATGAACGGGTAGAGGAGCTGCTTTTGCGTCTGGAGGGACTGTTAGGTGAGGAAAAGGCAGACCGGAAAAACTATATCCAGATACTGGAAGCCGGATTTGAGGAAATCCGGGTGGGCGTGATCCCTGCTACGGCAGATCAGGTGATGATCGGCGATCTGACCCGAAGCCGTCTGGAATCGGTGAAGGTTCTGTTTTTTGCCGGATTAAATGAAGGTCTTGTACCTCAGAGAAAATCAGGAGGAAGTCTTTTGACAGACACAGACAGGGAGATATTCCGTTCCTTTGATATGGAGCTGGCGCCTACGGCCAGAGAGGACAGCTGTATTCAGAAATTTTACCTTTATTTAATGCTGTGCAAGCCCTCACGCAAATTGATCCTTACCTGGGCTGCTTCTTCGGGAGACGGAAAGAGTATGCGCCCCTCCGGCCTGATCGGAGAAGTGAGAAAGCTGTTTGGGGAGCTTCGGGAGGAGATCTGCTTTGAAGAGGGATATCCCATACAGACGATCTGGGACGGAAGACAGAGGCTTATAGGGATGCTGCGCGAAGTCAGGGAAAGCCAGGACAAGAAACTGGCATTTTTAGAGCTGTACCGCTATTTTTACAGTGAGGAGGCTTACAGGGAACAGGTAAAACAGCTGGTAAATGCGGCATTTTTTACCTATGAGGATCGAGGGATAGGACGGGCTGCAGCCAGGGCGCTTTACGGAAGGACTCTGGAGGGAAGCGTTACCCGACTGGAGCAGTTTGCCTCCTGTGCCTATGCCCATTTTTTGAAATTCGGCCTGGAGCTCATGGAGCGGCAGGAATACCGGCTGGAGGCGGTGGATATGGGAAATCTGTTCCACCAGTCCATTGACCTGTGCTTTCAGGCAATCCAGAGCAGGAAGCTGGACTGGAAAGGGATTACGGAGGCTGAGAGAAAGGCTCTGGTAAGGGAATGTGTGGAGCAGGTGACAGGCCAGTATGGGAATACCATTATGGAAAGTTCGGCCCGCAATGCCTATCTGGCCCGTCGGGTGGAACGGATCACGGACCGCACTATCTGGGCTCTGGCAGAGCAGGTAAAAAAAGGAGATTTTGTACCGGCAGGCTTCGAGGTGTCCTTTTCCGCCATTGATGATCTGAAAGCCATGCGTATCCGGCTGTCAGAGGACGAAAAGCTCCAGCTGAAGGGGCGGATTGACCGGCTGGATCTGTGCGAGGATGAGGAGCATATCTATGTGAAAATCATTGACTACAAATCAGGAAGCACATCCTTTGACCTGGCGGCTCTCTATTACGGCCTTCAGCTTCAGCTGGTGGTGTATATGGATGCGGCATTAGAGATGCAGGAGCGGAAGAATCCGGGAAAGGAGGCCGTACCTGCGGGAATTTTCTATTACAATATTAAGGATCCGGTAGTGGACAAGGATGGGGAAATGAGCCCGGAGTTTATTGAGAAGCAGATTTTAAAGCAGCTTCGGATGAATGGGCTGGTAAACAGCGACCCGGATGTGATCCATCATCTGGATCATGAGATGGGGAAGGATTCGGATGTGATTCCGGTTGTATTCGGAAAGGACGGAGGCGTGCAGGAATCACGTTCCAGTGTGGCAAAGGCGGGGCAGTTTGAAACCCTTCGTGCCTTTGTGGGACGGAAACTGAAAGCTTCGGGAAAACAGATCCTTAACGGCGATACGGCGCTTCGTCCTTATAAGCAGGGAAGCCGTACTGCCTGTGATTACTGTCCTTATCATGCAGTCTGCGGCTTTGATACCAAGACGGCAGGCTATGGCTTCAGGCAGCTCTGTTCCATGAGCCCGAACGCCGTATGGGAGGCCATCGAGAGAGAGGAGGAAGAAAATGGCAGTGAACTGGACCGATGAACAAAAACAGGTCATTAACAGCCGGAACAGCAGTCTTTTAGTCTCTGCTGCAGCAGGCAGCGGAAAGACGGCCGTACTGGTAGAGAGGATCATTTCCATGATCAGCGAGGGGGAGCATCCGTTAAATATTGATCAGCTTCTGGTAATGACCTTTACCAATGCGGCGGCGGCTGAGATGCGTGAGAGGATCGGCGCCGCAGTAGAAAAAAAGCTGCGGGAGCATCCGTTAGATGAGCACCTGTGGCTTCAGGCTGCCTTAATTCCCCAGGCTCAGATCATGACCATTGACAGCTTTTGCCTGAATCTCATACGAAACCATTACAACAGCCTTGACATTGACCCGGCTTTTCGGATCGGGGATGAGGGGGAGCTGACCCTCTTAAGGGGCGATGTGATGGAGGAGCTCTTAGAGGCGTGCTATCAGGAGGAAAATGAGGATTTTATCCGGTTTGCAGAGCAGTTTGGGGCCGGAAAGTCGGATAAGGCTATGGAGGATGTGATCGTACAGGCCTGGCAGTTTTCCCAGAGCCATCCATGGCCCGGAGAATGGCTGGATGAATGCAGACGGCAGCTGAAACAGGAGGCAGGGGGAAATCTGGATGAAAGCCCGTGGATGAAATTCCTTTTAAAGGACACAGCGCTGCAGATGGAGGAGCTTACACATCAGCTTCAGGTGGCTTTGGAGGTGTGCAGGGAGGAAGGGGGACCTGCTGTTTATGAGCCCATGCTTGAAAATGACCTTGCAGGGCTTTTAGGAATTAAGAAAGCTGCGGAAAGCGGAACCTTTGAGAAGCTTTATGAAGCCCTTCAGGCAATGGAGTTTGTCCGTCTGGCAGCGGCCAGAAATAAGGCCATTGACGAGGATAAAAAGGAGTATGTAAAGGAATGCCGGATCCAGGTGAAAAAGCTGGTTGAAAAATGCCGGGAAAGCTTTGGCTTTCAGAGTCCAAAAGAGGCGGCAGAGGCGCTGGCCGGCGCTGCTCCTGTGGTTGAAACGCTCCTTGATATGGTACAGAAATTTGACGATTTTTACCGGGAGGCAAAGCGGGAGCGGAATGTACTTGATTTTAACGATCTGGAGCATCTGGCCTTAGAGGTGCTTCTTGAGGGAGAATCTCCCAGACAGCCTTCGGCAGTGGCAAGAGAGCTTCAGAGGCAGTATGAGGAGATTCTGGTGGATGAATATCAGGACAGCAACCTGGTTCAGGAAACACTGATCGGGAGCATTTCAAGAGAAGAAACAGGCCATCCCAATGTGTTTATGGTAGGAGATGTAAAGCAGAGCATTTACCGCTTCCGTCTGGCAAGACCGGAGCTTTTTATGGAGAAGTATGCTTCCTACACCAGAGAAAAAAGCCCTCACCAGATGATTGAACTCAGGCAGAATTTTCGAAGCCGGGATACGGTGTTAGCCTTTATCAATGACATTTTTTACCAGATCATGACGCCGGGGCTGGGCGGTATCCGGTACACAGAGGAAACCGCTCTGTATCCGGGAGCTGTTTTTGCCCCGGCAGAGGGAATGGCCGGAGTTCCGTCCAGGCTTTTGATGGCAGATACGGGATCAGATGCCTATAAACAGCTGGATGAGGATGCCATGGGCTATACGGCAAGAGAAATGGAAGCAAAGATGATCGCAGGAGAAATCCGCCGGTTGACCGATGAAACGGACGGCCTTCTTGTGTGGGATAAGGAGCAGGAAAAATACAGGAGGGCCTGTCTGGGAGATATGGTGATCCTTCTTCGGAGCATGACCGGCTGGTCCGAGACCCTGGTCAGCGTGCTGATGAATGAGGGAATCCCCGCCAGAGCCCAGACACGCACCGGGTATTTTTCCACCACAGAGGTTGAAACGGTTTTAAGCCTGTTGTCCGTGATTGACAATCCTATGCAGGACATTCCCCTTGCAGCAGTTTTGCGCTCCCCTGTAGTGGGAATGAGTGATGATGAGATGGCCTGGATGATGGCGGCCTATAAGAAAAATACAAAAAACGGCCAGGACAGGGGCGTATACGGAGCATGGAAACTGTGGGAGGAAGAACGGGAGCATCCGGGCCCAGGGGAAGCTTTGGAGCAGATGGATGGAGCATTTGAGAATGAAACCGAAGACCGAAAGGATACAGTCTGGGTAGGCGCAGCCTTTGTCCCAGTGGAGCAGGCTGCACGTATATGGAAAAAACTGGAGGATTTTGGAGCGCTTTTGGAGGAGCTGCGCACAGAGGCCAGATATCGCCCCATTCACGAACTACTGTATTATGTATACAGGCGCAGCGGATATTATGATTATGTATCTGCCATGCCTGCAGGAGAGATCCGCCGGGGCAATCTGGATATGCTGGTGGAAAAGGCAGCGGCTTATGAGGCGACCAGCTACAAGGGCCTGTTCCATTTTGTAAGGTATATTGAACGGCTGAAAAAATACGATACGGATTTCGGAGAAGCCGCCGTGGCCGGTGAGGAAAAAAACATGGTCCGCATTATGAGCATCCACAAGAGCAAGGGACTGGAATTTCCGGTGGTATTTTTGGCAGGAATGGGAAAAAAGTTTAACCAGCGGGATGCTTACGGCGCCCTTCTTTTAGATGCAGACATGGGGGCGGCAGCCGATTGGCTGGATCTTAAGCTGCGCACAAAAACTCCCACTCTCAAAAAACAGGTTTTAAAACGGCGGCTGGAGCTGGAAACCATGGGAGAGGAGCTTCGGATTCTCTATGTAGCCATGACCCGTGCAAAAGAGGCGCTGATCATGACGGGAACGGATCGCAGCCTTTCAAGTAAGCTGGAGCGCTGGAGAACCGGAAGGACGGAGGGAAGACAGCTTCCATTCACTCTTTTATCCGGAGCAGGTTCCTATCTGGACTGGATTCTTATGGCAGCCGGGGCAGTTCCGCAGGAACATTTTGAAATGATCAAGGTACAGCCGGAAACACTGGTGGGAGAAGAAGTAACAAGACAGATGGAACGGAAAATGGCAAAAGAGGATCTGTTGGAGCTGGATGCAGGTTATACCTATGATGAAGATATGAAAAAGAAACTGGAACAGGCATTTTCCTATGGTTATCCTTATGAAAGCGATACAGGGCTTTACACGATGGTTTCCGTGTCTGAGCTTAAAAAGCAGAGCCAGATCGGCCGGGAAGAGGAGGCGATGGGAACCGGCCGGGAGGAGGACGGCTGGATCAGGGATCTGGACGAGGCAGAAGCAGAAGACTCGGTCAAAGAGGCAGAAGCAGAGGGTACGGTTCAAGAAACAGAAGCCTCTGAAGCGGAAACGAAAGAGGGGAAGAAGGTTTATGGACGGTCAGGCGGTTCCAAGAGAGGTAGTGCGTACCACCGGGCTCTGGAATGTCTTTCCTTCCATGAGCTGCACAGTTTTCCAGATACAAAAAAGGCCCTGCTTTCTCTCTATGAGCAGGGATATCTGGATCAGGAGTTTTATGAGTGGATCAACCCCTGGGATATTTGGAAATTTATGGAAAGCCCGCTGGGGAAATCCATGGCAAAGGCGCAGGCAGAGGGGAGGCTTTTTAAGGAACAGCAGTTTATAATCGGTGTTCCCGCTTCTGAAATGGGCCATGAGGACTCACAGGAGCTGGTGCTGGTTCAGGGAGTCATTGACGCTTTTATCGAAGAACCAGAGGGACTTTGCTTGATCGACTACAAGACAGACAGGATATCTGGAAAGGATAAAGAAATGGGGAAAGAGCGTTTAAAGGAGCGCTACCGGACTCAGATTGACTGCTATGAACGGGCATTGTGCCAGATCACAGGGAAAACGGTAGCGCGAAGGTGTATCTACTCCTTTGCATTAAGAGAAGAGATAGAGCTTTAACCCGGAACGGTCCCGGCTGCATCAGACTGCAACCGGGATCTTGTGTTCAAAGGAATGGAACTGGTAGTTCTCCAGTCGGAAGCTGTCCGTGGTAAACTGATAGAAATCCGTTACCTCAGGATCCACCCAAAGAGTGGGGCCTTTAAAGGGCTGTTTTTTTATCAGCTCTTCTACCATGGGGATATGGCGGTCATAGATATGGGCGTCTGCGATCACATGAACTAGTTCCCCGGCCTTTAAGCCGCTTACCTGTGCAAACATATGGAGAAGCACGGCGTACTGGCAGACATTCCAGCTGTTGGCAGTGAGCATATCCTGAGAACGCTGGTTTAAGATGCCGTTTAAGGTATTCCCTGATACATTAAAGGTCATGCTGTAGGCACAGGGATAGAGGTTCATCTCAGAGAGATCATGGTGATTGTAGATGTTGGACATGATCCGGCGGCTTAAGGGATTGTGCTTTAAGTCATAGAGGATCCGGTCTACCTGATCGAACTCCCCTTCTTTGTAATGGTGCTTTACGCCCAGCTGGTAGCCGTAGGCCTTTCCGATGCTTCCCGTTTCATCTGCCCAGGAATCCCAGATGTGGCTTTTTAAGTCATGGATATTGTTGGATTTTTTCTGCCAGATCCATAAAAGCTCGTCTACAGCCGATTTAAACGCGGTTCTGCGCAGGGTGATAACGGGAAATTCCTTTGTAAGATCGTAACGGTTTACGATGCCGAAGCGCTTGATGGTGTGAGCCGGAGTCCCATCCTCCCATACCGGGCGTACCTCATGGTCTGTGTCCCAGACGCCGTGCTCTAAAATATCTTTACAGTTTTGTATAAAAAGCTGGTCTGCATAGCTCATAGATTGTATCCTCCTGATGGCAGTGATAGTATGTTGCAGTTCTGAGTATAGCAGATATGGGGCAGGGTGACAATATGGAGATATCTCAAAACATTTACAAAACACAGGGAAAACGGTATACTGGGGACAGCATATTATGAGCAGACAGAAAGAAAGGCAGGAAAGAGCGATGGCACAGAAACGGATTCGGGATTATGGTATCATGCCGGGGCGGATAAAGACGGGAAAGAGGAATAAGATAACGGATGTTCCCGGAGTGCGGGCAGGACATTGTACGGTAAAAGAAGGAGAGATTCATACAGGCGTTACAGTGATTCTTCCGGGGCCGGATAATGCCTTTTTAAATCCTTATACAGCTGCCGCCTATGTGCACAACGGCTTTGGAAAAAGCTGCGGCCTGATACAGATTCAGGAGCTTGGTACGCTGGAAACGCCCATTGTCCTTACAAATACGCTGAATGTAGGAAAGGTGTGGGACGCTGTGGCAGAATATGTGCTTAGGCAGTGTGAAAATGACGGCGCAGAGGCTTTAAGCATCAATCCTGTGGTAGGAGAATGCAATGACAGCCGCATCAACCGGATTTCCCTCAGGGCCATTGGGGCAGAGCAGGTACAGAAAGCCTTTGACGCTGCCGGGGAAGATCCTGAGGAAGGGGATGTGGGAGCCGGAGCCGGAACAATCTGTTATGGTTTAAAAGGCGGGATCGGCACATCTTCCAGAGTCATAAAGGTGGGAGAGAAGGAGTATACCATCGGTGTGCTGGTTCAGTCCAATTTCGGGGCAACGGAAGATCTGATGGTTGACGGCAGGCCCCTTGGACGGGAAATTCTGGAAAAGTATGGAAATGAAGCAGAGGATCCGGTAAAAAAGACGGCTTTTTCTGAACAGGATAAGGGATCCATTATGAGTATTCTGGCAACGGATCTTCCGGTGACAGACAGACAGCTTACCCGCATCATTCGCCGTCTGGGAGTGGGGATTGCCCGCACTGGAGCCTACACAGGCCACGGAAGCGGGGAAGTGATGATCGGCTTTACAACGGCAAACAGGGTTCCCACGAAAGGGCTCCGAAGAGAAGAAGAGGAGCTTCGCACCCTGACTGCCATCCCTGAGGAGGCCATCAACCGTGCATTTCTGGCAGCAGCAGAGGCGGAAGAGGAAGCAATTCTCAATTCCATGGCAGCGGCAGGGGAAACGAGGGGGCTGAAGGGGGAATACTACCGCAGCCTGAGTGACATTCTGTCCCGGGAGGGAGAAATTCATTGAATTCCTATAAGACGTTGATCCCGCGTATGACTTTACAGGAAAAGGCGGCGCTTTTAAGCGGAAAGGGGGAGTGGGAAACAAGGGATATTCCCAGACTGGGGATTCCTTCTATGGTCTGCTCCGACGGCCCCAGCGGTTTGCGCCGCCAGGCCGGAACGGGAGACCATCTGGGCCTGAATCCATCCCTTCCGGCCACCTGTTTTCCGTGCCCTTCTCTTATGGCCAACAGCTGGGATCAGGAGCTGGAGGAAACAATCGGAACTGCCCTGGGGGAAGAAGCCGCAGATCAGGGAGTAGATATTCTTCTGGGGCCGGGATTAAATATCAAGAGAAATCCTCTCTGCGGCCGGAATTTTGAATATTTTTCTGAAGATCCCTATTTTTCCGGAAAAATGGCGGCTGCCTTTATCAGAGGGGTGGAGAATCAGGGAATCGCTGCCTGCCCCAAGCACTTTGCGGTAAACAGCCAGGAGCTGCGGCGAATGGCGATGAACGCGGTGGTGGATGAGAGAACTCTGCGGGAAATCTATCTTACAGGCTTTGAGACAGCGGTAAAGGAGGGAAAGAGCAGGGCGCTCATGACTTCCTATAATCAGGTAAACGGCATTTATGCCAATGAACATTCCCACCTTTTAAAGGAAATCCTGCGGGAAGAGTGGGGGTTTCGCGGGGCTGTGATTACAGACTGGGGCGGCTCGAACGATCACTGTGCCGGAGTGAAAAACGGTTCTTCTCTGGAAATGCCGGCTCCCGGTTTAAGCTCTGCCGCAGCGCTTTTAAAGGGAATAGAGGAAGGACGGCTTACAGAGCAGGATCTGGATGAACGGGCAGAAGAAATCCTGAGACTGATCCCTGGACAGAAGAAAATGTTCAAACAAAATAAAATGACAGAGCATCATTCGGAGAGCGAAACACTTTATGAAGCCCATCACCGTCTGGCTCGCAGAGCCTGTGCAGAGAGTGCGGTGCTTTTAAAAAATGAAATGGATACTCTGCCGCTTAAATCCGGCACCCGGATTGCTGTGATCGGCGATTTTGCCTATGAACCCCGGTATCAGGGGGCCGGTTCTTCCATGGTAAACGCCTGGAAGGTGGATTCTGTAAAGGCGTGTCTGGAAGGGGAGACTGGCCTTGAATGGGAAAAAATGGGAATCGCTGTTTCCGGCTGTTCCAGAGGATACCGCCGGGATGGAGGGCAGGATGCAGAGCTGGAAAAAGAGGCTGTTGACCTGGCAAAAACGGCAGATCTGATCCTGTTTTTCTTTGGGCTCAATGAAGCCTGGGAGACAGAAGGGATGGACCGCAGCCATCTTAGGATACCGGAAAATCAGAGCCGTCTTTTAGAGCAGCTTTCCCGTCTGAAGCTTCCGGTTGTGGGGATTCTGTGTACAGGAAGTGTGGTGGAAATGCCCTGGGAGAGTCATTTAAAGGCGCTTCTTTACGCAGGACTCTGGGGCCAGGCGGGAGCCGGTGCCGTTTTAGACCTTCTTTCAGGAAAATTAAACCCATGCGGAAAGCTGGCAGAAAGCTGGCCTGTGAAATACGAAGACACACCGTCCTTTCAGTACTATCCTTCCAAAGAGAGAAATTCCGAGTACCGGGAAGGGATTTATGTGGGATACCGCTATTATGACACAGCAGGCGTTCCGGTCCGTTTTCTCTTTGGCTTTGGACTGTCCTATACAAAATTTGACTACAGCGGTTTAAAAATCACGCCTCAGGGTGTGTCCTTTGTGCTTGAAAATACAGGCAGCAGGGACGGCGCAGAGATCGTTCAGCTCTATACAGGCCTTCCCGGGGCTCGCGTTTTTCGGCCAAAACGGGAATTAAAGGGCTTTTGCAAGGTGTTTTTAAAGGCAGGGGAAAGAAAAGAGGTGTTTCTGCCTTTTGATTCTATGACCTTCCGGTATTGGAACGGCAGAACCGGACAGTGGGAGAGGGAGGGAGGTTTTTACCGCATCAGCGTTGGTTCCGGGCTTACGGATATCCGGTTGGAAGGGGAAGTTTTTCAGAAGGGAACCACAGACAGCCTTCCATGGGAGGCCAACGAGCTTCCCTCCTATTCTTCAGGACGGATCCGGTCTGTTTCAGATGAAGAGTATGAGCGCCTTCTGGGATATTCGGTTCCAGATGGAAGCTGGAAGGGGGAACTGGGGATCAACGATGCTCTCTGTCAGATGTATTATGCTAAAAGTCCGCTGGCAAGGCTGGCATGCCGGATTTTAAAGAGCCGTCTTGAGAACGCACAGAAGAAAGGCGTTCCTGATTTAAATACCCTTTTTCAGTACAATATGCCATTCCGGGCCATGGCAAAGATGACAGGAGGCTGGATTTCCATGGAAATGGCCGAATCGTTAACACATGCGGCAAATGGACGCCATTTTTACGGTATCACAGGCTTTATAAGGGGATTTTTTAAAAACAGGCGTCTGGAGAGGCGGTATGAGCAGGCGCTGAAAGGTAAGACGGAGCCGAAGCATAAGACGGAACCAAACGTGGGAAACGCATGGATCAAAGCCCATCCGCGGCTGTGGGAATTTATCTTGTTTAATCTTCTTTCCAACTGTGCCACCATTACTAATTTTGTGGTAATGTGGCTGTGTACAGGCTGGATTTTTAAGGGGCTGGCAGACATTCCCTTCCGGTTTTTCATATTTGATTATGGGGAAGCGGCATTGGGGCTCTGTGGATTTTTAAGCTTTCTTACAGCCACGGCTCTGGCTCAGACGGTAAATTTCTTTGTTCAGAAAAACTGGGTTTTCCGGTCTGATGCCGCATTTGGCAGGGCAGCGCCCCGATATATCCTGCTGGCAGTGTTTCTGGTGATCCTCTCGGCTGCCCTTCCGGCCTGGAGCCAGAAGCTTTTTATAGGTTTGGGAGTCCCGGAAGCGTTTGCCCCCACCTGTGCCAACGGGCTTAATATTCTGGCTCAGGTGGTAATCAGTTATCCTGCCATGAAATTCTGGATTATGCCCGATCAGGCCCGTCCAAAGAAAAATAAGAAAAAAAGAGGAGAAAAAAATGATGCAGTTTGAGAAATATACAGAATATGCCGTAGAACAGGCTGAGAAGCTTTTAGCCATCGACAGTCCTTCCGGATATGGCTATTATGTGACGGAGTATTTATTAAAGGAATTTGCCGCTTTGGGGATCCCGGCCCGCCGGACCATAAAAGGCGGAGTGATTGCTGATTTTGGAGGAAAAGAGGATGAGAACGGCATCCTTCTGGAAGCACACTGCGACACCCTTGGAGGTATGGTTTCCAGGATCAAGGAAAACGGCCGCCTTCAGCTGACCAATATCGGGGGCATGAAGCCTGCAAATGCAGAGGCTGAAAATGTGCGCATCATTACAAAGGAAGGGATTGTCTATGAGGGCGTCTGCCAGCTTGTCAATGCGTCTGTTCATGTGAACGGAAATTACGAAACAACGGAGCGCAGCTGGGATACGGTAGAGGTTTTAGTGGATGAATGTGTAAAAACAAAAGAGGATACCATGAAGCTGGGGATCATGGCAGGCGATTATGTATGCTTTGAGCCGAGAACCAGAGTTACAGCTTCAGGCTATATCAAGAGCCGTTTTCTGGATGATAAGCTGTCTGCAGCGATTCTGCTGGCATACGGACGGTATTTAAAGGAGGAAAAGGTGGTTCCTGAGCGCCATGTATACGCGCATTTTACCATTTATGAGGAAGTGGGACATGGAGGCTCTGCTTCCGTGCCTGAGGGCGTTACAGAGGCCTGGTCGGTCGATATGGGCTGTGTGGGAGACGGACTTACCTGTACGGAGCATGAGGTTTCAATTTGCGCAAAGGACAGCGGAGGCCCCTACAATTATGAAGTTGTCTGCCGGCTGGTGGAGCTGGCGAAAGAGCATGGGATCGGCTATGCTGTGGATGTATACCCTCATTACGGCTCCGATGTGGAAACCACGCTGCGTTCTGGTCATGACATCCGCCATGCGCTGATTGGTCCCGGCGTTTACGCATCCCATGGCTATGAGCGCAGCCATAAGGATGGCGTCTGCAATACATTCCGTCTGATCCAGGCATATCTGGGATAGGGAATATGAAAAAGGGAGGCTCCATATAATATCCAGAGGATAAAAAAGGAGCTTCTTTTTTATGGACAGGCGCATCCTGTTTATTTTTATCATGTCATTGGCTGTTCCCTATGGCTGTTCTATGGCTCTTTTAGGCACTTCTTTGGCAAAGCCCGGCGGGCTTAAGGAACAGGAGGCTCTTCCGGCTGCTTGGGCTTCTGATTCCCTGGAAAAACGGTCTTTTCGCAGAATCCGCTTGGACATGGAAGATTTACCGGAAAAAACGGTAGATCTGGAAACGTATCTTCCCCTTGTGGTGGCAGGACAGATTTCGGCAGAGTCTCATCCGGAGGCGATAAAAGCCCAGACCATTTTGGCAAGAACCTATATTTGCCGTCAGATGGAACAGATGGGACTTGAGGACGAAATACCGGAGTCTTCCCTCGGGCTGGAAAAAAATAGAAATAATCAGATGGAGACGCTTTTGGGGACAGAAATTTTTCCTGAATATTACAGCAGGTTTGAGAAGGCAGCCAGAGACACAGAAGGGGTTACGCTTACCTGGGAGAACCATTTTATTGACCCTTTATTTACGCACACGACGGCCGGTTTTACCCGTCCGGGAGATGAAGAACATCCCTATCTGGCCTCCGTATCCTGTGTTCATGACCCTGAGGCAGAGGGATTTGTGCAGGAAATGATCATACAGCCGGAAGAGGCCGCAAAGCGTGTGTCCGCAATTCCGGCGGAAGACGGATCGTTTTGTACCATACCGCCGGAAGCATTTCCTGAACAGGTGCAGATTATTTCAAGAGATGAAGCGGGGTATGCACTGCAGCTTCAGATTGGGGGCTTTCCCTTTGACGGGGAAGAAGTCCGCCTGGCTCTGGGGCTTCCGTCTGCCTGCTTTGAATTGGAGCGTCATGGCAGCGATGTTCGTTTTAGGGTCAGGGGAAGGGGACATGGCTGGGGCTTAAGCCAGACGGAGGCTCAGGCTCTGGCAGAGGATGGATGGAGGGCAGAGGCAATTTTGGAATATTTTTATACAGGCATTTCATTTTCTTCTGAATAAGTCACCCAAATCCGGTAAGAATACTACCGAGGTGATAAAAAGATGAAAGAGAAAGTCAATCAGATGCTCAAGGATAAGCTGTTTCTCGTAATGCTGGTATTAGGACTGCTGACTATGGTAGCCGCGGCAGGAATTATGACCGTACAAAAAGGGAAAAACAGCGCCAATGACCCCATGCTCCATATGGCAGAGGAGGAAAATACGCCCACAGAGGAAGCGCTGCAGATGGCGGGCGCCAGTGACGCCAGAGAAAAAACACAGGAAGAAGACAGGGAAGAAAGGGTTGGAGCCGACGCAGGGGAAAATCCCAATGAGGGGAATGACCTGCTTGCAGAGGCGAAAGAACAGGATGGGGCAGCAGAGGTAGGAGCCGGAAAGGAAGCGGCTCATGCATTGGCCTTAAACTTTACGGAATCCAGCTCCATGGTATGGCCGGTTCGGGGGAACGTGCTGCTGGATTACAGCATGGATCAGACGATCTATTTCCCCACTTTGGATCAGTACAAATGCAATCCCGGCATTGTGATCCAGTCGGATGTGAGCGCTCCGGTAGCTGCTCCTGCCAATGCCAGAGTAATGGAAGTGGGAGTCAGCGATGAGATCGGAAATTATGTGGTCCTGGATCTGGGAAATGAGTACACCGCTGTCTGCGGACAGTTAAAGGAGATTTCTGCCGCAGAGGGAGAATATCTGGAGGCAGGCCAGACGTTAGGATATGTAGCCGAGCCTACCAAGTATTATTCCGTAGAGGGAGTAAATGTATTTTTTGAATTAAAGCACAATGGGAAAACGGTGGATCCTCTAAACCACATGGAGTGAAGCACAGCCTGTCCGGAGACATAAAACCGGGCGGGCTTTTTTTCGTTTGAAACTGAGAAAATGGGAAAGTTTGGAATGAATTTTATAAAATTTAAGAATTTGTTCATAGCACTTTCATGTCATTATTGTATAATAAATATAATAACAAAAAGAGGAGTGAAACAATGAACATATTATTTTTCCTTACTCCCAAGAGTGAGGTGGCTTATATCAATGAGGATGATACACTGCGCCAGGCCCTGGAAAAGATGGAGCACCACAGATATTCTGCCATCCCTATTATCAGCCGTACGGGCCGCTACATAGGAACGCTTACAGAAGGGGATTTGCTCTGGGGAATTAAAAATCAGTATCATCTGGACTTGAAGGGGGCTGAAAAGATTCCAATCACAGCGATCCACCGGCGTCTGGACAACCGCCCTGTAAAGGCAGGCGCTGATATGGAGGATCTGATGGGAAAGGCACTGAATCAGAATTTCGTTCCGGTACTGGATGATCAGAAGTGCTTTATCGGCATTATTACCCGAAAGGATATTATCCAGTATTTTTATAAGAAGACCTGGCAGGCCCAGGAGGATGTAAAGGCATGCTGCGGATTGGGCTATGCAGAGAACAAGAAGCGGGATGTGGCTTCTGCTGTTGCATTTCAATCAGAAAAAGAAAGAGAGAACGAAAAAGCGCTGTGAAAATGCATAAAAACAAAAAAGACATTTTTTAAAGTTTGTGCACACTTTTAGGGGCGGATATGCTATTATAATAGGCGTAACCCCCCAATACATTATATAGTTTTGCTACACCCCATAAGAAACGAAATACCTTCTCCTGAAAAGACCGGTTCCCCGACCGGTCTTTTCGCTGTCCTGAAATGAGCTTTTATGCTGCTGTTAAATATATGAAAATTTTGTATTGACGGAATGAAACCTTTGGTGTATATTTTATTACAATGCAGCAAAATGTAAGAGAGTGGCTGACAGATGTATGTCTAATAAATACATTCCAAGGCGTATCCGACAGTTTCAGATGAGACTTTGTTCGGCTCAGCTGAAACTGCGATGCCCTGAGAGGAATATGAGGAGGAAATTATGAAGCCATATGCAGAGATGAGCAAAGAGGAACTGACGGCCCTTCGCAGAGAGCTGAAAGCAAAGTACCATGAGTTTCAGACCAGGGATTTAAAGCTGGATATGTCCAGAGGAAAGCCAAGCGTTGATCAGCTGGATCTTTCCATGGGTATGATGGATGTGCTCAGCAGCGACGATGATCTGACCTGCGAGGATGGAACGGACTGCCGCAACTATGGTGTTCTGACAGGTATTGATGAGGCTAAGGAACTTCTGGCAGATATGATGGAGGTAAATCCTTCGACGATTATCATTTATGGAAACTCCAGCTTAAATGTAATGTACGATACCGTTTCCCGGGCCATGACCCACGGTATTATGGGAAATACTCCCTGGTGCAGGCAGGATAAGGTGAAATTCCTCTGCCCTGTTCCCGGATATGACCGTCATTTTGCTATTACAGAATATTTCGGCATTGAGATGATCAATGTCCCTATGACTTCTGAGGGTCCGGATATGGATATGGTAGAGCGTCTTGTAGCTTCTGATCCGGCGATCAAGGGCATATGGTGTGTGCCAAAGTATTCCAATCCTCAGGGATATTCCTATTCAGATGAGACGGTGCGCCGTTTTGCCAGACTGGAGCCCGCAGCGCCTGATTTCCGTATTTTCTGGGATAATGCTTATGGCGTTCATCATTTATACGACCACGATCAGGACCACCTGATTGAGATCCTGGCAGAGTGCAAGCGGGCAGGAAATCCCGATCTGGTATATAAATTCGCTTCTACTTCCAAGATCAGTTTCCCTGGCTCCGGTATTGCGGCAATCGCCACCTCTCATAATAATCTTGAGGATATCAAGGCCCAGTTAAAGAATCAGACCATTGGACATGATAAGGTAAATCAGCTGCGTCATGTGCGTTTCTTTAAGGATATCCACGGTATGGTGGAGCATATGAGAAAGCATGCGGATATTATCCGTCCAAAGTTTGAGGCAGTAGAAGAAATTCTGGAAAGAGAGTTAGGCGGTCTTGGGATCGGAGAATGGACTAAGCCAAAGGGAGGATATTTCATTTCCTTTGATTCCCTGGACGGCTGTGCGAAGGATATTGTGGCACGGTGCAAGAAGGCAGGAGTGGTGATGACAGGCGCAGGTGCTACTTATCCATATGGAAAGGATCCCCATGACAGCAATATCCGTATTGCACCAACTTATCCGCCTCTGGGAGATCTGATCGTGGCTACCGAGCTTTTTGCCCTGTGTGTTAAGCTTGCCAGCGCAGAGAAGCTTTTAAAGGAAATGGAGCGGAATCCGCAGCCTGCAAAGGAAAAAGAGGCAGACCAGTAACTGCCAGAGTAAAAATAAAACAGCTTCAGATACTAACAGGGAGTTCACCGTTTCGGCGGGGAACTCCCTGTGTGCGTAAATGACTGGTTCACGGATGGTTTTTCGGGCAGAGAAATGCTGCGGGAATGACTCAGAAAGGAGCCGATTGATGGAAGAAGCGGGAATTTATACTGGAAAATGGGATTTTGTTACCTTTTTTGTGGTTCCGGGAGTTACGTTGTGGCTGGCCTGCCGGGAAGACTGGCTGGATAGCAACCTCTCCGTCATCGGGAACAGTCCCGGTATGGAACTCTGGCTGTATGCCTGGGGGATGTTTGTCAGCAGCTACAGTTTTTTCTATATAAGATATCTGTTTTCTCTGGGCGGCTATGAGGGCATTAAGGGAAGGGGATTTTTGTATACGGCCTGTATCCTTCTGGTCATATCCGTATGGATCCCCTATGATCCGGAGCAGTTTCCTAAGGCTTCCTATGTCCATGTGGCTTTTTCCTTTTCTTTTCCTGTTCTTTTAGCTCTGTCCCTGCTTTCCTTTTTAAAAGAAAAGATCCGCTCAGATCCCACCCCTTTTCTTCCGATGCTCTGGCTGTTTGCAGAGCTTGCGGCAGCGGCTCTTGTACTGTGGTATGCCTCCGGCTTTATCACAGGCCTTTTGGAAGTGTATGTAACCACTGCCTTTTGTGGATATCTGGGGTTGGTTGAGCGGATCCTGGTGCATAATCAAAGATCAGTCCCTGAAAACAGGGGAGATTAGAAGGTTACTTCCTCATCATAGAAGCAGCACTTTAACAGTTTTGCCATCTGCTCCGGATCGATGGATCTTGGGTTGGAGCCGGTGCAGGCATCGCCTACTGCCAGTTCAGCTACTTTTGGAAGCTTTTCCATAAATTCAGCTTCGTCGATGATCCCGCCTTCGTAATCCTTAATGCAGGCTGGAATGTCTAACTGCTCATTCATTTCGCGCAGGCGGGCAATAAGAGCGTCTGTAAGTTCCAGATCGGTGTTGCCGGCCAGTCCGATGAATTTTGCAATTTTTGCATATCTTTCGGCAGCCTCAGGATTTTTGGAATTGAATTTGATTACCTTTGGCAGATACATTGCATTTGCACAGCCGTGAACGATGTGGCTGCCGGAGTATGCGGCGCCTGTCTTATGAGCCATGGAGTGAACGATTCCCAAAAGAGCATTGGAGAATGCCATTCCGGCCAGACACTGTGCGTCATGCATCTTGGCACGGGCATCCATATCTCCGTTGTAAGACGGAACCAGATACTCGTTGATCATCTCAATGGCATGAAGTGCCAGCGGATCGGTATATTCACAGTGAAGGGTAGAAACGTATGCTTCGATCGCATGAGTCATAGCGTCCATACCTGTATGAGCAGTCAGTTTCTTTGGCATGGTAGCTGCCAGAGCTGGATCTACGATCGCTACGTCCGGTGTGATATTAAAGTCAGCCAGAGGATATTTGATCCCCTTTGCATAATCCGTGATAACGGAGAATGCAGTTACCTCGGTAGCGGTGCCGGAGGTGGAGGAAATAGCGCAGAACTTTGCCTTTGTGCGCAGAGTTGGGAAGCTAAATGGTGTGATCAGATCCTCAAAGCTTGTTTCAGGATACTCATAGAAGGCCCACATAGCCTTTGCAGCATCAATCGGAGAACCGCCGCCTACAGCTACGATCCAGTCAGGCTGGAATTCTTCCATAGCCTTTGCGCCCTTCATAACGGTTTCTACGGAAGGATCCGGCTCAACTCCCTCAAACAGCTGAACCTCCATTCCTGCTTCCTGCAAGTAAGCAACTACCTTATCCAGAAAACCGAAACGCTTCATGGAGCCGCCGCCTACTACAACGATCGCTTTCTTTCCTGTTAATGTTTTTAATGCCTCCAGAGCATCCTTTCCGTGATACAGATCTCTTGGTAATGTAAACCTCATGAGTAAAACCTCCTGTGAAGAATGATATTTATTTAACAAACATAGGATATCACAGGAAAAGAGGTTCGGGTAGATATGAAAATGGAATACAGGTATGCCGGAATGGATATCCCTTATCAGCTTGTCCTTATCGGAACGGAGACTGTGAGGGAGAAGGGAGCGCTTAAATCAGTCCGAAAGTCGGCTTACAATGCGGTTCAGACTCTGGATCAGTTCTGTTTCTGCCGAAGAGCGGCGGCTGCCCTTTCGGAAGATCAGAAGATCCCTGTGCAGATTTCCGGGATAAGCGCAGGGACGCTGGATCAGGCCTTCGGCAGACAGTTCGCTGTAGGGAATGGGAGAGGTCCACATATAAGCTCCGGGAAGACGGCGCAGAAGAGCAAATTGGCTTCCGCGGTCATAAACGGACACAGAACGGCTGGAATCGCCTCCTGTGGCTGAAGTTTCCTGGATTTCAAAGGAAAAAGAGGGATTGGAGGAATCGCCCTGGATGATTTCAAGAGAGCTTCCCAGATCCAGATAGGTCAGGCCGGATCTGCCTGCCAGAGGATGCTCCGGAGCCATTAAAACAAGGGATGAAAATTCCCACAAAAGGCAGGAGTCCAGATTTTCATCCTGGAGCAGCTTTTTATAGTAAGGTTCATACAAAGCAGGACAGCGTACGATCCCCAGGTCAAATTCCTTGGAAGATACCAGCTCAATGACCTGTCTGGAATTCGTTTCCATATAGTGGATATTTACCGGGGATTTGGTGTTGGCTTCACAGAGAAAATCCGTAAATGCACAGGTGATATAGGTGGCTCTGGGGCCGCAGAACTTAAGCTCCAGAGCCTGTTTTCGGTTTCGGGCGCAGAGGGCTTCGATCTGTTCCTCCTGGGCCATGATGGTTTTGGCGTACCGGAGAAATTCTTCACCCTTTTTAGTGGGGATCATTCCCCTGCTGGTCCGGTCAAAAATATCTTCTCCCAGCTCCCGCTCCAGTTCCCGTATGATCTTGCTCAGATGGGGCTGATTCATATAAAAGTTCTGGGCGGCTTTGGTGATAGAGCCGGTTTTTTCTACCTCTACTGCGTATTTTAAATAGGAAAGATTCATAAGTCACCTGCCTTGTTTTTAAGGAGAAGCCGTTGGCTGAAAAGGGATGATAGGGTTTGTTTTTGGAGTATAGCTGTCCGGCATTCCGTCTACGAACGGAGCATCAGCGGGAAGCGTTTCGGCCGAAGCAGGATTAGAAGAAGCCGGATGCTCAGGGCTTGTCCTAGTCTCATGGGGGGAAGACGAAGGCTCTGAGGCTGCTTCGGATTCGCGGGAGATGTCTGGGATTTCAGAGGATGCATCGGACGGAGCGGAAACAGACGGCGTTTGCTCCGGCTCGGAAGTTTCTGAAGAAGCGGTATTTCTGTGGATAACCGCAGCATGGCCCTTATAGGTCTTGGAATGATCCAGTATGCGTTCCGTTTCTTCCCCATCTTTTGATATTACCTTATAGGTGTCCCAGCGGCTGCCGGGAACCGCTGCCTTTACCACCTTTTCTGTTCCGGGTTCCAGCGAAGGATCCTCCACATATTCCGGTTCTGGAGGAGGCAGTTCTTTCACCTTTTCAGAATAAAGGTCCCAGGAAACGCCTTCTTCCAGAACAGGGATACCATAGATGGATACAGTGGCTTTGCGGTCCGCATAGCTGGCCCGGATGCCAATGGGGGCGCTGGAGGTGTTTACAAAACGGAAATCCGGCTGTTCCCAGCTGATGGCCGCATCCTGCCCAGGAGTCACATAGTTTGGTTCAAAGGTGTGGGAACGGCGGAAGGTAATTTCCATTCCCGCATTAAAGGCCACCCGGTACAGGGTACTGGAAATCTGGCAGACACCGCCTCCGATTTCCTGTACCACAGCGCCGCTGCTGTATGCAGCCGCTTCCTGATAGCCTTTTTCAGCCGTGCGCTGGCCCACTGCCTGATTAAAGGAAAATTCCTCGCCGGGCTGGACAATGGTGCCGTTTAAGGCCTCTGCTGCCAGCCGTACGTTTGTATTGCGTTTTTGATTGCTGGTGGTTTCTGTAGTAAAGGCAGCGATGGTTTTGTACTGCTCTTTTGCCATGGCCTTGGAGAGAGGAGGAGCAGCGTCTGTGGAATGAACGGGGATTACTGCATCCAGCCGGTTTTCTCGGATAGCGGAAAGAATATCCTCAGCCAGCCGGCGTTCATCAATTTCAATGCCGGAGCAGCCTTCAGTAAATATAAAGCTTCCTTTTTGTGGATCAAAATAATCCAGACCGCTGTTTTTAGGTGTAGTTTCCCACTTTTTTGCAAAGGTCTCTGCCTGAATTAAAATTTCCTTTTTTAATTCTTCGTCTATCAGGTCTGCGGGGGTAAGGGTCAGCTCTCCGGACTGGGAGGAGCGGCAGAGTGTTTCAATCCATTCCTTCAGCCGGGGGGATAAAGGATTTTCCACAGCCAGCTGTTCTTCTCCATATTCTGCTTTCATGTCCCAAAGAAAAAGCTGGTTTAAGGCTTCAAAGCTCTCATCTGGGCTTAAGCCGTTCAGCGAAATGCCGTTGACCGTTACCGCAGGCGCGGTAAGAGAGGCATCTGTTTCAAAAAGAGAGGTTTCATGGCTGCCCGCAGCCGGTTTCCCTTTAAAATGGAAAATGGTGACGGATGAAACAGCTGCTAAAAGAAGGATTCCCGCTCCGGCGGCAGCCAGGGAAAGAAGGGATTTTCCCTTCTCCGTTTCAGACACAGGCCGACGTCCTTTTCTGGGGCCTCTGTAGGAGGAGCGGGAGGTTCTGTTTCGCTTGTGATCGTAATGGTTTGTCATTCTAAACTCCGGATATACATAGTTTTGATACAGAGTTGCTTGGCAGCTTGGTATCATATTATTCATATGTGAATACTGGGAATTATTATATAGGCACCTTAAAGGAAAGTCAAGAGCCGGGAGAAGGCAGTAATTGCCATGCACAGTATAACGCCGCAGGCTGTGGGAAGAAGAACGGCCAGACAGGTCCATTTTAAGCTTCCGGTTTCCTTTTTTATCGTCATAAGGGTAGTAGAACAGGGCCAGTGAAACAGGAAAAATATCATGGTGCACAGAGCGGTGATCCAGGTCCAGCCCTGAGAGATAAGGAGCGTATGAAGATCGGAAAGATTTCCCGGTTCGATCAGGGTTCCCTGAGAGGTATAGGCCATGATAATGATGGGGATCACGATTTCATTGGCCGGGAGCCCAAGGATAAAGGCCATAAGGATTACCCCATCCATCCCCATAAGGCGCCCGAGCGGGTCCAGATATCCGCTAAAGTGTGCCAAAAGGCTGATATCTCCAATGGAAACATTGGCTAAAATCCAGATGACAAGCCCGGCAGGAGCCGCTACCGCGGCGGCACGGCCCAGAATAAAAAGGGTGCGGTCCAAAATGGAGCGCCAGATTACCCTTCCGATCTGAGGACGGCGGTAGGGCGGAAGTTCCAGAGTAAAAGAGGAAGGCATACCTTTAAGGACCGTGGCAGACAGAAGGCGGGATACCAGAAAGGTGGCGGCAACACCGGTAAGAATAAAAAAAGTAAGGATCAGGGCAGGACGGAGAGAGGAAATAGGGCCTGCGGCCGAAGCTCCTGCAAAAAACAGCGTGATCAGAGTTACCAGAGCCGGAAGACGGCCGTTGCAGGGGACGAAGCTGTTGGTAAGAATGGCGATGAGTCGTTCTCTGGGCGAGTCGATGATCCGGCAGCCCGTTACTCCGGCCGCATTGCATCCAAAGCCCATAGCCATAGTAAGGGCCTGTTTTCCGCAGGCTTTGCAGCATTGGAAGGGACGGTCCAGATTATATGCGATCCGGGGCAGATAACCAAAATCTTCTAAAAGGGTAAAGAGAGGGAAGAAAATGGCCATGGGCGGAAGCATGACAGAGATAACCCAGGCCAGTACCCGGTATACACCCAGAACCAGAATACCGTGGAGCCATTGAGGCGCATTTGCTGCCATAAAAGCAGCGGTAAGCTTTTCCTGAAAGGAGAAAAAGAGGGAGGAAAGCAGGGCGGAAGGGTAGTTGGCTCCTGTGATCGTCAGCCAGAAAATGAGCGCCAAAAGACCGATCATAGCCGGATATCCGGCCAGCCGCCCGGTCAGGATGCGGTCCAGAAAAGCATCCCTTTTGCCGTAGGGTTTTTCAGGAAGGGAGACCGTGCGGGAAGCAATGGACTCCGCAGTATTTACGATGCCGGATACGATTCGATCCTTTAAACCATCCTCAAAGATTCCGGCCTGATCCAGGTGAGACCGGGCCTGGCGGACAGCCTGACATAACGCATCATCCTCTGACAGATCTCTGTCTAAAAAGGTATTTAAAGAGTGAAGCAGGCCGGGGTCATTTTCAAGGAGTCTTAGGGCCAGCCAGCGGGGAGAAAGGCGGCTGCTGAGCAGTTCTGTAAAGGGCAGAAGTATGGAAATGGCCTGTTCTACAGCTGCGTCATAGGAAATACGAAATGGCTCTGTGTTTGGATGATCGACCGTTTCATCCAGTCGGTCTAAAAAAAGTTCCAGAGAGCGCTTTTTTCTTGCAGTCGTCCCCACGACAGGGGCAGAAAGTTCCCGGCTGAGAGCCGGCAGATCAATGCGTATGTTTTTTTTAGCTGCTTCGTCCATGAAATTGACGCAGACCATGGCAGGAATTCCGGTTTCCAGAATCTGCAGGACAAGGTTTAAGTTCCGTTCCAGACAGGTAGAGTCACAGATAACCACAGCGGCATCACAGTTCCCAAAACAGATGCCGTCCCGTGCAAGAGCTTCTTCAGCAGAGTGAGCCATAAGAGAATACGTTCCCGGAAGGTCTGCGAAAACATAGCTGTGTTTTTTGGAAGAGCATCTTCCTTTAAAGCAGGAAACTGTAACTCCGGCCCAGTTGCCCGTGTGTTGGGAGCTGCCGGTAAGGCTGTTGAAAAGGGTACTTTTGCCTACATTGGGATTGCCCGCTAGAGCCACTGAAAATTGGTTCTTATTTTCGTTTCCATCCACCCGGATCTGGCGGCTGTATTCACGCCGTAGGGCAATGACTGCACCTCGGATCCGGTAGGAGACCGGGTCGCCTAAAGGGCTTACGCCCAGGCATTCCACCTGTGTATCTGCAGTCAGCCCCAGATCCATAAGTCTCCTGCGCATGGCTCCGGAAACAAGAAGCTCCGTTACCCGGGCGGTCTGCCCCGGCTGTATATCGTTTAAGGAAAGGAAAGGATTCACGATCCGTATACCTGCCCGTGTTTGTTCTTATTATTACAGTATGGTGCAGGCGGGAAAATGTGACTGGAAATAACCGACGGAGTGGTGTATAATAAGAAGAAAAATGACAACAGGAGAGTTTTGCTATGGAAGAAAGTTACATTGAATGGCTGGTAAAGCGCAAGGATCCTATCTACGCCCTTCCGGTAAAGATCATTATGGTGCTTGTCTGCGCCTTTTCCGTACTGCTGGCGCTGCAGACGGTGATCGGAGTTGTGATCATGACAGCAGCAGGTATCGGTACCTATTTTATTTTCCTGAATTTAAGTGTGGAATATGAGTATCTGTTTGCCGAGGGCGGTCTGCGGATTGACCGGATTCTGGGAAAGGCCAGACGGAAAAAAGCCTTTGACTGTGAAAAGGATGATGTGCAGCTGATCGCTCCGGTGGATTCCTATATGCTGAAGGATTACGCCAAGCAGGGGATGAAGGTTATGGACTGTACATCCGGAAAGCAGGGTGCTGAAGTTTATGCGCTGATGTATCAGAAGGGAGCCGACACCATGAAAGTTCTTATCGAACCCAATGAAAAGATGCTGGCAGCCATGCGCCGTACATTTCCGCGTAAATTTGTGAAGTAAGAGAAACGAAATATTAGGGTCACTGATGGAATCCTATTAGTAAATTCAATGAATCATAACGGGAAAATGGGTTTGACAATCCTAATAAAATTTGCTAGGATTAGATACTAATAAGATGCTGAGGGCAGTATACCACACAGAAAGCGAGGAAGTTTCAATGGGTACAATTATCGGCGAAGGCATTACCTTTGATGATGTACTTCTGGTTCCGTCTTATTCAGAAGTGATTCCGAATCAGGTAGATTTAACCACCTACCTTACAAAGAAGATCAAACTTAACATTCCCCTGATGAGTGCAGGCATGGACACCGTGACCGAGCACCGTATGGCCATTGCCATGGCGCGCCAGGGCGGTATCGGTATTATCCACAAAAATATGTCTATTCAGGAACAGGCAGAAGAAGTAGACCGTGTAAAGCGTTCCGAAAACGGTGTTATCACAGATCCCTTCTATCTTTCTCCCGAACATACCTTAAAGGATGCCAATGACCTTATGGCAAAATTCCGCATTTCCGGTGTTCCTATTACGGAGGGAAAGAAGCTGGTGGGTATCATTACCAACCGTGACCTGAAGTTTGAGGAGGATTTCAGCCGTCCGATCAAGGAATGTATGACTTCTGAGAATCTTGTCACTGCAAAGGAAGGAGTAACGCTCAAGGAGGCAAAGGCGATCCTTGCCAAAGCCAGAGTGGAAAAACTTCCTATCGTAGATGACGATTTCAATTTAAAGGGTCTTATCACGATCAAGGATATTGAAAAGCAGATTAAATACCCTCTGTCTGCAAAAGACGAGCAGGGCCGTCTGCTCTGCGGAGCCGGCGTAGGCATTACTGCTAATGTATTAGAGCGTGTAGCTGCTCTGGTAGAAGCAAAGGTAGATGTAGTTGTTCTTGACTCTGCCCATGGTCATTCTGCCAACGTGATCCGCTGTGTGAAGATGATCAAGGAGGCATTTCCGGATCTTCAGGTAGTGGCAGGAAATGTGGCTACCGGTGAGGCAACCAGAGCTTTGATCGAGGCAGGTGCGGACTGTGTAAAGGTAGGCATCGGCCCTGGTTCCATCTGTACGACCCGTGTGGTAGCAGGTATCGGAGTACCTCAGATCACAGCCGTTATGGACTGCTACAATGTGGCAAAGGAATACGGCATCCCGATTATCGCTGACGGCGGCATCAAGTATTCCGGTGATGTTACAAAGGCGATCGCAGCAGGTGGCAGCGTGTGTATGATGGGAAGCATGTTTGCAGGCTGTGACGAGAGTCCGGGTACCTTTGAGCTGTACCAGGGACGTAAGTACAAGGTATACCGCGGGATGGGCTCTATCGCTGCCATGGAGAACGGAAGCAAGGATCGTTACTTCCAGACCGATGCCAAGAAGCTGGTGCCTGAGGGCGTAGAAGGCCGCGTGGCATACAAGGGTATGGTAGAGGATACCGTATTCCAGCTTTTAGGCGGTCTGAGAGCCGGCATGGGCTACTGCGGAGCCAAGGATATCCCTACTCTGCAGAATACGGCAAGATTTGTGAAGATCTCTGCCGCTTCCTTAAAGGAAAGCCATCCTCACGATATTCATATTACAAAAGAAGCTCCCAACTATTCCATTGACGAATAATAGGAGAGAACAGAGAGCCCGGAGAAAGTGCGATATCTTTCTTCGGGCTTTTTGATTGTAAAAAATGTCCATTTTATGTTGCAATTTTTGAAAAATATGGTAAAATTAACAATAAAGAAATAATGGATGCCTTAGAGATGACAGAGCAAGGTAGATGATTACGGAATCACGTACATCTCCTTGTTTTTTATTATGTTCAGACAGGAAAATAACAGGCAGCACTGCTGCCTGAAAGATAAAGAAGGAGACTAGTATGGGAAAATATGTGATTGCTTTAGATCAGGGAACAACCAGTTCCAGATGTATCCTATTTGATGAGCAGGGAACGATTTGCAGTGTAGCACAGAAGGAATTTACGCAGATTTATCCAAAACCGGGATGGGTCGAGCATAATCCTATGGAAATCTGGTCCTCACAGCTTTCTGTAACAATGGAAGCAATGGGAAAAATCGGCGCTCATTACAGTGATATTGCAGCAATCGGCATTACAAACCAGAGAGAAACCGCTATTGTGTGGGACAGGGATACGGGAGAGCCGGTATATAATGCAATTGTGTGGCAGTGCCGCAGAACGGCAGACCGGATTGAAAAATTAAAAGAGGATGGCCTGGAGGAAAAAATCATTGAGCGGACCGGCTTGATCCCGGATGCCTATTTTTCCGGAAGCAAGATTGAATGGATTCTGGATAATGTGCCTGGTGCAAGGCAGAAGGCAGAAAACGGAGAGCTGATGTTTGGTACGGTTGATACCTGTCTGATCTGTAATCTGACCAAGTGCTGCATTCATGTGAGCGATTATACCAATGCAGCAAGGACCATGCTGTTTGACATCCACCGAAAATGCTGGGATGATGAAATTCTGGAGTATTTCCGTATTCCTAAAAGCATGCTTCCGGATGTAAAGCCATCCAGCTGTATTTATGGCTATACCTCTTCAGACGTGATGGGAGGAAAGATACCGATCGCAGGAGCTGCCGGAGACCAGCAGGCTGCATTGTTTGGACAGTGCTGCTTTGAAGAAGGAGAAATGAAAAATACATACGGCACAGGCTGCTTTTTACTGATGAATACAGGTGATAAGGCGGTTCGTTCCAGAAGCGGGCTGCTGACGACGATTGCGGCCAGCACTCAGGATGAGACTCAGTATGCCCTGGAGGGAAGTGTGTTTGTAGCAGGCGCAGCCGTGCAGTGGCTGAGAGATGAGATGCGTATGATCCGTACTGCGGCTCAGACAGAAGAATACTGTACTGCAGTGGAAGATACAGGCGGCGTATATGTAGTTCCTGCATTTGCCGGATTAGGCGCACCCTATTGGGATCAGTATGCCAGAGGAACCATTGTAGGAGTAACAAGAGGCACAAATAAGGAACAGTTTATACGGGCAACCGTGGAATCCATGGCCTACCAGGTCAGTGATTTGATCCATGCCATGGAGCAGGATTCCGGTATTGGTTTAAAACAGCTGCGGGTAGATGGAGGAGCCTGCGCCAATAACTTCCTTATGCAGTTCCAGGCAGATATTTTAAATAAAGAGATTATCCGTCCGGAATGTATTGAAACAACAGCATTAGGTGCAGCGTATCTGGCTGGTCTGGCAGTGGGATACTGGAAAAACAAAGAGGAGATTAAGCGTAATTGGAAAATTTCCCATACATTTTACTGCACAATGGAAGAAGAACGCCGTCAGGAACTGGTGAAAGGCTGGAAGCGGGCGGTAAAAAGTGCGCTTTGCTGGGCGGAAGGTTAAGTGAAAAAAGGAAGTAGGGATATTAGATGGAGATATCGTTTGATATTTTGGGAGTGGACAGCGCTCAGGCTGTATTTGTTCAGTCTGAACTCCTTTTGAGAATTGCGATTGCCTGTATTCTGGGGATTTTTATCGGAAATGAGAGAAAAAACCGAAATAAATCCGCAGGAGTCCGAACCCATGCGATTGTTGCCATGGGATCCGCGCTTATGATGGTGGTTTCCAAATATGGCTTTGCAGATATTGCAGAATTAGGAAAATTTGACGGTTCCCGTATTGCGGCCCAGGTTGTAAGCGGAGTCGGCTTTCTGGGAGCAGGAATTATTTTCGTGCGCAATAACCTGGTCAGCGGTCTTACCACTTCGGCGGGAATCTGGGCCACTGCAGGCGTAGGGCTGGCTATGGGAGCAGGTCTTTATGTCATTGGGATTGCCTCCGCAGTGATGATCATTCTGACGCAGAAAATCACCCACAAGATTGCCCATTTTGCGGATGTTGCCCTGGGGGGAACCATCTGGATGACGGTTGTTCAGGAAGAGGGGGCTGTTAAGAAAATCGAAGATTTTCTGGAACAGAGGAAGGTAGAGATCACATCGACCAAAATCCGCAAAAATAAAAAAGACGAGATTAAGCTGGAATTTGAGGTGATTTATCCGCCGGGATTTGACAAATCTGCCCTGTTTTCCAGTCTGGCAGAGGAAAAGAATATTATGACGATCAATGAATGATAAAATCAGCAGGAATTTACTGGAAATTTCTTGACAATGACTGCCGGGTTGTGATAACATAAAATATAGCTAAATAAAACACCTTTGAGACGATAGAGTAAGGTAAATCTGACGGACTTGTCCGTGATTTCCCTTACTCTTTTTTCATTTTCGGACAACTGGGGGGCTGCTGTCGGCGGATTACAGGTTGTTCGGAAGCATAAAATGGAAAATGGAGGAAGAGAAATGAAGGAAATGAATTTCGACGTGGTGATTATCGGCGGAGGAGTGACGGGCTGTGCGATCGCCAGAGAAATTTCCCGTTACGATCTGCACGCCTGTGTAGTGGAACGGGAGGAGGATGTGTGTTCCGGTACGTCCAAGGCAAACAGTGCCATCATCCATGCCGGACATGATGCGGCTCCCGGATCGGCAAAAGCGAAATTTAATGTAGAAGGCAACCGCCTGATGGATCAGTTGTCGAAAGACCTGGATTTTGAGTTTAAGAGAAACGGCTCCCTGATTCTGTGTTTTGCACAAGAGGATATGCCTGCCCTTCAGGAATTATATAATAAAGGTGTTAAAAACGGGGTTCCGGATTTAAAGATTATTACCGGAGATGAGGCAAGAAGCATGGAGCCGAATCTGACCGATACGGTGGCAGCAGCTCTGTATGCGCCCACAGGAGGAATCGTATGTCCCTTTGGCCTGACCATCGCGTTAGCTGAGAATGCATGTGATAACGGCGTAGAGTTTCTGTTTAATACCACGGTAGAGCGTGTGGAGAAGGAAGAGGGCGGTTACGGCTTAAAGACAAATAACGGCCATATCCATGCTTCCTATGTGGTCAATGCAGCCGGTGTTTATGCAGATGAAATTCACAATATGGTAAGTGAGAAAAAGCTCCATATCACTCCCAGAAAGGGAGATTACTGCCTGTTGGATAAAGAGGCCGGAACACATGTGGAAAAAACGATTTTCCAGCTTCCGGGCAAGCTGGGAAAGGGCGTTTTGGTTACTCCTACCGTTCATGGTAACCTGCTGACCGGTCCCACTGCCACGGATGTTGAGGATAAAGAGGGCAATAAGACAACGGCAGAGGAACTGGCCTCTGTTATGGAAAAAGCCAATATCAGCGTAAAGAATGTTCCCTTCCGTCAGGTGATCACCTCTTTTTCCGGCCTTCGTGCCCATGAAGACGGAGATGATTTTGTAATTGGAGAAGCAGAGGACGCCGAAAACTTCTTTGATGCGGCAGGCATTGAATCTCCGGGACTTACCAGTGCCCCTGCGATTGGCGTATATGTAGCCGGGCTGATAGCTGAGAAGGCCGGCGCTTCCAAAAAAGACGGCTGGAACGGAACGAGAAAAGGCTTTATACGTCCTGCCGAGATGAGCAAAGAGGAAAGAGCAGCTCTGATTAAGGAGCGTCCGAAATACGGTTCCATCGTATGCCGTTGCGAGGGCATCAGTGAAGGCGAGATTTTAGATGCCATTAACCGGACTCTGGGAGCAGTATCATTAGACGGTATTAAACGCCGTGTGCGCCAGGGAATGGGACGCTGTCAGGCGGGCTTTTGCACTCCAAGAACCATGGAGATACTGGCCAGAGAGCGGGGCATAAGGATGGAAGATATCTGCAAGAATTCACAGGGTTCCAATATGCTGACAGGAAGTAAAGATAAATAGGGGGACATTGATATGGTAGAACATGATATTGTAATTATCGGAGGCGGTCCGGCAGGTCTTGCGGCAGCGGTGGCAGCAAGAAAGGCCGGTGTTCAGGATATTTTAATTTTAGAGCGGGATAACTGTCTGGGAGGGATTTTAAATCAGTGCATTCATAATGGCTTTGGTCTGCATACATTTAAAGAAGAATTGACCGGACCTGAGTATGCATACCGTTATATTAAAATGGCGGAAGAGGAAAAGATCCCTTATAAATTAAACACAATGGTAATTGACATAAATAAGGATAAGGAAGTTACAACGATTAACAGAGAAGACGGTCTGGTAACAATCAAGGCCAAGGCCATTGTCCTGGCTATGGGATGCAGAGAGAGAGCCAGAGGCGCTTTAAATATTCCGGGCTACCGTCCCGCCGGCATTTATTCAGCCGGTACTGCACAGCGTTTAATGAATATCGAAGGCTTCAGCGTAGGAAAAGAAGTGGTTATTTTGGGCTCCGGAGATATTGGGCTCATTATGGCCAGAAGAATGACCTTAGAGGGAGCCAGGGTAAAGGTAGTGGCAGAACTGATGCCTTATTCCGGCGGATTAAAGAGAAACATTGTACAGTGTCTGGATGATTATGGAATTCCTCTGAAGCTGAGCCATACAGTTGTTGATATTGAAGGAAAAGAAAGGGTAACGGGGATTACACTGGCAGAGGTCGGACCGGACCGGAAGCCGATTCCAGGAACAGAAGAGCACTACAGCTGCGATACTCTGCTGCTGTCTGTAGGACTGATCCCTGAAAATGAATTAAGTAAGGGGATCGGCATTTCCATGAGCCCCATTACGTCAGGACCGGAAGTAAATGATCAGTTAGAGACCAGTGCAGAAGGCGTATTTGCCTGCGGCAATGTACTTCATGTACACGATCTGGTAGATTATGTATCTGAGGAGGCTTCTTTGGCGGGCACAAATGCGGCAGCTTATATCCAGTCACAAAAGGAAGCAGAAGCGGGCCATATAGTGAGGCTAAAGGCGGAAAACGGCGTTCGTTATACGGTTCCGCAGACTATAGACGTAAACCATATGAAGGATACGGTTACAGTCCGTTTCCGTGTGGCGGATGTTTATAAAGACCGTTATATTTCGGTTTATTATGACGGGGTTCAGATTTCAAAGAGAAAGAAAAAGGTGCTGGCTCCGGGAGAAATGGAGCAGGTTGTTTTAAAGAAGGAAAGCTTTGGGGAGTATCCGGATCTTAAAAATATTGTGATTTGTACGGAGGTGGAATAGCATGGAGGTAAGAGAACTGATCTGTATCGGCTGCCCTTTGGGCTGCCCGCTGACCGTAAAAATAGAGGGCGAGGAGATTGAGGTAACAGGAAATACCTGTAAAAGAGGAGACGTCTATGCCCGAAAGGAAGTTTTAAGCCCCACGAGAATTGTAACCTCCAGCGTTCATGTGACCGGCGGTACAATTGAAATGGTTTCCGTAAAAACAAAAGAGGATATTCCAAAGGGAAAGATTTTTGAAATTATGGATGAAATCCGTAAGGTGTCTGTTCCGGCTCCGGTGGCAATCGGTGATGTCATAATTGAAAATTGTGCAGGGACAGGTGTGCCGGTCATCGCAACAAAAGAAGTATTAAAGGCATAAAATAAATCATATATAGAACATTCAGAATCAAAAAAGGGCTTCCAAACGTTGAGTTTTGAAGTCCTTTTTTGACGGCGGGAGGATTAGATGAGCGGGCTTGCAAAAATGATGGAAGAAATTGATCTGTTTGTATTGGACATGGACGGGACCTTTTATATAGGTGACGTTATGATTGACGGAGCATTGGATTTTATCCGGATCTGCAGAAAAAAAGGAAAAAGTTTTTTGTTTTTTACAAATAATTCTTCCCAGTCTCCGGAAAACTATTTAAAAAAACTGTCTGCAATGGGCTGTTCCATTCCCAGAGATCAAATTGTGACTTCCGGGGATGTGGCAATTGAGTATTTGAACCGCCGCTATCCTGGAAAAACCGTTTTTTTAATGGGAACAGAGCCGTTAGAAGAAAGCATGAGAGCAGCAGGCATTGCACTGACGAATCAAAATGCAGAGATTGTTCTGACGGCTTTTGATAAAACACTTACATATGAAAAATTACAAAAGGGCTGTACTATGATCCGGGAAGGAGCGCTGTTTCTGGCTACGCATCCGGATATCAACTGTCCCACCAGAACAGGGTTTATTCCGGACTGCGGAGCGATTTGTGCCGCGATTACATTATCCACAGGGGTAAAGCCCATATGTTTGGGAAAGCCATACAAAGAAGCTGTAGAAATGATTCTGGATAAAACAAAGATTCCTACAGCCAGAACGGCCTTTGTAGGGGACCGGCTGTATACAGATGTGGCTATGGGCGTGAACCATGGGGGGAGGGGAATTTTAGTGCTTACCGGAGAGACAAAGCGTTCGGATGCAGAAAAGTCAAAGATAAAGCCGGACGCTGTGATTGAATCCCTGGGAGAGCTTGGCCGGTATTTATAAGCCGTAAGCATACTCAATAAAGGAAACAACGGCATCGGTCCGGGGGGTATAGGACAGCACAAGAAGATAATAATCTTCGGCTCCGTCATATACCGGATTTTTAAGAAAATTTGAACGGCGCAGGTTCAGTCCGCAGGCTTTTTCCCTGCCGGTGCCGTCTTTGGCATAATAAAAATCTTCCTTAAGTTCGTCCTTCAGATGTTCAGGCAAAAGCTCGTTCAGATCGTAAAGCAGAAATGAATCTGCGTAATAGGCCGCCAGATCCTGCGGGGCAATCAGGAAATCCAGCTGCTTTGCAGCAACGTAGGATACAATTTTTTCCTGGCTTGCAGCATTGTATTGATTGCTGGAGCCTGGGGTTACATACAGAGAATCCTCAAAACAGATTCTGTGACCGGAGGGTGTTTTCTGATAGGCGGAGAAGTCGCTTATGAGCTCCTCGGCCGGAAAAAGATTCTGGCGGTCATTGATAAAGAAGCCCTGCAGATCAATGACCAGGCTGCTTTGATAGACGAAATCCCCGATGTAAAATAGAAACAGCAGGCATACAAACAGTGCAAAAATCTGGCCTTTGTAATAGTCAAAAATAAAGCGGATCTTTTGGCGGAAATTTAAGGTTTTTAACGTTTTAAGATCTTGTTTGAATGCCTTTGGCAGGAATTTTTTGGGTATCATAAGCGGCAGCTCCTCTGTAACGAATAATGATATATTGTAGCATAAACAGGTAAAAAATGGTATACTATGGGAACATCTTTGCAGAAAGAACTGAGGACTGAGGAAAGGGTGGCGTAAATGGATATAAATGGCGTTTTTAATCCGGAAAATAAGTTTTTTATGTTTATGGAAAAGGTGATGAATCTGTGCTTTTTGGGGATTGTCTGGGCCCTGTTTTCCCTGCCTGTTATTACTGCAGGCGCATCCACGGCAGCCTTCTTCCAATATACATTAAGACTGACCAGGGATGAAGAAGGATATGTGTGGAAGACGTTCTGGGATGGATTTAAGAAGAACTTTTTTTCGGCTACTCTCCTATGGATCGTGATGGCAGCTGCAGGAGTATTTCTGGCGGCGGATTTATATGGCTGTCAGTTTCTGCCCTTTCCGGGTACTGTCAAATGGGCGGTCCGTATCCTGCTGGCAAGCATTATATTTGTTTATTTATTAACAATGATTTATGTGTTTCCTCTAAATGCTTTTTTCAAAATCCCCGTAAGGAAAGTGATAAAGGATTCAGTTGTAATGGCAGTGGGCAATCTGCATATATCAGCTGTCGCTTTGCTGATCTTCGGGGCTGGGGCGCTTCTCACCTGGTACTTTACAGAACTGTTTATGATCTGGTTTGCATTTGCAGGATATCTGGTTTCCCTGCTGCTGCGGAGAGTGTTTGAGCGGTATGTGGAAAACGATGTGGAAAATGCTGATAAAGATGAGAAAACAATTGAATAGATTGTGAAAAAATAATCAATACATTCAAAAAATATTTAATTAATATGGGAAAATAAGTAAAAATATACAAAAAATACTTGCGAAGACAGACGTTTTGTGATATTCTTTTATTAAGAGAATAAAGGGTGCTTTGAGAGAGAATGAGAGTAAAGCAAATAGTAGATGCATACCAAGGTATGTTTTTGTTATATGCATACTCTCTTTTTTTGTTCTTTAAACGCAGCATGCAGCTGAAAAGCTGTATGAGAAAATAGAAGGGAGATATTTCATATGAGAAGAAGATTAGCATTAGTTATGGCAGCGGCAATGGCAGCCGGAGCAGTTACCGGATGCAGCGGCGGAGGGTCTACCGGAAAGCCGGCAGCGGAACCGAAAAATGAGGAAAGCAGTGCGGCAGCAGAAGCGCAGCCGGCTGATCCGGCGGCGTATGAAGTGACGGAGCCAATTACGATTAAATGGTGGCATGCGCTGGAGGATCAGTATTCAGGCATCGTAGAGCAGGTTGTAAATGATTTTAATAATTCACAGGATCTGATTACGGTAGAGGCTGAGTATATTGGAAGCTACTCTGAATTAAATGAGGCTCTGGTTGCTGCTCATGCAGCAGGAACAGGACTTCCGGCAATTACTGCTGCAAATACTCCATATGTAGCAGAATACGGTGCAAGCGGCCTGACTGAGAACCTTGATCCCTATATTGAAGCAACGGGATACGATGTGGCAGACTTTGGAAATGGTATGCTGGAAGCGTCAAAATACGATGGTAAGCAGGTTTCTCTTCCGTTCCTGATTTCTACGCAGATTATGTATTACAATAAGGATAAAGTGGAAGAGATGGGAATTGCCCTTCCGGAAACCTGGGATGATATGGACGAATTTATGAAAGCAGGTACGGTTCAGGGGGCAGACGGAAGTACGGAAATGTACGCAACCATTATTCCGGGATGGGATCAGTGGTATTTTGAAACCTTCTATTTGAATCAGGGTGTAAACATCATTAACGATGACCAGGTTACTACTGATTTAAACAGTGACAAAGCAGTAGAAATCGCAGCCAAGTTAAAAGAGTGGTGTGATAACGGCTATACATACTGGACAGGAACTGCAAGTGATGCATCATCGATTATGAGACAGAATTTCCTTTCCGGCAATGCACTGAGCGTAGTGCATACGACTTCTCTTTACAATACATATGTAGATGAGGCTGACTTTGAGGTTGGAATGCACTGGCTTCCGGGAGCAGAAACGAAGAATCAGGAAATCGGCGGAAGCGTTATTTTGATTCCTTCCAAGAATGATCAGGCAACAAAGAATGCGGCATGGCAGTTTATGCAGTATCTGTGCGGTAAAGAAGTAAATATGACCTGGGCAGAGGGAACCGGTTATATGCCTACCAGAAAGTCTGTATTAGAGACAGAGGAAGGAAAGGCATTCCTGGAGAAGAAACCGGCATTCCAGCCTATCTTCGATAATCTGGATCTGATTTATCCGAGAATTCAGCATAAGGGCTGGAGCCAGTTAGCTACAATCTGGAAGAACAGTATGGCTGAGCTGATTATGGAAGGCGGAGACGTTAAGGAAGCGATGGATGCCATGGCAGAAGAAATTAACGATGTCTTAGGCGATGTATAAAAAAATATAGGCAGGCGCCGTTTTCCGGATAGGAGAACGGCGCTGTAAGCAAGAGAAGGGGAAATCTATGAATCCTAGAACAAAATCTGCCGTTAAGGATTTTCTGTGTGTGGTTCCGGCTTTGATATTGATTGTGATTTTCACATATTATCCAATTATTGAGCTGATTAAAATCAGTTTTACAGACTGGAATCTGTTAAATGATACATGGAATTATGTCGGGTTTAAAAACTGGAAGTGGCTGTTTAACGGATCTGGAACCAAGTATTTATTGAACTCCTTAAAAGTAACGCTTTTATATTCCTTGGGAGAAATTACGATTACATTGGTGGGCGGAATGATTTTTGCCCTGATTTTTAACCGGATGACAAAAACATTTGCAACTATGCGTGCAATTGTCTTTATGCCCAAATATGTGGCAATGTCTTCTGCAGCCGTTGTATTTTTATGGATTCTGAATACAGATACAGGTATTTTAAATTATTTCCTTTCCATATTCGGAATTGAAGCGGTAGACTGGCTGGGAGACCGCGATACAGCACTTATTTCCGTACTGATGGTAACCGGCTGGAGATGTATCGGTTATGGCATGATGGTATATTTATCGGCCATGATGGGTGTTTCTACAGATTATTATGAGGCGGCTGCATTGGATGGAGCAAACAGAGTGCAGAGATTTTTCAAGATTACCCTTCCGATGCTGTCCCCTACAACTTTATTTTTGTTTATAACTACATTCCTGTCCTCCATGAAGGTATTCCAGTCTGTAGATATTTTGACACAGGGCGGCCCGTATCGTTCCACAGAAGTATTTGTGTATAATATTTACCGGTATGCAATGGAAGATTTCCGTATGGACAGAGCATCGACGGTTGCAGTATTTTTCTTTGTGTTCCTGTTGATCATAACTGCAGCCACAATGAAGATTTCCAGTAAAAAAGTAACATATGATGCATAGGAGGGCCGTCATGGACAGAGCAGTAAGTCAAAACAAGCGTAATGAGGCGGCAAAGAGAAAGAAGAAGATCATATCAGTCATACAGGGGATCCTGGCAGCTATTGTTGTACTGATCATTGTATTTCCGATTTACTGGATGCTGGTATCTTCCGTTAAATCCCAGGAAGAGATCCTTCTTGCGGTGCCTACCTTATGGCCGAAAGAGTTCCATTTTGAAAATTATATCAATGTATTGAAACGGGGGAATTTTGCCAAATATTATTACAATACCATTGTGATGACGGCGGGTATCCTGATCTGCCAGACAACGACGGGCATGTTTGCGGCATATGGATTTTCCAAGGGGAAATTTAAAGGGCAGAATCTTCTTTTCCTGGTTATATTGGGAGCGCTTATGATTCCCATTCAGGTTACCTTTATCCCTATTTATATCGTTATGGCAAACCACGGTTTTTCCGATACATTTTTGGGACTGATCCTTCCGGTAGCGGTATCTCCTTACTTTATCTTTATGCTGAGACAGAACTTTATGGCGATTGATGACAGTTATGTGGAAGCAGCAAGGATTGACGGAATAGGCCGTATTGGAATTATTACAAAGATTTTGGCGCCTATGTGCAAGTCGGCATTGTTTACCGTAATTTTAGTTACATTTACAGACGGATGGAATTCCTACTTCTGGCCAAAGATTATCGCAAGAGGAGAACCAAGAAGAGTTTTGACCATCGGACTTGCACAGCTTCAGAATACATTCGCGGGCCAGGAAACAATGAATAATCATGAGGTTATGGCGGGAGCGGTTCTGGCAGTTGTGCCGGTTATTATTCTGTTCTTTATTTTCCAGAAGTACATGCTTGAGGGCTATTCAAAGGCAGCCATGAAATAATTAAACAGGAAAAGAGGGAATCCAATGAAAGTATATGCTCACAGAGGCTACAGCGGAATGTATCCGGAAAATACCATGCTGGCATTTCGGAAAGCAGCAGAGACCGGATGCGATGGAATTGAGCTGGATGTTCAGACAACAAAAGACGGCGTAGCAGTAGTGATCCACGATGAGTCAATTGACCGGACGACGGACGGAACAGGTCTGGTAAAGGATTATACATATGAAGAACTCGTGAAATTTAATGCCGGAAAAAATTTTAATGATAAGTATGGATTCCAGACAATCCCTACCTTTGAGGAATACTGCAGGTGGGTGCGCCAGACGGATCTGGTTACAAATGTAGAGTTAAAGACCAGCATTTATTATTATCAGGAATTGGAAGAAAAGACCATGGAGCTGGTTCGCAGATATGACCTGACAGACCGTATGCTGTATTCTTCGTTTAATCATATGTCTCTGGTGCAGATAAAGAAGATGGACCCGGCCCGTTACTGCGGCGCCCTTGTACCCCACGAAGGAATCGGAAATGCAGGATATTACTGTGAAAAGAGCGGTTTTGATGCATACCATCCGGGAGTAAAGGGGTTAACGAAAGAGACGGTAAAGGACTGTAAGGAACACGGCATAGACGTAAATGTATGGACGATCAATGATATGGGTGCGTTGGAGCGGCTGTATGAATGGGGATGCAGCGGTATCTTTACCAATCATCCTTCTGTCTGCAAAAGCTGGTTAGACAGTCAAAGGTAATCTTAAAAAGAAAATGGGCTGCTGCTTTCACGGTGAACAAATCGTAAAGCAGCGGCCTTATTTGTATGGTTTAGACTTTCTTTTTTGGCCGATATAGAGTAAAATAGGGGGGACAACAGTTGGGAGGTCAGAAGATGAAAATAATGGACTTGTTGGAGGCGTCTCCGGTAATAGCGGCAGTGAAGGATGAGAAAAGCTTTAAAAGATGCTTTGAGTCGGAATGTCAGATTGTTTTTCTTTTATGCGGAAACATCTGCAATATCAGCCAGCTGGTAAAACAGGTAAAGGAACATGGAAAAACAGCTATTGTGCATGTGGATCTGGTTGCCGGATTAAGTGCAAAAGAGGTGGCTGTGGATTTCATTAAACAGAATACAGAGGCAGATGGGATTATCAGCACAAAGCCGCTTTTAGTTAAGAGGGCAGTGGAACTGGGGATGATCGGAATCCAGAGAACATTCGTTATTGATTCCATGGCAATGGATACCACAAAAAAGCAGATTGACACTTTCCGTCCGGACCTGGTGGAAATTATGCCGGGAATTATACCAAAGGTATTGAGGAGGATCAGGGAGTATACAGATGTTCCCATTATCGCAGGCGGTTTGATCTCTGATAAAAAAGATATTATGACGGCATTTGCAGAGGGGGCAGATGCTGTTTCTACCACGAAAGAGAATCTGTGGTTTGTGTAAAGAAGCGTTTGTCCGTATTCTTGACTTTACCATTTCTCAATGTTAGAATGAATACCATGAATAAGAAGATAATAACAGTTTGTATTACAGGAATTTTGATAATAGCGGCCTGTCTGACGGGGTGCCAGAAGCATATGGAGCCTGTCAGCAGGTCTTCTTTTTTACTCAACACATTTATTACAGTAACGCTTTACGATTCCAGAGACGAGAAGATTCTGGATGGAGCGGTGGAGCTTTGCTCAGAATATGAAAAGAAGCTCAGTACCACGATTGAAACAAGTGAAATTTATGCAATGAATCACCGGAAACCGGGAGAACGGGAGTTTACAGTGTCTCAGGATACGGCAGAGCTGATAAAAAAGGGCCTGGAGTACAGCCGGATGTCGGATGGAGCGTTTGATATTACCATAGAACCCTTAAGCCGCCTGTGGGATTTTTCCGGATCAGATCCCCATGTACCGTCAGAGGAAGCGATTCAGGAAGAACTTTCAAAGGTAGGATATGAGAGAGTTGCGGTAAACGGCAATACGGTGGTTTTTGCAGATGATGCGGTAGCCATCGATCTGGGAGCCATTGCCAAGGGATATATTGCGGACCGTATGAAGGATTATCTGAAGACTCAGGGGGTGGAGAGCGCCATTATCAATCTGGGCGGAAATGTGCTCTGTCTGGGGGAACGCCCCGGGAAAAAGCCCTTTAAGATAGGCCTTCAGAAGCCGTTTGCAGATCGCTCAGAGACAGTGGCAGCTTTGGATATTCGTGATATGTCTGTGGTTTCTTCCGGAGTATATGAGCGCCATTTTGAGGAAAATGGGGTAAATTACCATCATATTTTAAATCCTTCTACCGGCTGGCCTTATGAAAATGGCCTGACACAGGTAACGATCCTGTCGGAGCAGTCCGTAGACGGCGACGGCCTGAGCACAGCCTGTTTTGCCCTTGGCCTTACAGAGGGAATGGAGCTTGTGGACTCCTTAGAGGGAGTTTATGCCGTGTTTGTCACAGAGGACGGAGCTCTTCATTATTCAGAGGGGGCCGGGGATTTTATAAGCAGCTCATAAAGAAACTTAACTTTACATTTTTTACGGGCTGCCATATAATGGGAACGAGTTTACAACAAAAATAAGAGGAAAACGATGTTTGAAGCAATATGGAAAAAATGTGTGAATTATGAGACCGTCAGCTATTTAATCTGCGGGATTCTGACTACGGCGGTAGACTTTGTATCCTACGCCCTGTTTCGCCGTATGGATATGGGCGTGGGGATATCGCAGGCTTTTTCCTGGGCAGCAGCCGTGCTGTTTGCCTATGTGGTGAATAAACTGATCGTATTTAAAAATTATAATTTCCGGCCATCCTATCTTATAAAAGAAGCGGGGGCTTTTTTGGCAGCAAGAGGGATTTCCGGAATTGCTGTCTGGCTGCTGATGGTTCTTATGGTGGCACTTGGAGAAGGCAGAGGCTTTTTATATGAGATGTTCTGTAAGGTGATATCTTCTGCTGTTAATCTGGTGGCAAACTATGTGTTCAGTAAGCTTTGGATCTTTAAAAAAAGAACAGAGAACAAGAGGTAATGTCTGTGAAACGTGAGGAGATAGCGCAGGTGGAACGGGAGCTGGATGCTGTATTGGAGCTGATTCAGGAACCAGAGGATACTCCCGGAATAAATGACATAAAAGAGGAGCTTATGAAAGATCAGAACAGGGAAATTCATATTCTGCGTTCGGGTGACAGCCTGTTAGCCGCTTTTTTTATCCCTGTGCTGGTCATGGCGGTCATTTTTGCCCAGAGAGGGATTTTCCCTTTTGGAGAGGAATGTTTTCTGCGCACAGATATGTACCATCAGTATGCGCCTTTCTTTTCTGAATTTCAGTATAAGCTGACCCATGGGGGAAGTCTGCTTTACAGCTGGGATATCGGTATGGGAGTAAATTTCTCAGCATTGTATGCCTATTATCTGGCAAGTCCCATGAACTGGCTTGTGGTTCTTTGCCCCAAACAGTTTCTGATCGAGTTTATGACGATTTTGATCGTCATAAAAACAGGCCTGTCAGGCCTGTCCTTTACCTGGTATCTCAGGAAGCATACGGGGAACAGAGATTTCGGTTCCTGCTTTTTTGGGATTTTTTATGCGTTAAGCGGCTATATGGCAGCCTACAGCTGGAATATTATGTGGCTGGACTGCATCCTTTTATTCCCGGTCATTCTTTTCGGACTGGAACGGCTGGTAAAGGAAAAAAAGGGCATGGTTTACTGTATTGCCCTGGGGCTTTCCATTCTGTCAAACTATTATATTTCCATCATGATCTGTATTTTCATGGTAGTTTATGTGGTGGTTCTGGTGATTTTATATCCGCCGAAGACAGGAAAGGAGTTAGCAGCCACTGCAGGCAGATTTACGCTGTATTCACTTTTGGCCGGAGGCCTTGCGGCAGTGGTTCTGCTGCCGGAGATTTATGCCCTTCAGGCTACTGCTTCAGGAGACTTTGATTTTCCAAAGACTGTAAGCTCCTATTTTTCCATATTTGACATGATCGCCCGCCATATCGGGAATGTGCAGACGGAGATCGGACTGGATCACTGGCCCAATATTTACTGCGGAGTAGCAGTTTTGATGCTTCTGCTTTTGTATTTTGGAAATAAAAACATCAAAATGAAGGAAAAGGCAGTATATTTCAGCCTGCTGCTCTTTTTCTACGCCAGTTTTTCCGTAAACGTACTGAATTTTATCTGGCACGGGTTTCATTATCCCAACAGCCTTCCCTGCCGTCAGTCCTTTATCTATATCGCGCTGGTGCTGGTGATGTGCTATAAGGCGTATTTGGAGCTGAAAAACACACCCTGGAAGCATATCGTTATGGCCTTTTGGGGAGCGGTAGCCTTTGTGATTCTGGCTGAAAAGCTGGTGGATAATGAAGAACAGTTCCATTTTGCCGTATTCTATGCAGCGATTCTGTTTCTGGCGCTGTATACGGGCTGCATTTACCTGTACCAAAGCAGGAAATGGTGCAGGGAAGGTGTCCTTTTGGCTGTTCTGGGACTTGTGTTTGCTGAGTCGGCGGTCAATATGGTGGTAACCAGTATTCCTACTACCAGCCGTACAGCGTATGTAAAGGACAATGAAGACACAATGCTTCTGGCAGACAGCATCCAGTCCTCGGTATTTTACCGGATTGAAAAGGGAGGAAGCCGCACGAAAAATGACGGAGCATGGATGAATTTTCCTTCGTCATCCCTGTTTTCTTCCGTAGCCAGTGCTGCCATGTCGGATTTCTTTAAAAGTGTAGGCTGTGAGAGCTCTACCAATGCGTACAGTGTAAAAGGAAGCACGCCGTTTATTGATGCTCTTTTTGCTACCCGTTACGGGATTTATCCGGATCAGCAGCCGGCAGACGGCTTAAAGGAGCAGATCGGCCGTCAGGGTTCCATGTGGCTTTATGAAAATAAATATACCCTTCCGGTGGGTTTTGTGATGCCTCGGGATATGGAAACCAACTGGGTTCTTGATTCGGGAAATCCGGCAAATGTGCAGAATGATCTTTCTTCCGTACTGGGAGTAAGCAATCTGCTTGTGCCGGCAGAGGGGGTATCGGAAGGAAAGAAGCTTACCTTTACAGCAGATGCCTCTGGCGATTATTATGTCTATGTGACCAATAAAAAGGTAGAAGAGGTTTCCGTCGAAATAGGGGAGAGAAGTCTTTCCTTTGACAATGTTGACAGGGGATATTTTCTGGAGCTGGGCTATCTGCCAAAGGGACAGGAGGTAATCCTTCAGTCCAAAACAGATGGAAATCCTGCCATGCAGGCGGAAATCTGGCGTTTTGATCCGGAGGCCATGGAAGAGATTTATCAGTGTCTGAGCCAATCGCCTCTTGAGCTTTCCAGCTGGACGGATACCGGTCTTGCAGGAAGCATAAATACGCCGGAGGGAGGAACCATGTTTACCAGCATTCCCTATGATAAGGGATGGAAAATCTGGGTAGACGGAACGGCTGTTTCAGGGCGTTCGGTGTTTGATGCATTTCTTGGCGTGGATCTGGAACCCGGCGAGCATAAGATCCGGCTGTCCTATGAGCCTCAGGGGCTAAAGACAGGAGCTGTTATTACAGGCGTAAGCGCGGCCGCTGTGGCAGCACTGGCTGTCTGCGGCTGGATGAAAAATAAAAAGAAATTTCTAAAATAAATTATATATAAAGGAGACTACTATTATGAAGCTTTGGGGCGGACGTTTTACTAAGGAAACGGATCAGCTGGTACAGAATTTTAACGAATCTCTTTCATTTGATCAGAAATTTTACCGTCAGGATATCAGAGGAAGCATTGCTCATGTAAAGATGCTGGCAAAGCAGGGAATCCTTTCTGAGAAGGACAGAGACGATATTATAAAGGGACTGGAAGGAATCCGACAGGATCTGGACGAGGGCACTTTGATCATTCCGGCTGATTCCGGTTATGAGGATATCCATTCGTTTGTAGAGGGAACTCTCACAGAGAGGATCGGAGAGGCCGGAAAGCGCCTTCATACAGGCCGCAGCCGCAACGATCAGGTTGCCCTTGACATGAAGCTGTATACAAGGGATGAAATTGACGAGCTTGACGGCCTGGTAAAGAAGCTCTTAGAGGAACTCCTTGTGATCATGGAGGCAAATACAGAAACCTTTATGCCGGGATTTACCCATTTGCAAAAGGCACAGCCCATTACGCTGGCTCACCATATGGGAGCTTATTTTGAGATGTTTTCAAGAGACCGTTCCCGTCTGGCCGATATCCGCAGACGGATGAATTACTGTCCTTTAGGTTCCGGCGCCCTGGCAGGCACCACCTATCCTCTGGATCGGGCTTATACGGCAGAGCTTCTGGAATTTGCAGGGCCCACTTTAAATTCCATGGATTCCGTATCAGACCGGGATTATCTCATTGAGCTTTTAAGCGCCCTGTCTGTTATTTCCATGCATTTAAGCCGTTTCTGTGAGGAAATCATTATCTGGAATACAAATGAGTATCGGTTTGTGGAGATTGACGATTCCTACAGCACCGGAAGCAGCATTATGCCCCAGAAGAAGAACCCCGATATTGCCGAGCTGATCCGCGGAAAGAGCGGCCGCGTCTATGGCGCCCTGATGTCCATGCTGACGACCATGAAGGGAATTCCTCTGGCTTATAATAAAGATATGCAGGAGGATAAGGAGCTTACCTTTGATGCTATTGATACGGTAAAGGGCTGTCTTGCCCTGTTTACAGGGATGATCTCCTCTATGACCTTCAGAAAAGATGTAATGGAAGCCAGCGCAAAGAGAGGCTTTACAAATGCGACAGATGCTGCCGATTATCTGGTAAATCACGGCGTTCCCTTCCGAGATGCCCATGGTATTGTAGGACAGCTGGTGCTTTTATGTATTGAAAAAGGCATTGCGCTGGATGATCTTTCCCTGGAGGAATATAAGGAGATCAGTCCCGTATTTGAGGAAGATATCTATGAAGCAATCAGCATGAAGACCTGTGTCGAGAAGCGCATGACCATCGGTGCTCCCGGGCCTGAGGCAATGAAGCAGGTAATTGCTGTTTATAAAAAGCAGCTGCAGTAACGGCAGGTAATTGATTGCATACAGAGGATGAAATATATGAAAAAATGG
>JABLTT010071844.1_pt1 | contig 102616 bp, 79 predicted proteins | sample 7160061 | NCBI WGS metagenome assembly JABLTT01 (sample SAMN14651232, study PRJNA627086) | human gut metagenome | isolation source: feces | host: Homo sapiens | reverse complement strand
TTGCTCTATCCAACTGAGCTACAGACTCATCCGCGATGCTTACCGCATCAACGTGTTATACTTTATCATACTTTATCAGGAAATGCAAGCACTTTTTTAATATTTTTTAAGTTTTTTTATTCTGAAATTTCATCCCGCTTTTAACCAGGATTTCACTTACATTTCTCCGCATATTTCCCGGTCTGCACTATGGATCATACAGCTGATCCTCTTATATACCAGAGCAGTCAGAAGAGAAACGATCACTCCTTTTAATAAATTAAACGGAGCTACGCAGAAAATTGCCAGTCCCCACACACTGCTTACCGCCGGATTAATTGCAGCCCCCGCTTCCAGGATATTATCCAGAGGCATGAACTGGGAATAAAACGGAATCATTACAAGGGCATTGATCATCGCCCCCACTGTAGCCATTAAAATAGTCCCCACTGCCATTGCCTCAATTGCTCCTTTTTTCGTCTTACGGCGGCGGTAGATCATTCCTGCAGGCACGACCATAGAACAGCCGATCACAATATTAGCAAACTCTCCCACAAAACCGGTAGAAGTCGGCTTGAGAAGGAGCTTTACCAGAATCTTCACTCCCTCCATCACAGCACCTGCCACAGGTCCCATAGCAAAAGTTCCCACAAGTACCGGAACTTCAGAAATATCAAGGCCATAAAAACTGGGAGCTATAAAAGGAAGAGGCACCTCAAACAGCATCAGAACTGCCGCCAGAGCTCCAAACATCCCCATCAATACTACCTGCTTTGTTTTCATCTTCATTGTCAGATCCTCCTGTTTTGATGTAATCTGCCGGGGTAAAGAATGCCAACAGCAGGCTTAATCAAAACATCTCCGTTTTCTCTCCCGCTGACAAAAAAATCCCGGCTGATCTTGGATCCTCCGGGATAAAATACGCATCTTATACAGCAAATCTGCATCCAGATCTGCTCTGCCCATCTTCTCTCATCCAGACTGTAACTGTCGGTTCCGGAATCACACCGGATCAACCGCATATGCGGGTCGCGGACTCTACCGCCGGTAGGGAATCTCACCCTGCCCCGAAGAATGTATCTGATGTCAGTATACTCCCGTCAGGACATTTAGTCAATCTGTTTTTAAGCGCAAAAAAAGCAGGTGATGGGAATCGAACCCACGTATCTAGCTTGGAAGGCTAGTGTTCTACCATTGAACTACACCTGCATGAACAAAAATTATTATAGAACAGGATGAGGGAATTGTCAACTGTTTTTTGAATTTTTCCATAAATTCCGCAAAAAACAGGCAGAAAAGGTCTGCGGCCTCCTTTCCTGCCTGTTTTTACAGTGATGCAACTATAAATTTATGTACCTTACAACATGATGTACTTCCCAATAAACAGCACCGCCAGCACATACATCAGCGGGCTGATCTTCTTTTCCTTCATCCTTCCGGTTACTACATTGATTACAACGTAGGAGATAACGCCCATTGCGATCCCTTCGGAAATGCTGTACATGAAAGGCATTGCAATGATGGCAACGTATGCGGGGATGGCTTCTGTGAAGTCATCAAAGTTAATCTTTGTAATAGAGGTAAGCATCAGGAAGCCTACTACTACCAGAGCCGGAGCTGTCGCAAAGGACGGGATGGCCAGGAAAATAGGTGATAAGAACAGGGACAGTCCAAAAAGGATTGCAGCTACAACTGCGGTAAGTCCCGTACGTCCGCCCTCTGCTACGCCGGATGCACTCTCTACAAATGTGGTAGTGGTGGAGGTACCAAGCATTGCGCCTACAGAGGTTCCGATGGCGTCGGATAACAGGGCGCCGCGGATCCTTGGGAGCTTTCCATCCTTATCCAGCATATCCGCCTTGGAGGCCACGCCAATGAGGGTTCCAAGGGTATCAAACAGGTCTACGAACAGGAATGCAAACATGACTACAAAGAAATCCAGGGATAGAATACCAGAAAAGTCCATCTGCATTAAGGTAGGCGCCAGACTGGGAACGCTGATTCCATTGGAAAAATCAGGCAGCAGACTGTACATGCCAATCTCAGGATTTACCTGATAGATTCCAAGAAGCTGGCAGAGAATGCCAAGGCCCCATGTGATCAGGATACCCCAGAGGATGTTTCCCTTTACGCCCTTTACAACCAGAATACCTGTAACCAGAATACCCACCAGAGCCAGAACGACCGTGATTCCTTCACTGTTAAACAGACCGTTTGCTACGGAGCTTTTAAAAGAATACACGCCTACCAAAGTCGCGCTGTCTACTACAATATGCGCATTCTGCAGGCCGATAAATGCAATGAAAAGTCCGATACCCACAGATACCGCATGTTTTAAATTCATAGGGATGGCATTGAAAATCGCCTCGCGTACATTTGTCAAAGACAGAAGGATAAATACGATACCTTCTATAAATACGGCTGCCAGAGCGGTCTGCCAGCTATACCCCATCTGTAAAACAACGGTATAGGAAAAATAAGCATTTAAGCCCATACCGGGAGCAAGTACAAAGGGATAGTTGGAAAATGCCGCCATTAAGAGAGTCGCGATCAGGGCTGCCAGAGCGGTAGCGGTAAATACAGCGCCGCTGTCCATTCCACAGGCGCTCAGTACGCTGGGATTAACTGCCAGAATGTAGGCCATTGTCATAAAAGTGGTAATTCCTGCAATGACCTCTGTTTTTACATCTGTCTTATTTTCCTTCAGGTGAAATATTTTCTCCAGATCCATACAAGTTTCCTCCTACTTTTTCATTCCATATTCCGTTTTGTCTCTCTTTTATGAAAAAGAAACAGCCCGGATTTCCTGCAGCTGTGTATCTATCAGGCCACAGGTATTTAAACGCAGCTTTGGAATTACGGGAAGGCTTACAAATGCCAGAGTCATAAAGGGATCGATCCCCTCTCTGACACCCAGACCGGCCGCCAGTCTCTTAAGCTCCTCCAGCTTTTCGTCTACTGCTTCCGCTGCCATTGGGTTCATAAGTCCGCCGATTGGAAGAGGAAGAAGCCCCAGTACCGCTCCGTCCTTTACTACGGCAATCCCTCCCTGCGCCCTTCTCACCGTCTCCGCGGCCAGAGCCATATCCCGGTCACTGACGCCAGCTACAATGAGGTTATGGGAATCATGCGCTACACTGGTCGCCACTGCTCCGGCCTTTAAGCCATAGCCTCCCAAAAATCCAATTCCCTTATGTCCGGTTCCTTTATGGCGTTCCAGAACAGCCAGCTTTATAATATCCTCCTGAGGATTTACCCCAGGCGCAAAGCCAGGAAGCTGTACCCAGGCTGCTTTCCGCTCCGTTGTCAAAAGTTCTCCGGGTGTAAGCTCAATCACCCGACGGTAAGCTTTCTCCGGCTCCAGCCTGAAATCCTGCTCACAAACTTCTTCCATATGGAAGGAATGATGCACGCGGTCAAAGGACGGGCTTTCTGATTTCTCTCTGCGCTTCTCTTGTGAGATCAGCTCTCCCAGCTGCGCCGCCAGCTTCCCGTTTTTATAGACCTGCACTGCCTTTATCTGCTCCAGATCCTCTAAAACCACCAGATCTGCCCGATATCCCGGCGCTACCGCTCCATTTTCACGAAGACCAAAATACTGGGCCGGATGAAGCGTTGCCATCTGAATCGCTGTCACCGGATCTGCTCCCAGCCGGACTGCATTTCGGATGATTCCATCCATATGGCCCTTTCTCTGCAGATCTCCCGGATGCTTATCATCCGTAACAAACATACATCTGTTTGCATACGGTTTCTTACACAGAGGAAGAAGTCCTTCCAGATTCCTGGCCGCTGTTCCCTCACGCACCATGATCCACTGTCCCCGCCGCAGCTTTTCCAGCGCTTCTTCTGCTTCGGAGCATTCGTGATCCGAAGCCACTCCCGCAGCGCAGTAAGCATTTAACTGATATCCTGAAAGTCCGGGAGCATGGCCGTCAATCCGTTTTCCCCTGTACGAGCAGTCCTTAAGCTTAGCCAGAACGCCTTCCTCTGCCCTTACAGTACCGGGAGCATTCATCATCTCTGCCAGCCCCAGCACCCTGGGATTTTCATAGTAGGCTCTCAGATCCTCTGCACTGAGCACAGCCCCGGACTCCTCTAAACCGGCTGCCGGTACGCAGGATGGAAGCATAAAAAACACATCCAGCATCAGATTTTCTGTTTCATAAAGCATGTAATCGATTCCCTCTGTGCCCGCTACATTGGCAATCTCATGGGGATCTGTAATCACTGCCGTGGTACCGTGGGGCAGAACCGCCCGTTCAAACTCAGCCGGCCTTACCATAGAGCTTTCCAAATGAATGTGGCCGTCTATAAAGCCCGGGCAGATAATCTTTCCTGACAGATCCACCTCCGTTTCTCCCACATAGGAACCGACTCCTGCGATGTATCCGCCTTCTATTGCCACATCGGCTTCCTCCAGCTCCCCGGTAAATACATTCACTACCCTGGCGCCCTTCAACACCAGACCTGCCCTTTTTTCACCCGAAGCCGCCAGAATCCGCTCTCTTAAGGAGCTGCTGTCCTGTCTGCTGCTCTGTCCTTCCATGAAGCTCTGTGCCTCCTTTCTAAACTCTGAAACACCATTTTCCAGATTTTTACTCTCTATCCGCACAAAAAAACCACCGCTGCCTTCATGCTTTCACAGACACTCCCGCTGCGAAAACTTATAGACAACTATTTGCGGTAGTTGGTAGAAACGCTCAACCAATTATGAGCATATATAAGCTTTGTCAAAATTCAACTATTCACGTTCCATTTCTTTTATTTTTTTAATCATATCACACAAATATTGTATTGTCAACTCTTAAAAATATTCCTTTTTTTCAGACGCCGTTCCCTAACTGTCAGCAAATATCTGTTCGTGCAGGCGCAGCCGCCCTTACTATCATTGCTATAAAAAAGAACCGCTCCCTAAAAAGCAGTTCTCTCCTGTTTACAGATAATAGTGGTTAAATGCCGCCTCTCCGTCCTCCCCTATCTCCATGATCATATAGGACGGCCGCCTGCCCTCCTGCCTGGGGTAAGACAGGCTTCCGGGATTAAGCACGATCAGATCTTTTTGTCCCTTCTTTCGGTCAATCTCAAAAAAAGGCCGGTGGGTGTGACCGAACATAGCGATATCAAAATCTCTTGACCTTGCCTCTTCTTTTAAATACTCTGTGCTTAAAGACACATGGTAGTAATGGCCATGGGTTAAAAGCGTTTTGTATTTTCCGATCATAAGATCCCGTTCCCGCTCCAGATGGGAAAAGAAGTCATTGTTTCCCAGAACCATCTCCAGTTCACAGCCCGGCTCTGCCCAGTGAGCAATGTAATGTTCGCTTCCCTCGGCGTCTCCCAGATGAATCAGCATATCAAAGGGCTTTTCCTTTTCCATGACCCACTGGAGATTTCCATCTTTTCTGTGCGTATCACTGACAATCAGTATTTTCATCCCCTGCTTCCTTCCTTTATCTTACGCCATTCTCCCACCTGTCACCGCAGTCTCCTGCTTCAGCGCGCTCTTCATGGCCTCTAATGCCTTTCCTCTGTGGCTGATCCTGTTTTTCTCCTCCATAGTAAGTTCCGCAGAAGTTTTTCCAAATTCAGGAAGATACAGGATAGGATCATAGCCAAAGCCGCCCGTTCCGGCAGGTTCTTTTGCGATCACACCTTCCATATATGCCTCTGTCTGGATCACTCGTCCATCGGGCAGCACAGCCGCAATATTGCAGACAAAGCGGGCGCTCCGCTCTTTTCCCTCTGCCCCCAAAAGCCGGTCTATGATATTTCTGTTTTTAATCTCATAGGAAGTATCCTCTCCCATATACCGCGCAGAATAAACACCCGGCTCGCCGCCGATATAATCCACTGCCAAACCGGAATCATCTGCCAATACGATCCCACCTGTATGCTCCCAGACAGCTCTGGCCTTGATACGGGCATTTTCGGCAAAAGTCGCTCCATCTTCTGTAATATCCAGAGAAACTCCTGCCTCCTTCATGGACAGCACAGGAAGCCCCAGATCAGACAAAATGGCCCGGATCTCCCTCATTTTTCCCTGATTTCCTGTTGCAAAAATGATCTTCTGTTCCATAATCCTCTATCCTTTTGTATTGGTATATGCCTTCAAGCAGAGATTGCACTTCTGAGTTTCCTCCACGCGCTCCCAGAGACTGCCGTCATGGCTCAGATATCCCTCTCCGTCTGTAAGATCAACTCTGGCAATCCCGTCTCCGGCATCATATTCGATCGCTGCCGGATGAACGGTATCCGGAGTTTTTATTTTAACTATTATAGCAAATTTTTCTCCTGCATCCAATAGTATTTTTTCATCAAAAGGAACCGTATAATAGCCGGAATACATCAGTTTTCCCCTGGCTATGAGCCTTCGGTCATTCAAAGCCCGATCCATACGGGCGCTCTGGCTTTCCTTTTCAGCCCCGGAAATGCCCTCCTGTACTTCCGGCAGATATCTGGCCAGATACATTTCATACTCCGTATCGGGTCCGGTCGCATAAAATCCGGCTGCTTCCAGTTCTTCCTTCTCGCCCGCCCGGAAGGTATTGGCCGCCCAGACGGTATCCTGACCGTAGCCAATCTGCCCTACCCAGCCGCACAGGTCGCTCTGATAGATCTTTTCATAAAGCTCTGCAGACTCTGCCCCGGTGTATACAATGTTGTGAACGCCGATATTGGTATCGTAATAGGACACATAAAAATAGCCTTCATCGCCAAAGTTTTCTCCCCAGCTGTTGGTACAGATAAATGCTCCGTCACCCTCCAGATCCATATTGAAATTTTCCTTTGGATAATCATCATCCCAGCCAATGATAACGGAATCATGGTTCGGCTCGTTCGTTCCCACATAGCAGTAGGAATTCGTATCCCGGTTGTAATACACGGATTCACTGTCATAATCCTGCATGGAAGTATAAAGGGAACTCTGAACCCCTCCCTCCAGATATACAGCCCGCTTGATCGCCTCATAATCCTTAGACGGAAGGATCTGGATTTCCTGTACATGGAGCCTGGGTTTTAGGCCGCAGGGGGAAACGCCGTCTCCATAAGGATCCTCGGATTCCCACACAGGTCCCTGCCAGCCCAGAAGATATGCCATGGACATGGTATATTCTCCACCTTCATCCTGTCCCAGCGTATAATTATTGTGCATGGACATATGATCCACGGAAAATGACTCATTTTTCTCCGGAAGAAGCGACGATTCCAGAGCCGTCAAGGAGGCAAAGGCCCAACAGGTTCCAAGAGAGCCCTGATTTCCGATCTGGGGCGCACGCCCTTCCTCCCTGTAATCATAGGAACGGGGCAGAATTGTATCCTCGGGAAGCCCCCGGTTCCAAATCTGGCAGGAAGCATCCTTCTCTCCCACCTCTGGAAGAGCAGAAATGCTCTGCTCCGTTTGTTCTGTTTCCTGCTCGCGGACATCTTCATATCCGGCCGAACTCTCCGGACTCCTTTTATCTGTCAAAACAGCGCAGCCTGCCGTCATAACAGCCATGCAAACGGCCAGAACAGTCCCAAAAGCCCTCCTATTCCTGTTTATCAATTTTCTTCTCCTGACTGCGTCTGGGAGGCTTCGGCCCCATAAACTGATAGAAATAGGTTTTCAGCATACCGTTATAGATTTTGCGGTTCTTATCCGCCTTGCGCCCAATGCATTTTTCCGTATCCTCATAGGATGTGATCAGGTACATAGACCAGGCGTCCAGAGCGGCAAACCGCTCTCCGATTTCCCTGTAGAGGGCCGGAAGATTCTTCTTCTCTTCAATTCGCTCTCCGTAAGGAGGATTGGAAATAATAAAGCCGTATTTTTTCGGATGGCTTAAAGCGCTTACGGGCCGCTGCTGGAAATGGATCATATGATCCACGCCTGCAGACTGGGCATTTAAGCGGGCGGCCTTTACGATATCCCCGTCAATATCATAGCCCTGAATATCGACCTGCACGCTGTCATCAACCAGATCGTTTGCCTCATCCATAGCCTCATACCAGCATTTGCGCCCGATAATATTTTTCCAGTCCTCTGCCAGGAAAGACCGGTTCATGCCCGGAGCTATATTGGCGGCGATCATAGCAGCCTCAATAGGGAAGGTGCCGCTGCCGCAGAAAGGATCTACCAGGATCCGATCCTTATTCCAGGGTGTTAAAAGGATCAGGGCCGACGCCAGTGTTTCCGTGATGGGCGCCTTGCTGGTAAGAGTACGATACCCCCTTTTGTGAAGGGAATCTCCGCTGGTGTCAATTCCAATGGTTACAATATCCTTGTACAGAAAAACCCTCAGAGGGAAGCTGGCTCCATTTTCCGGGAACCAGGTCACCTTATAATGGCTCTTCATCCGCTCTACCATGGCTTTTTTCATAATAGACTGAATATCGGAGGGGCTGAACAGCTTGCTCTTGATGGAGGACGCCTTTGCTACCCAGAATTTTCCATCTTCCGGAATCAGTTCCTCCCATGCAATGGCTCTGGTGCCCTGAAACAGTTCTTCGAAGGTTTCTGCCTTAAAGCTGCCTGCTTTCAATAAAATGCGTTCTGCTGTCCTTAAAAATACATTGGCTCTGCAGATTGCCTCGTCATCTCCGATAAAGGTTACTCTTCCGTCTTCTACAGAAGCGATCTCATATCCCAGATCCAGGATTTCTTTTTTTAATACTGCCTCCAGGCCGAAATGGCAGGGGGCGATCAGTTCATAGGTCTGCTTCAACTGGTTCTCCTCTCTTTTACAGCTTCATTTCCTTAACCACATCGCCGTCCAGTGTGCGGATGGTAAATACGCCGTCCTCCAAAATGCCGTATGTATGCGGATTTCCTCCCTTGGGAATGGACACGGAACCGGGATTTAACACCCTGATCCTGCCGCAGTCTCCCTCTGTCTCCTCAGCCTTTAACAGATGGGTATGGCCGTGTATGAGAATATCGCCTTCCTGCATAGGCGGAAGATTGTCCTGATTAAAAATGTGTCCGTGGGTAGCATAAAGGGTCTTTCCCTCCACAGAAAAAAGGGCATAATCTGCCAGAATGGGGAATTCCAGAACCATCTGATCGACCTCCGTATCACAGTTTCCCCGAACAGCATAGATCTGATTCTTTAATGGATTCAGCATGGCAATGACTTCTTTGGGAGCATATTCCTTTGGAAGGTCATTTCTTGGTCCATGATACAGAATGTCTCCCAGCAGCACCAGCCGGGAGGCACCGGATTCTTTATAAATATCTAACAGTCTTCTGCAGTAAAAAGCAGAGCCGTGAATATCAGATGCGAATAATAATTTCATTGGATGATGGATCCTTTCTTTGTGTTATGCTTCAGGACGGGGCCTGTTTTCCCGCCGTCCTGAAGTGTTTCCTCTATTTTAAATCCCACAGAGGTCTTCTGTCAACGTATTTCCCCCTGTAATCCAACATTCCTCCTGCCAGATCAGACACCTCATATCCCAGGCGCCAGAGGTCTCTGCAGACCACCATGCTCTTGGCGCCGCGGTCGCAGTAACATACAATCATGCCCTGTCTGGGGAACTCTTCCAAACGTTCTCCTATCTCCTCATATGGTATATTCACACTGCCAAAAATGCGGTTCTCACCATACATCCACGGTTCTCTCACATCTACCAGGAGGCGGACGTTTCCTTCCTCCAGCCATTGATCAAGCTGTCTGTACGAGATCATCGGAAAATCATTCATCACTCCACCCCGCTTTCTGTTTTCCTTCTGGTCTGCGGCGTGTCCTACTGTAGTATATGCGTCTGATCCGGACAGGTGCCCCGTGAAGAAGCATAAAAAACGGCATCTTCAGAAAGAGTTCTCTCTGCAGATGCCGTTTTTCTTCTGATGCCTATCTTTCTGATCTCAAAGATCAGTCGTTAGAATCGTTTCTTGCGTTGTTTCTTCCGCAGTTCTCGTACTTATTGTCGGCGGAATTCTTCATGTTGTTTTTAGAACGGCTGTTGGATGCATTGTTAGATGCGTTGTTGGAAGAGTTATTCCGGCTGTTGTTCTGTGCGTTATTCTGGCTATTGCTGTAGCTGTTCATGTTGTCATTTCTGCTTGACATGGCAAATACCTCCTGAAATGGTTTCCCTGACAGGCGAAACAGTTTCCGCCGCCGGGATGGTTTACGATACACCTTCTAGTATGGCGGAAAACTGTGGTTTTATACAAATTCCTCAAAGCGGTTGCTTTTTTGAAATTTTTGTATTATAAATGAGTATGAGGTAATGCAGTTTCCCTTAAACTGCACCCTCATCCTTATTAATTATTTATACTCCCCTTTGAGAAAAGGCCAGGATAGCTCCCCTATCCCGGCCTTTCTCTCTATCTTTTTATCCTAATCCTTTGCACGGAATCCGAACCGCGCGTGGGTTTCCCCCGTAATCTACTCCATAATGCTTCTGATCTTTACCGGATTTCTGTAATTCCAGTTGGAAATCGTAATACCCGTGCGCTCTGTAGAAGCGTGGACGATCTTTCCTTCTCCAATATACATGGCAACATGGTCAATGTTGCTTTTGCTTCCGTAAAACAGAAGATCTCCCGGACGCATCTGGTCTGCACTGATCTCCTTCCCCTGAAGAGCCTGTCCTCTGGAAGAACGGTTTAATGTAATGCCTGCACCGTGCTGATACACATATCTGGTAAAGCCAGAGCAGTCCACACCTGTATGGGGATCGCTCCCACCATATTGATAGGGGCCTCCTACAAACTGCAGAGCATAATCTGCAATCTGCTGTCTCTTATAGGAAGCAGATGACTCCCTGGCCTCCTTCTGGATCCTGGCAATCTCGCCTTCCTCTGCCTCTTCCACCACTGCATTTTCAGAAACTGGAAGATATCCTTCTGTATCGTGAACCCGAACCTTCATCCAGCCGTCTCCGCAGTCCTCTAATACTTCATATGTACTGCCGGCCTTCGCTGTAAAAAGAACCTCCTCGCTGTCGCGGCTCTTATTGATATTTACACTTTCCGCTGTCACGGTCGCCACATAAGTACCTGCTGCAAAGCCCGGCCCAATGGCTGCCATAGAGGTAAGCGGAGCCGCAAATACCAGCATCCCGCACACAACACCTGTTCCAACCAGTTTTCTGAAAAAGTTATGCATGTTCTTCGTCATCCCCGTTTATTACAAATCCGATTTAAATTGTTACATATTTGTTACGTTCATTACGATTTTATTATAACATACATAAGATTTTCGTCAACCTGTTTATATTTTTTTAAGATTTACTTCAAAACACTTACAATCTTCACAGGCTCTCGGTAATTATAAGGAGACAACTTAATGCCTGTTTCTTCTGTAGAAGCATGAACAACCTGTCCGTTTCCTGCATACATAGCCACATGATTAATCCTGCCAAAGGGACTGCTGTAAAAAATCAGGTCTCCCGGCTGCATCTCTTCTTCGGAAACTTCCGTTCCGCAGGCAGCCTGTCCTGTGGAAGAATGAGGAATCTCCACAGAAGCGCCATACTTCATGACATACCGTGTAAAACCGGAGCAGTCTACTCCCTTGTTCGGATCGGTTCCGCCGTATTTATACTCGCCTCCCAGAAACTGAAGAGCAAATTCCACCACCTCCCGGCGCTGTCTGGCCCCGCTGTCCACAGTCTGACGGTTCTTTTCTACCAGAGAGGCATTTCCTGCCACAGAAATGTATCCTTCCCGGTTTCCCATGCGGATCTCCACCCAGCCGTCCTGTTCCTTTTTAAGCACCTCATAAGTCTGTCCTCTTTTTACCTGACCTATGGTTTTGGAATCCTTGCTTTTATATGTATATACATCCACAGATGGAGCCTCAATGGTCACCATATAAGAGGAACGGGTCTGCACCTCTGTCCTGGCCGCCGCCATGCTCTCCTGTGGATCCATCATCATAAGTCCTGCGAAAATAAACACTCCAGCTACAGCTTTCACTGCACGCCTGCGAAATATATCCAACTTCAAATCTTAACTCCCCTGACCTTTAGAATACCTGAATCGTCTGTAATTGTTACAAAATTGTTACGCAACGTAATAAAGTATATTCTTTCTGTCAGGATTTGTCAATGGAAAATGGTGGAATTACCTCACATCATACACATTATTTTCATCCTGATTTCTGCCTTCCACAGAGATTTTCACATCCTTCCACTGCCAGTTCTTAATTCCCGCAATACGGCCAAACTCCTTTGCCTTTATATCCACATGCTCCAGCACTACATTTTCCATAGGGCGTTCCGGGAAAGCGTCTATCTCAAAAGCACGGGAGCAGCCCTCATAGCCATCCTCATTCCAGGAGCGCACATTCCGGATCCGCAGGTTTTTCACCTTCGGGATTCCCATTTCTCTGGATACAGGCTGGGCCAATACCTTCCAGTGCTCCGGAATCTCTCCCTCATAGCCCTCCGGGATTTCACAGTAGCTGTAGGCCGGGTGCCAGTTCAGGCACATATTGATGGGATATTTTACGTTTACCATCTCCAGGTCTTCGACCAAGATATCCTCCATCACGCCACCTCTGGTAGCAGCCGATTTGATGCGGAATCCGCAGTCTGTACCACGGTAATTCATGTTGCGGATCGTCACATTGCGGATACCACCGGAGGTCTCACTTCCAAGGGTTACTCCACAACCTGTGAGTACCTGGCAGTTCTGAATCAACACGTCCTCACAGATACGGTTTACCCTGAGTCCGTCTGCATCCCTTCCTGATTTTACGCAAATACTGTCATCATTGCAGGCCACCCGGCAGTTCTCTACTACCACATGACGGCAGGAGTCAATGTCGATTCCGTCTGTGCTGGGGCCCTCATTATCCCGAATCCAGACGCCATCTATATGCACATCCTCACAGTAGCAGATATGCAGGTTCCAAAAACCGGAGCGTCGGCTTCCGATTCCCACAATTTCAATCCTCCGACTGTTCATTACCACCAGATTTCTCACCCGTCTACAGTCATAATCCACACACCAGCGCAGGCCCAGAGGATCATACTCGGCGCGCATACCGCCTTTCTGATTCTCTCCCCAGTATTTATTCCACCAGTAGGGGCCCTGTCCGTCGATACATCCCTCTCCCGTGATCTGCACGTCCTCCTGATCCATCACATTGAGGATTCCCACCGGCCAATCCATCTCAATTCCGGCCACCCGGTTTTTCATAATCGGATACTGGTACTCCTCTGTCGTGCCTAAAAGCACAGCGGCGTCCTCCATCCGAAATTCCATATGGCTCTTTAAAAACAGGGAGCTGGTAAGATAGGTTCCTGCCTTCAGGCAGACGACTGACCGTTTTCCTTCTCTTCCCTCTTTGGCAGCCGCATCAATGGCGGCCTGAATGGCCTGTGTATCCAGCGTCCTTCCGTCTCCTGCCGCACCAAATTCTCTGGGATCAAATATCTGTTCCATGTTCTCTTTCCTCCTCTTACTCTTCCTGACACAGCATACGCTCTGTCTCGATTCCGGCTAAGAGCACAATGCCCGTGCCGTGGGTATCATTAAAATTCCAGCCCAGCTCATAGGCATAATACTCTCTGCTGAAAGAATAGCCGGAGCCCCGGCATACGCCGTAGATATTTCCCTTCCAGTCAATGGAGGTACGGCACAGCGCCCTCCATCCCTTTATGGCCGCCTTTCTATATGCCTCCCCGTCTGTATGCCAGCCGTTTTTTACGCCCTTTGCAAAGCCGTATATAAACATGGCAGTACAGGAGGTTTCCTCATAGGATTCCTTCATGGTAAGCACCTGATGCCACATTCCGTCCGGATCCTGCAGCTTTAAATATCCCCGGCACAGAGTACGGTAAATCTCCAGAATCTCCTCTCTGTCCTCATGCTCCTTTGGCATTACAGAAAGCAGCTCAGCAGCGGAAAAGAGAGCCCAGCCGTTTCCTCTGCCCCAGGGAACCTTTGTCTGAACACCGTAGTGGGTATCATAGATATGGGAGAGAACCCCTTCCTCCGGCATATACAAATAGCCAAAAATACGCTTTAACTGTCCCGCCGCTTCCTTTAACCAGCATTCCTCCCCACTACGCTTATAGTAGCGGCACAGGAAGGGAACGCTCATATACAGATCATCGGCCCAGATGGTTTCATTCATCACAGGCAGGTAGGAATGGTTTCTGTAAAAGGTACCGTCCTCCATCCTCTGCTGCCTGTCTTTCATATAATCCGCCACCATGGCGCTGATGACCTCTCCCTCCGGGATCTCACAATTCTTCATTACCTCCAGCAGGGCGGAGGCAAAGGAGCCGCAGTCATCCAGGCTGTCAATGGTAGTGAGCTGGTTGTGGAAGGGGGCTGCTCCATAGCGCTCTTTATCCCACATACAGTACTCATAAAATCCGGTGCATTTCTCCATATGCCCCCTGACATAACGCTCCAGAGCATTATCATGTTCATATCTTGCGGTCTGTATCATTCCGTAAAGGGTCACGCCCAGAGGGTAATTCCATTCTCCGTAAAGCGTTCCCTCATTTACAGGGCGAAGATACAGATCTGGCCCATCCGCCCTCCAGAACTCCTTTCCCAGATCAGTTTCAAAGGGCTTTTGAAAGGAAAGCATCCTGGAAACCTCCTCCTCGGAAGGGCGTACCCGGTCAAAAGGACCTGCATAAATCCAGGTCTGGGGCTGTCCCATACATAAAACTGGAGCTTCCAATTCCAGAACCGTACCCAAACTGTCCTCCACTGTCACATCCGGGTCTCCTCCCAGAAATGCCAGGGTATGGTACCCGCTTGCCAGCGAAAGCTCAAGCATTTGAGAACCGTCCTTACTGGTTCTCGCCCGCTTTCCATCTGCAAAGACCTCCACCGGCTCCTGTCCTGTTCTCCCGCAGGCTCCAAGGATCCGTATCATTCCCTCCTGAGGCACAAAAACCTTTGTCACCGACAGCATGGTTTTGCCATCAAAGAGCCGGCTGCAGACCGATTCCTGTTTCTCTTCTTCCGTCCATACAGCTCTTGGAAGCCAGCATACGGAATCTGCATCTGCGGGATCCATGGCAGTCTTTCCGGGCTCTGTATAGACAAAGCCATTCATTCCCTTATGAGCTTCATCTACTGCAAAAAACTGGATCCTACGTCCCTTATAGGAACTGCTCCCGATACGGAATCCGCAGCCTAAGGGAGTGCTGACACATTCAAAAAGAAGGTCATTTATCCCTTCCTTTAAATCTAGGCAGATATCGGAAAGAGTCTCGGAAAAGCGTTCCTGAGTATGATTCGTCTGAAACGTTTTTTTTCCGTTTACATAGATAGTCACCGGGCCATATGCGCCGAAACGGAAATGAAAGGGGCCGGGAGCTTGGGGCGTAAACCCCGCTCTGGCGTATACGTACTGCTCCCGTTCCATCTGTGGAAATTTTTCATGGAGAAGAATTTCGTCCAGATAATCCTCCGTAATGGAAAATCCCTCCGTGCTTCTTAAACTGTACTGCACGGGCACAGCCGGATTGTCGGCGCAGAAACGGTTGGCTATGGTCTGCAAAACAGGCCCCGTTTCACTTCCAAGACGGTATTCTATGGATTGTTCTCTGTCAAAATACGTTGTCATCGCTCTTCTGCCTCCTGTCTGATATCCGCAAGGCGGTGTTCCTTATAGTCAAAATACGTTCCATCCAGCATATTGGCCAGTGTATTGGAAATACGAACTGTCACACGGTTCATTCCCTTCTCTGTCATCCCCTGCTCACATTCCCAGAGATAAGGGCTGTAGGCACAGGTTCCTGCGCTCCTTCCATTTACCAGTACCTCTATGCTCTCATGACAGGGATACTCCCAGTCAAGGGCAAGAATACAGGTCTCGCTGCTTTCAAATTCAATCTCTGTTTCAAATTCCATGGTTCCGCTGTAGTACGGGAAGCCCTTGATCCAGTGAGCATCTGGGCATACCTGCTCAGGCTGAGCGGTAAGCACATGACAGCCATCCTCAAAATCAACGCCAAAGCTTCCCCACAGATAGAAGGGATCTCTTAGGCCGTCCTCATCCTTCCGAATGCAGACCCGGATACGGAGCTCATTTTCACCCTCCTGCACCAGGGAACGGATGTCCGCTGCCTGATTGTTAAAATCATTTACCCGTACCGGCTTCCAGAGAGACGCCTCCACATCTCTTCCGTTGATCTCTATGGTATAGCTTCCGCTGATGGTTTCCCGGTCCATAAAAAGGAACAGCTCAGAGGGCAGCTCGCCCTTCCTTATCTTAAATCCCGCTTTATAGAAACAGTTAATAGGATAGGCGGGTCTAAGCTTTCTGGGTGTTCCAAATTCCCCTTCCATGGCGATCTGTTCTCCGCCAAGCCTCTTCGTCTGGGCACACTGTTCAATAAAAGTTTTTACTTCCACTTTTTCCCAATTGGTTCCGTCTACCGAAACTTCGGTTTCTCCGAATCTGCACATATTCAAACCCTGAGGGAGGCATTTCCACTCTCCTGCCATGGAAATATGCTTTGCGCACCGGCTCCTGCCGCCTTCATCCATCATAGAAGCCTGAACCAAGGAAAGACAGGAATTTTCCAAAGCGTCTTCCGGCTCTCTTCCCACTGCTTCCTCCTCAAAATCAGAGAGCTTCAGCCACCGGCTCTCAAAGCCCTCCAGCATGACGGCAATTCCCCCGTTTCCTGGATTTTTAACCGGAATCTGCCGTCCCTTTTCCAGATCCATCCACACGGCGTTTCCGGCTCTATGTCGGCTGCTTTCAAATCTCACTTTCACAGGCTCTGCTCCCTGATTGGCTGCAAACAGGTAAACAGTGCCTGCCTCATCCTGTCTGCACACGCCGATGACCGATTTTCTGTCTCCCTCCAGAACCTCCACACGGCCTGCTTCCCTGATATAGCCTCTGCAGCAGTCAGGAAGCGCCTCTCTGCTTCCATTCAGGCAGATTACATTTGCATGGGCCGTAAGCGCCTTCCAAGCTGTCTCTGTCTCCTGATCTGTTTCCTCCTTATCAATAGAAACGGAAGGAAGCTCTCCCACTGCGATCACATGGCCTCCTGCCTGAACAAACCGCTCCAGCATTTCTCTGGTCTTTTTCTCCATGCAGTGGCATTCCGGAAGAACTATCACTGAATAGGCTGCTCTTCCCATGCGGATCCTTCCGTCACAGATTTCTGCCTCTTCTAAAAGCTCGCCGTCTAGATGGTCATAATCCAGCTGTGCAAATAAAAGCTCCTTGCACACAGCCACCCAGCCGTCCCGAATCCGGCCGCAGGCTGCCTTTTCCTCCTCTAACTCACCTCTGTACACAAAGCCCTGGAAGGGATTTCCAAGAAGAGTCCACATGGCTGCCACCGGATCCAGCACCGCTATATGGATATCCGCCTCTGTATTGGTAATGATCTCTCCCATTCTTCCCACATAGTCTGCCAGCTTTCTGTAATCCTTCCAGTAAGGATTCTGGAGAAACTGGGAAGGAGGAGCATCATGCTTTGTAATATCCTGAATGGTATAATAAAAGGCGTGGAAATTGTAGAGATTGATGCCGCTGCTTCCCAGACGGTCGATCATCCACTTTGCATCCTGCATATTCATGGTCCAGCCAACGCTGTGGAAACTCTCGATCATAGCGTACTTCCGATCTAACTGACGGGCCAAAGAGCTTACTGCCTTGGCATTGCTGCGGTAGTTGCGGATGTATTCATCATAAATCCATTCCAGAGATTTGCCAATCTTTTCATGGGCCGTATCGCCTCCCGGAATATGGCTGAATTTCTGGGTGCTGTGGCGCATGGACGGCACCTCTGTGGCATACAGCAGATGATGATTCTCACACCAGGCTGCCACCTGATGGTGATAGCTCTCCCTGAAAAGCTCATGGGCCGTTTCATACAGGTCATAGCGCAGCTTTGCCGCTCCCGGATAATCCGGCTCATAGATGCCCGGAAGCACCTCTAAAATGGAATACCCGTTGCGGGCCTTAAAAGCCTCAGGGAGCTTAGAAGACCAGGGAATGGGGCTTAAAAGACCCACTTCGTCAGAAAACATACCAAATATGCTGACGCCGAATTCTTCCCCATTTGTTTTTGCATACCGTTCATGAGTCGTATCAAGGAAAGTCTTTACTGCCTCCCGGTTACAGGGGTCAAAAAATCCTCCGTAATACTTAAAATCCCCCATAGCCTCTTCCGTACATATCTGAATCTCCCACCGGCCCTCAGGCAGCACTGCGTCCAGAATCTTTTTAGGACCATAGGAAAAGAAGCGCTTATTATTATACCGGGTCAGGCCGGTCTGCTGGTATATCTTTTCTGTCTGCAGGATTCCCACAGAGGACTCTAAATCCAGAGGATTTTCCCAGATTGTCTTTCCATTCTCATCCACCGGAAATGCCTTTGCATACAGAATCCTGTTCCAGCCCAGTTCCTCTGTCACACGCGTTTTCCCCTCTGCCTGAAGCTTCTTATGTTTTAATATCTTATGCTCTGCCTCCGGATGCTCCAGAAGCACCTCGCCACCGCTCATGCCGCTGGGATAGGGATATTCGTCATACAGCCAGGCCTCCAGACCGTACCGTTTTGCTTCTCTGCAGGCAAAATCCACCAGCTCAAACCATTCGCCAGAAAGATACGGCACATCCATTCCCTGTCTGGCGCAGATAAACATACCTCCCAGTCCCTTGTCTGCCATTTCTTTAATCTGATGGCTGATTTCCTCCCTTGTCATGGTTCCGTTCCAGAACCAGAAGGGCTTAATCCGGCTGCTCACCGGCGGATTTTCAAATGCTTTTTCTGATACCATAATTATTTCCTCCTATTCGCCATTTACCCTGCGACATATCTTCGGAAAAAGGGCCCGGAAACCAGCCGAATCCGATTTTATCACCCAGTCTGTTTCCGCGCCCTTTCAAAGCTTCCCGTTTTACTTATTCTTTAATTCTGCGTACTTTGCATTTACCTCTTCGATTACCTTATCACCGCCGCTCTGAGACCACAGATCCCACTGTGCCTTTAACTGCGTCTCATCGATCTGGCCTACAATATACTGAACTCTTGCATCCTCAATGATCTTATCCAAAGCAACGCCGTTCTTGATGTATTCCTCAGAATCGCCCAGAATTCCAGCTGCAGGGTCAGAAACTGCATACTGTTCATTGGCTGCAATGGTGTCCTGCTGCATATAGTAATACTCTGTCTCATTCAGTTCTACATATGGATCCATGTTCGGAGGATACTCGGTGTAGGATACCAGCTGATTTAACGCCTGATATTCCTGATTTAAGGTCGCATCATGACTTCTCGTAAGCCTTCCATCTGCCTCAATCGTGTGATGGTTGCCCTCAAGACCATAGTTAGCCAGTGTAAGCATTTCCTCATCATTCATCTTGTCCAGGAAATCCAGACATTTGCGTACATCCTCTTCTGTCTTAGCTGCCTTAGTGATTACGAAGAAGCCCTGACAGCCAAGCGTTGCTCCCGTTCTGGGTTCAGATGCCTCATCCTTTTTGATGGCTCCTACAAAATTAATCTCAGGTCCTTCAATCCCCTGATTTTCAAAGTAATCCTGCACACGGCGTCCGTCATCCAGAGCATCTACCATCATACCGGCCTTCTGTGTCTTTAAATCATCTGACTTGGTAGCAATATCTCTGGTAGGGAAATCCTTTTTAATCAGTCCTTCCTCACAAAGCTTTCTCATCCAGTTTAATGCTTCCAGATACTCCTCTGTCTGATGCTCCGGAACCAGCTTTCCGTCCTTTTCACCCCAGCCGTTGGGAGCACCGAACCATGTCTGGATAATATCAATGGGAGCCGTTGACTTGGACAGAGCCAGACCGTAAGTATCATCCTGTCCGTTTCCGTCCGGATCATCGTATGTAAATGCATGAAGCATATTGTAAACATCCTCAATGGTTTCAGGAGCTTCCAGACCCAGATTGTCGGCCCAGTCCTTGCGGAAGGTCAAGCCGTTTCTTCCCAGAGCACGTCCTCTGTATACGCCGTAAAGCTTTCCGTCTATACGGATGTTGTCATTCACCTCAGGCTTTGCATTTTTAAGATGAGGGAATTCCTTCATCAGCTCCTCAACATCCCACAGAGCGCCTGCTCTTGCAGCGTTGATAATCGCCGGAGACTTTGTATCTGTGGCAATAATCTGGGGCATATCGTCGCCACCGCCAGCCAGCACCAGGTTCAACTTATCGTCATAGTTATCCTTTGGAGTCCACATGATGTCCAGATGGGTTCCTGTATAGTCCTCCACCTGCTTCATGATGCCTGCTCCCACATCACCCTTCATGGGATTTCCAAAGAAGTCATAACTCATGACCTTCAGATTGTACTTTCCATCCTCTGCCGTGCCGGAAGATGCTTCCTTTTTGCTTCCGCAGCCTGCTGCCAGACCAGCAGTCATTGCGGCTGCCAGCGTTACTGACAAGCCTTTTTTCCAAGTTGATTTTTTCATTTTGCTACCTCCATAAATTTTTCATTAACCCTTTACAGCGCCTACCATAACGCCCTGTTCAAAATATCTCTGAACAAAGGGATATACACATAAAATCGGAAGACATGCTACTACAGTAGCTGCCATCTTTACTGCCTGCTCAGGAGGCGTTCCGCCTGCTCCGAAGTCAATTGCGCTTCCATCTGCGCTGGCTCCCTGTGCCAGAAGAACGATCTGACGCAGAATAATCTGAACCGGAAATTTCTCCGTACTGTTTAAGTAGATCATGGAATTAAAGAAGTCATTCCAGTGGGATACCGCATAAAACAGTCCCACAGAAGCCAGAGCCGGTTTGGATAAGGGCAGTACGATTTTGGTGAAAATTCCCAGATCTGAGCAGCCATCAATCTTGGCCGCCTCTTCTAACTCTCCCGGAAGCTCCTGGAAGAAATTCTTTACAATAATCAGGTTAAAGGCACTGATTGCTCCCGGAAGGATTAAGGCCCAGTAAGAATCCAGCAAATCCAGTCCCTTGACAACCAGATAGTTTGGAATCATACCGCCGGAGAACAGCATGGTAAATACAACCATGTTCAGGATGACATTGCGGCCCTTGAGCCAGCTTTTTGAAAGTGGATATGCCAGTGTAGTGGTAAACAGCATATTAATCACCGTACCTACTACGGTAACAATCGTTGAGTTTAACAGACCTCTGAAAATACTTCCATCTGCAACGATATATTTATACGCATTAGTGGAAATGGTATGTGGAATGATAAAGAAGGATCTCTCAAGCAGCTCCTTCTCTGTGGCAAAAGACCCTGCCAATACATAAAGGAACGGCACAACTGTCAATACTCCGGCTGCGATACAGATCACATGTACAATAAACAAACCAATCCGTTCCTGAGGGCTGCGCTTCATCTTTGTGCGCTTTGTTTTAGATTTTGCTGTCATGTTTCATTTCCCCCCTTTAATATAAACCAGTTTCACCGCATTTTTTACAGATCCAGTTTGTTGCCAGTACCATAATTGTGGCGACTACAGATTTAAACATACCTACGGCTGTACTGTAGGAGAACGCTCCCTGTGTAATACCCAGTGTGTATACATAGGTATCAAATACCTCTGCCACGGATGCATTTAAGGAATTCTTCATAAGGAAAATCTGTTCAAAGCCTGTGTTAAGCAGCGTTCCTACCTTTAATATCAGCATAATGATAATAGTGCTCTTAATTGCAGGAAGCGTGATGTGCCACATCTGGCGGAGCTTTCCTGCACCGTCCATCTCAGCCGCCTCATAAAGCTGTGTGTCCACACCGGATAAAGCTGCCAGGAAAATGATCATGCCCCAGCCTGTTTCTTTCCATATATTCTGCAGTACGATAATCCAACGAAAGTACTTGGGATCGGATAAGAACTCCGGATTCTCCCCTGTTATCATAGCAGCCAACTGTGTGAGCACTCCGTTTTCCGCATTTAAAAGCGTAAAAGTAATACTTGCAACGATTACCATTGAGATGAAATGCGGAATGTAGATCATGGTCTGGATGGAACGCTTTAAAAGCTTATTCCTCACTTCATTTAAAAGAAGTGCCAGAATAATCGGTGCCGGGAAGAAGAAGAGCAGGTTCATAAGAGAAATGGAAAATGTGTTTACCAGAAGCATCTTAAAATCAGGATTCATAAAGAAGTTTTTAAAATGCTCAAAACCAACCCATTCGCTTCCCGCGATTCCAAGATAAGGACTGTAATTCTGGAATGCAATAATCAGGCCGCCCATGGGTACATATTTAAAGATGATAAAATAAATGATTCCCGGAAGCATCAGAAAATACATCCATTTGTGACGCTTCAGATACGCAAGCTTATCCGCCATAACGGAACCCCCTTTTCATTTTCATATTAACGGCTTTTTGTCTGCCGCCCTGTCTTTCATGGCTCCATCATAGCGGATTTTCCTTATTTTTCAATAATCATTTAGTTTCTATATTTCTGCATAATATTCCCCCTGTATTTTTATGCATATTGCACATTTTTCTATCAAAATAATCCGATTCCACACAAAAACAATCACCTTATTGTCTCTGTTTTTATCTGAAGGCAAGATGAAGAGCATTCTTTTTTACCTATTTTTTCTATGTGATGCTCTATCTGTAGAATCGGAAGACACAAAAAAAATGACCGCCCGTGCGTTTTTATCCCGGAGAACGGTCATTTTTTGTATCTTTTGCTAAAGGACTACTGTGCCTTTTCCCTGCTGTGTTTCCTGTACTGTCCCGGCGTAATACCCATATGCTTTTTAAACAGGCGTATAAAATTCTGCGCATTGCTGTAGCTTAAACGCTCCGCGATTTCAGACACAGACAGCTCCGTTTCCACCAAAAGCTTTGTGGCAATGCGGAGCTTCTGCTCTGCAATATAATCTGTAAATGTAATGTCTCTTGTATTTTTCAGTACCCTCCAGATATAGCTGGGGTGAAATCCCAGTTCCTGGGCGCACTCTGCCAGTGTCACATCCCCGTTTTTCTGGTCGATCAAAGCCATGAGTTTTTCAAGAATCACCTCAGAACCGCTTTTCCTGAACTGGTTCATGCGGCTGATCACAGGCTGAATCACCTTCTTTTTGTAGAAGCTGCGGATGGCAGAATAATCAAAAAGCTGACTAGCCTGACGGAAGGGATCATCCTCCTCTCCGAACAGATCGTGAACCGGTATGCCCGCATCTGCCGGAACGGTCAGGATAGCTAAAAGGAAACGGTTCAGGTAATAGTGCTGCTCATACAACGCCACCCCGCTCTTTTCCACCTCCCGCACAAAAGTATCCACTACCTCAAAAGCTGCCTTCTGGTCACAGCTGTCCACTGCCGCCTTGATGGCAGTATCCAGAGCCAGGTCGTATCGTTTGGCCTCTTCCTCCTGGCGGATCAGGTCTTCATAGTAAGTCACAGAGCTTTCCTCAATGGATATTCCCTCTGTATCCTCATCCCGGTCACAGTGCTCGTTGATTTTAAGAGCCTCCAGACTTTCAAAATAAGCTCCACGGAAATGTGACAAGTCCTCAAAGCTGCGGCTGACGCCTATATTCAGCCATCCGCCGGATTCCGTCCCGGCAAATACCAAAAGGCAGTTACGCAAAGCTAAGAGTTTCTGCTCCAGTTTCTCCTTTCCCAGCCCGTCTAATACCATCACAATCGCATGGGTATGGATAAACGGCGGAATAGCCAGCATAGTAAGAATCTCCTCCGGAAGCTGCTTCATCAGCTCCAGATTTAACACATCCTGTTCTATCTGCTCTGTATTTTCATCCCTGTCATTTTTACAGAAAAGCACCGAAACTACATAAAGACAGGGCTGAAACTGCAGCCCCAAACGCCCCATGCTTTCCCGGATCTCTGACTCTCCCATCCGTCCCCGGATCAGGCGGAAAGCAAACAGCTCTGTGAGCTGGCTCTTCTGCCTTCTGATCATGGTCTGGAGCTCTTCATTAGAATTTGTCAATGTGTGAAGTCCCTGACGTATCAGGTCAAACTCCCCCACTGCCTGAGGCTGTTCCGGCACAATCTGCTTTACCTGAGATACCAGCTCCTTTACCGGCTGATACACTCTGAAAGCGCCCAGAATGCTCATGATAATCAGTAAAACAAACACAAACAGTATCAGAGCTGCCATTGTGACTATAATCTGATTCATCTGACCGTCTGCATACCGGGAGTCATATCCGGCCACATAAGTCCAGCCACTCATATCGGCAGTACGGCTTACAATATCATAATCCGCTTTCTTCTCTCCTGACTCATCCAGATAGGCCTCTGTCAACTTTTCATCCTCCGAATATACAGGATTTCCTTCTGGATCAAGAATTAAAAGAGCGCCATTTCCAATGCTTCCCCGAAACTGCTCTTCCATATATGCCTGATCCAGACTTACCACAAACATGGCATCACTTTTTTCAGAATAGGTAGGTACCTTAATTACCAGTGTAAGGTATTCATGGCTGATATACTCCGGGGTTATCTTCTGCTGTTCCGTCAGTGTCTCTCTGGCTGCATCATCTGTTTTTCCTTCCTGGTTCCATCCTGTTTCATTAAGCCAGAAAATCTTTTCAGGATTCTTCTCCAGGGCTTCGATCCACCGAAGATTATGAACATCCTCCAGCGGGATATACCCCTTATTTCCAAGAATCCAGCCATGTTTCAGATTGATAAAGCTATAGCTTTTTACGTAATCACTGTAACTTTCCTGCCCTCCCATTCCATCTTTAAAATCTCTTAACTCCGGATATGGAATCTCATCATAAACACTATTGATCATCCTCTGGGTGACAGGCGAAACCGCAGTTCCCAGAAAGTCCATCCGAACCATTTCCAGAGCCTTTTCTGTCTTATTTTCAATCTGAGCCAATGCAGCTTCATTTCCATGATGAATATTTTCCCTTAATGCCTCTTTTGCCGTATGATAGGAAAACATTCCCAAAATGCACAAAGGAATCACTGCTACTGCCATAAAATAGGCAAACAGCTTTCTCTGATACCTGCTTTTCTTCGTCTTTTCCATCTATCTCCTCGGCCCTCTGAACATCCATATGATCATAAGTATCACAAGAACCGGCCAGATGTGGGCCAGTATAAAGCCAGCCAGGCCTACGATGCCGAAAAAGACGCTCATTATAAGAAAAATCACACAAAATACTACAAGGCCTGCGCCCAGGCGCACATACCACTTACTGAAATCCAGAAAATGAATATGGCTGTGTCCGGTATAGGGGTTTTCCTGCTCGTTTCCCTGACTGCCAAAGGGACTCCGGGAACCGGCGCCTGCTGTCCTCTCCTCTGCCGGACCGGAGCCGTATTCATCATAGCCGTCCGGACGATCCTCCGTATCATATGCCGCATCCACAATGGTTCTGGCAATAATCCTGGGGCCTCCCAGGCTTTCTATCACTTCCTCTTCTGTGCTTCCCTTTAATACCTCCTGAGAAATATAATCATCATAGTATCGGATATTTTCCTGAATGGCTGAATGGGTCACACGTCCCTCAAGCTCTTCCTTTAATCCCTGTAAAAATTCATTTTTGGTCATCTATTCTGCCCTTTCTTTTATTAAGCCTTCCCGGTATGCGGCCACCAGTTCTTTTAAATCCGCAATCTGTGCCTTGAGCTCCCGTCCCTTATCCGTATCCGCCACCATAATCCGGCGAGGCATCCTCTCAACCATAGATACCTTGGGCGTGCTGTCCTTTTTGGGGTCAAATGGCATATGCTCTGCCAGCGACAGCTGATGGGAATTATAAATCAGCGTATAGCCCGCAATGCCTGTGGTGCTCTGATAAGCCTTTGACAGCCCTCCGTCAATGACAAAGAGCTTTCCGCCTGCTTTTACAGGCTTTTCACCATCCTTCAGCTTTACAGGCACATGGCCGTTGATAATATGGGAGCCCTCCACCGGGAGGCCGAACTCCTCTAAAATACGGCAGCAGACCTCTTCGCTCTCGCTGAGCTTATAGTAAGGATTCATATTTTCCTTATGCGCTGCCCTATCTTCTACAAAATAATGTTCAAATGTGGTCATCTTATCCTTACCGAACACAGGAGACTTGGCTCCGCACCAGAGGTACCACATAAGATCCAATGCTTCCTGCTTTTCCTGCTGTCCGTCCGGCATAAAATAGGCGTTGTGGATCTGACGGCCTAAGTAATCCATCAGTTCTTTTCCCCTGTATTCCTTTCCTCCAAAGGTAATCCCTTCAAAGGTACCGTCCTTTCTCATGGGAATACAGCCATGGTAAAGAAGGTTGGAATTGCAGCAAGTGTAAATGCTCCCATGGGAATAGAGGAAGCGCACATGACGGTGAAGAACCTCGCTGTGGCGGAAGGAGGCGGACAGCACCCGCAGAAGCTCCTTCTCCCCCCTTGTAAGTTCCAGCGGATTTCTTGGATCGATCGTCGGGAAATTGGTATCCAGCATGGGATAGGCCCTTCCTCCGATCGTTACGGTTCCCTTTTCATAATCCACAGCCGGAAGCAGGAGGCGGTCCTCCATCCCATACTCTGGATGGCGCATGATCATAGCTCCTTCCACCTTGAACTGAATGACAGCGATCGCCTTGTGCATCCTGGCAGCCAGTCCGGAATCCACTGCATCGTAAAGATTTTCATCCAGAATCCTTGGCATAAAACGCTCGCACGAATCATCCTGATATACACGAGCCGCAAACATGGAAAGCGGGCGCAGATTGATACCGTAGCCATCCTCCAGCACATCAAAGCTGTTGTAGCTTATGGCGATCCGCAGTACATTGCAGATACAGGCCAGATTGCCCGCAGCAGCCCCCATCCAGGAAATATCGTGATTTCCCCACTGGATATCCACATCATGGAAGCCCATCAGCTCCTGCATAATGATATCCGCCCTGGGACCTCTGTCAAAAATGTCCCCAATAATATGGAGATTATCAATCGTAAGATTCTGGATCAGCCGGCAAAGCGCTGCTATAAACTTATCCGCAATACTGGTGTCTATGATCGAATGGATAATCTCATTGTAATAAAGCTTTTTATTTTCATCATTTCCATCCACATGAAGCAGTTCATCGATGGTATATGCATATTCCTTCGGCATCTTTTTGCGGACCTTGGAACGGGTATACTTGGATGCCACCTCCCGGCAGATCTGTACCAGCCGGTAAATAGTGATCCGCTGCCAGTCCTCCGTATATCTGCCCTGCTTCATCATCCTGGGCAGATGGCGCTCCGGATAATAGATCAGGTTTGCCAGCTGCAGCTGCTCTTCCTCCGGGATCACATATCCAAAGGTTTCCTTGATCTTCTCCCTGATAATGCCGGAGGAAGACCGAAGCAGATGAATAAAGGCCTCATATTCTCCATGAAGATCGCTGAAAAAATACTCCGTTCCCTTAGGCAGACTGCAAATTGCCATCAGATTTACGATTTCCCCTGTCGCTTCCTTCACAGAAGGAAATTCCCGCGCCAGAAGCTGCAGATATGCCACGTCTCTCATAATACATTCCCCCGTAATTAACTGTACACTTATTGCAATTTCGCTAGGATTATAGTACCATATTTGTAGCATATTTTAAAGTTTTTCCCATAAAACATGATTTAAAAATTTATGATAAACTCTTTTGGAAAGGAAAACATATGGAAGAATTATACGTATTCGGAACTGGAAACGCCCAGGCAGTGCACTGCTACAATACCTGCTTTGCCTTAAAAGAGGAGGATGAATTTTTTATGGTCGACGCCGGAGGCGGAAACGGAATCCTTAAGATTCTGGAAGAAATGAACGTAGATCTGTCTCATATCCACCATATTTTCGTGACCCATGAGCATACGGATCACATTCTGGGGATCGTATGGATGATCCGCATGATTGCTGCTGCCATGAAAAAAGATGCCTATCGGGGACAGCTTCAGATCTACTGCCACCCGGATCTTACCGAAACCATTTCTACCCTCTGCCGCCTAACACTGCAGGGGAAATTTTACAAAATGATCGGAGAACGGATTTTCCTTGTTCCGGTAGAGGATGGAGAAACCGTACACATTCTGGATTATGATGTGACATTTTTTGATATTTTGTCTACCAAAGCAAAGCAATTCGGTTTCACCACGGTTTTGAAAAACGGGAAAAAGCTTACATTCGCCGGAGATGAACCATTAAACCGCGAATGTGTATCCATTGTAAAGGGAAGCTCCTGGCTGCTCCACGAGGCCTTCTGCCTCTACGAAGACAGAGACCGCTTTAAACCATATGAAAAGCATCACAGCACCGTAAAAGAAGCCTGTGAACTGGCCGAAGAGCTTAAAATCCCCCATCTGCTCCTGTGGCATACTGAGGATAAACGTCTCTCTGAACGCAAAGCGCTCTATACGGCAGAGGGACGTACCTATTACCGGGGAAAATTATATATGCCGGATGACCGTGAAATCATAGCACTGTAAATCCGGCTCCAAGATGTCCATGATACAAGTTACAGCAGCGAAAAATGCTCCGGCAGTCTCATAAACTGCCCGGAGCATTTCCTATATCACTGTACTGTCTCACTCACCCAGAGCCATCTCATAGATGCGGATCATATCCTGTTCGTCCAACTCACGGATTCCTGTCAGCCTGCGTGCTCCGCCTCCGGAGCATTTTTCTGCCATCTCTTTAAAGGATGCAGGATCCACACCCAGCTCCTTTAAGCTCACCGGCATATCCAGGGATTTAAAGTAATCTTCCGTTTCCCGGATACCTGCCAGCGCCGTACGCTCCGGATGCTCAAAATCCATCTCCTGATTCCATACATTCACTGCATACTGCGCAAAACGGTTCACATCATTCTGATATACATATCTGGCCCAGGAAGCCCAGAGCGCTGACAGGCCTGCGCCATGGGCGATCCGGTCGTCCATTCCCGACAGCTCATGCTCTAACTGATGAACTGGCATGAATACCTGTCTTCCAGCTCCGGTCAGGTCATTGTGGGAAAGGCTTCCGGCCCACATCAGTGCCGCTCTTGCCTCATAATCCTCCGGATTTTCATGGACAATCCTTCCTGCTTCGATCACAGCCTTTAACAATCCCTCCGCCATACGGTCTGTAAGGCTTGTATCATGTCCCAGACTGAAATACCGCTCCAGAGTATGCATCATAATATCCACTGTGCCGCAGCCTGTCTGGAAGGCATTTACGGTATAGGTCAGCTCCGGGTTGCAGATGGAAAATAAAGGCCTGTGAGTCACACTGTTAAAGCCTCTCTTTAGGCCGTTTTCCTCATTAGTGATCACGCAGGAGGCGCTCATCTCACTGCCTGCGGCAGCCAATGTAAGGATAACGCCAACAGGGAGGGCTTTCTTCGGAACAGCCTCCTTCATATGAAATTTCCATACATCCACATCCGGATTCCCCACGCCGTCTGCTATGCACTTGGAAGAATCGATCACGCTTCCTCCGCCTACTGCCAGGATAAAATCCACCTGCTCCCTCCGGCACAGTTCAATACCCTTTCTTGCCATGGAAAGAACCGGATTGGCCTGAACACCCCCAAGCAGCACATATCCAATCCCTTCTTCCTCCAATGACCTGCAGACCGTATCAAGAAGACCAGTCCGCTTCACGCTTCCTCCGCCAAAATGAATGAGAACCTTCTTAAAGCCATACTCCCGGATCAGCTTCCCCGCCTTAAGATGGGTATCCTTTCCAAAAATCATCCGTGTCGGTGCATAAAATTCAAAATTTTCCACGTTTACTCCTCCTTGTCCTATGCCGCCTCATACAAACCCATATCGCTCGCATTCTGTCCTTATTTTACCACATACGCATCATTTTCTCAATTTAATTTGGCCTTCTCTTCCCCTCCATCATATTTCCCCATCCCACACCATAAACTGTTCTCAGGACCTTATTCTAAAGAGGTACTTTTGATGAAGCTTTTCCCTCATTTTATTTCTCATATTTCCAGTTTTTTCCACAAACACTCCCGGGCTGTCATCCGGGCAGAACTTGCAGCACTTGTACTTCTGTTCTCAGGCCTTTTTCCGGCTTTTCACCAGAAGGCCTTAAACGTTCTTTCCGGCCGCCCTTTGGCATCTTCCTCTGATGCTTCCAGACCCCCGGCAAAAAGCAGTGTAAAGTGGGTTGATTTTAATGTAACAGCCGAAGCCTTAAATCAGGCTTTCCGCTATGATGTAGATACCGTTCAAAGCCCGATCCATCTAAACTGGGTCGATCTTCTGGCTCTCCTTGGCAGCCGTTACGGCGGAGATTTTTCCTCCTACCAGCCAAAGGATATGGAAGCCATGGCACAAGCGGTATTAAAGGGTGAAATGACAATGGACGCGCTGAAAGAAAAATCGAAGAACTTTGACTACTACAGAGAAGCATACGGAGCTGTTCTGGACGGAATGGTAGGAGTATTTAAAGCGGAAATCCCTGTAAGCGAAGCCCCTCCGGAATATGTCTCTGAAAATCAGGATCAGGACTCTGGCACCATCTGGGTCACGAAATACGGCCTGAAAGCCTTTTCTCCCATCGCCAAGGGCTTTCCCTACAATGATTATGATGATTTCGGCGCTGCAAGAAACTACGGCTTTAAACGCCAGCACCTGGGCCATGATATGATGGGGCAGGTAGGAACTCCCATTATCGCCGTAGAATCCGGCTATGTGGAAGCCATTGGCTGGAACCCCTATGGCGGCTGGAGGCTTGGAATCCGCAGCCTGGATCAGAAACGTTACTATTACTACGCCCATCTGCGCAAAAACTACCCCTACCAGTCCAATCTCTCTCAGGGCTCCTATGTCCAGGCCGGGGACGTGATTGGCTATCTGGGCCGTACCGGCTACAGCACTACGGAAAATACCAACAACATCGACACACCACACCTCCATTTCGGACTGGAGCTGATCTTTGACGAAGCCCGCCGCCAGGAGGGAAAGGAGGTGTGGATCGACTGCTATGGGCTGATCCAGTTTCTGGAACGTAGCCGCTGTGAAACAGTCAAGGTAGAGGGCACCAAAGAATGGACCCGCGTCTATGGCATGAAGGAAGCGGATCCACAAACGGGCGGCAATCCCCCGGAAGAAGGCAGTTCCCCGACTCCTTCTATGACAGGCGGTGGATAAACAGCCCGCTTCTGAGTTTTGGCTCAAACCAGGTGGATTTAGGCGGCATCAGCTGTCCTGCATCCGCCACCGCCAAAAGCTCTGTAATGGAAGTGGGATACATGGAAAATGCAAGCTTCATATCGCTGTCCGCTCTGCGCTCCAGCTCCTTTAATCCCCGGATTCCTCCTATAAAATCAATTCTGCGGTCTGTCCTTGGATCACCGATTCCAAGAACCGGCCCTAAAAGCCAATCCTGAAGAATGGATACATCCAGCCCTGCGACCGGATCTTCACTCTCATATTCCGGCTTTATCTTCAGACAGTACCATTCTCCTTCCAGATACATTCCAAAGGTTCCCTTTTGATCCGGGGCAAAGGCCTCCTTTCCCAGAATCCGGATTTCAAAGATTTCTTCTGCTTTCTTTAAAAATTCCTCTTTTTCCAGACCGTTTAAGTCCTTTACCACCCGGTTATAGGGCAGGATCATCAGCTCATCATCGGGAAACAGAACGGACAGAAAATAGTTAAAGGGTTCTTTTCCCGTGTAATCCGGGGTTTCCTGCCGTCTTTTAAGGCCCGCCTTGACGGCTGAAGCCGCTCTGTGGTGGCCGTCTGCAATATAAGCGGCGGAAAGTTTCTCAAAGGCCTCCTCTACTGCCTTTACCATCCCAGGATCACCCATTTTCCATACCCTGTGGCGGATACCGTCCTCTGATACAAAATCATACAGAGCCTCCTCCTTTTTTGCCTGCTCCACCAGGCGTTTTAATTCCTCCTGCCTGCGGTAAGCCAGGAAAATAGGCCCTGTATGGGCATTGGTGGCATCCACATGACGGATGCGATCCTGCTCCTTGTCTTCTCTGGTATTCTCATGCTTTTTGATGACTCCGTTTATATAGTCATCCACTGCGCAGCAGGCCACGATCCCAGTCTGGCTGCGTCCGTCCATGGTAAGCTCATACAGATAGTAGGCAGGATTGGGATCTGTCACATATATGCCCTCTTTAATCTGGCTGTCAAGAAGTTCCCTTGCCTTTTCATATACCCGGTCATCATATGTGTCTACCTCTGCCGGAAACTGCGTCTCCGGCCGGTCAATATTTAAAAATGAATATGGGTTCCCCTTGACGGCCTCACAGGCCTCCTGCCGGTTATATACATCATAGGGGAGGGCCGCTGTCCGGGCCGCCATCTCCCTGTCTGGTCTGATACAGATAAATGGTTTTACTGCTGCCATAATTTTTCTCCTCTTTCTATTCTCCCTGTCCGCAAAAGCCAGAGACTTAAAAAGCCCTCACAGCCGGCCGGCTGAGTACAGGGGCCAAAAAGCCTCCACAGCCGTCCGGCCATGAAGGCTCTTACAATTCACACTGCCGATGCCTTAACATCACAGGCTTCATTATCACTTATTTTACCTTGCGTACCCTGAGCACACCCTCAATGGCTTTTAATTTCTCAATGGTAGCCTCTTCCGGCTTATGCTCCAGATCCAGAAGCGTATAAGCATACTTATCACGGCTCTTGTTTGTCATATCGGTGATATTCACGCCCTGGGCTGCAAGAATTCCCGTAATCTGTCCGATCATATTGGGAATATTCATGTGAAGCACAGCTATACGGCTCTCTGCCTGGCATACGCCCATATCGCAGGCCGGGAAATTCACGGAATTGCGGATATTTCCATTTTCCAGATAATCCGTCAGCTCTTTAACAGCCATCACTGCGCAGTTATCCTCAGACTCCTTTGTGGATGCTCCCAGATGAGGCGTCAGGATCACATGATCCATATTTGCCGCTTTGGGATTTGGGAAGTCGCTTACATAGCGGGCCACCTTACCGGATGCCAGCGCCTCTGCCATGTCGTCATCATTTACCAGGGTATCTCTTGCAAAGTTTAATACTACCACGCCGTCCTTCATCATGTCCAGCTTTTCTTTATTAATCATGCCCTTTGTAGACTCCATAAGAGGCACATGAACCGTAATATAATCACACTCCTGGAAAATGGTGTCCACATTGGTAATATGCTTTACATTTCTGGAAATCCTCCAGGCAGCGTTGACAGAAATATAGGGATCGTAGCCGTATACCTCCATTCCCAGATGGGTAGCCGCATTGGCCACCTCTGCTCCAATGGCTCCAAGACCAATGACGCCTAACTTCTTTCCCTTGATCTCACAGCCTGCAAAGGCCTTTTTGCTCTTTTCCGTTGTCTTTGCAATCTGGGGGTCTGCGGCATTTTCCTTACACCATGCAAGTCCTCCTGCAATATCTCTGGAAGCCAGAAAAAGTCCTGCCAAAACCAGCTCCTTTACGCCGTTTGCATTGGCTCCCGGAGTATTAAATACCACAATTCCCTTTTTGGCACATTCATCCAGAGGAATGTTGTTCACACCGGCACCGGCACGGCCTACGGCCAGAAGCCCCTCCGGAAGCTCCATCTCATGCATGGAAGCGCTGCGCACCAGAACTGCATCTGCCTCTGCCATCTGATCTGTAAAAGTGTAATCTGCCGGGAACAGCTTCGTTCCGCAGGCAGCGATTGGATTTAAGCACTGAATCTTTTTCATTTTCCCTGTCCCCATTTCTTCTCAAACTCATCCATAAAGGCTACCAGCTTCTCCACACCCTCCATGGGCATTGCATTATAAATGCTGGCTCTCATACCGCCTACGGTGCGGTGTCCCTTTAAATTTTCCAGGCCTGCTGCCTTGGACTCCTTTACAAAGAGTGCGTCCATCTCCTCATTTCCCGTAATAAAGGGAACATTCATAAGGGAACGATCCTTCTTTTCCACTGTTCCCTTAAAGAGACGGCTCTGGTCCAGGAAATCATAGAGAAGCTTTGCCTTCTTTTCATTGCGCTTTTTCATCTCCTCCAGACCGCCCATTTCCTTTAACCACTTAAATACCTTGCCGCAGATATAGATGCCGTAGGTAGGAGGCGTATTGTACAGTGAGCCTGCATCTGCATGGGTCTTGTACCGCAGCATGGTTGGCGTTCCCTCCAGTACATCCTCACGGATCAGATCCTCTCTGATAATAGCAATGACCGTTCCCGCAGGGCCTACATTTTTCTGGGCACCTGCAAAAATAAGTCCGTATTTCGTCACATCCACAGGCTCGGATAAGAAGCAGGAGGACTGATCTGCCACCAGATCCTTTCCCTTTGTGTTGGGAAGGTTCCAGAACTTGGTGCCGTAAATCGTGTTGTTCTCGCAGATATATACATAGTCTGCATTCTCCGAAATGGGGAGGTCGGAGCAGTCGGGAATATAGGAAAATGTCTTATCTGCACTGGATGCAACTGCATTTGCCTGCCCGTACATTCCGGCTTCCTTATGGGCCTTCTTTGCCCACTGGCCTGTGATGATATAATCTGCCACACGGTTCTTCATCAGGTTCATAGGAACCATGGCGAACTGCTGGGATGCGCCCCCCTGCATGAAAAGCACCCGATAATTGTCAGGAATATGTAAAAGATCCCGCAGATCTGATTCCGCAGCCTTGATAATGTCATCATATGCCTTTGAGCGGTGGCTCATCTCCATCACTGACATTCCAGTGCCTCTGTAATCCAGCATCTCTGCTGCTGCTTCCTTCAGAACAGCCTCCGGCAGCACGGCCGGACCTGCGGAAAAGTTATAAACTCTGCTCATCCTGTCTCCTCCTTATTCTGGGTGCCTTTCAAATTTTCCTGCACCTGTATTTATATATATGCAGGCAGCTTTGCACTATGCGGACCACCCGCCTATATTGCTTTATCATGATATAGTGATAATGCATTGAAAACACTATACTCCCTTTTTTTGAAAATTTCAAGTAGAAATTTCAGAATATTTTTTCATCGCCTTTAATATTTCCAAAAAAATACAGCCAGAACAGGAAAGTGGCTATCTACCTTCCCTCTGGCTGCACATTCTCTATCCAATTTTCAGATCCGTATCGTCAAAGGCATCTGCAATGGGAGCTCCCGGAGATACCATTGGGAATACCTTATCGTCGCAGCCGATCTGGCAGTCGATCACAACGGGAATATTCAGGCTTATGGCTTCCCTTAAAACAGGCTCCAGCTCCTCCTTCTGGGTCACACGGTACGCCTTTGCGCCCATGGCCTCTGCAATCTTTACAAAGTCCACTGCGTCATTGAGCACCGTCTGGGAGTAGCGCTTTCCGTAAAAGAGCGTCTGCCACTGGCGCACCATTCCCAGTACATGGTTATTTAATACCACCTGAATAACCGGGATATTGTAGCGGGTGGCAGTAGCGATCTCGTTCATGTTCATGCGGAAACAGCCGTCTCCAGCAATATTGATCACTGTCTTGTCCTGACAGCCCATCTTGGCTCCGATGGCCGCACCCAGACCGTAGCCCATAGTGCCCAGACCGCCGGAGGTCAAAAGGGTTCTTGGCTGGCGGTACTCATAATACTGGGCCGCCCACATCTGATGCTGGCCTACCTCAGTGACGATCACAGCGTCTCCCTTTGTCATCTCATTGATGGTCTGTATGATAAACGGCCCCGTAAGCACAGACTTGTCGTAACGCAGTGGATACATATCCTTCATCCGCTCAATATGGGCGATCCATTCGTCATGGTTGATGGGATCCAGTCTGGCATTGAGCTTTCTCAGGATGACCTTGGCGTCTCCGATGATGCGGGCATCTACATGGATATTCTTATTGATCTCTGCCCGGTCAATATCAATCTGAAGAATTTGGGCATTTTTTGCAAATTTGGAGGCATTTCCCGTCACGCGGTCGCTGAAGCGTGCTCCCACTACGATCAGCAGATCTGCCTCTGTGATGCCGAAATTGGAAGTTTTCGTGCCGTGCATGCCTACCATGCCTGTATAAAGCTCATCGGTGCCGTCGTAAGCGCCCTTTCCCATCAGGCTGTCCGCCACTGGAGCCTGGATTTTTTTGGCAAATGCCCGCAGTTCCTCCGATGCATTGGAGATCACGGCTCCGCCTCCCACAAAGATAAAGGGCTTCTGAGCTTTGCGGATCATGGAAATAGCCTGCTCCATATCCTCCTCTAAAATGGAATCGCTCTGACGCACAATAGGCTCCGGAGCCTGAGGCTCATATTCGCATACAGCCGCAGTCACATCCTTTGTGATATCGATCAGCACCGGGCCGGGCCGGCCGGTCTGGGCTATCGTGAAAGCACGGCGGATCACCTTTGCCAGCTTATTTATATCTTTTACAATGAAATTGTACTTGGTAATGGGCATGGTAACGCCTGTAATATCAATCTCCTGGAAACTGTCCTTTCCCAGCAGGCTGTTGGCTACGTTGCAGGTAATGGCAACTACGGGAACGGAGTCCATATAGGCGGTGGCGATTCCTGTTACCAGATTGGTCGCACCGGGGCCGGAAGTAGCCAGGCACACGCCCACCCTTCCTGTGGCTCTGGCATATCCGTCTGCCGCATGGGCAGCGCCCTGCTCATGAGAGGTAAGAATATGGGTAATCTCATGCTGATGCTGATACAGCGCATCGTATATATTCAGGATGGCTCCGCCCGGATAGCCAAACACCGTGTCCACTCCCTGTTCCTTTAAACATTCAATAACGATTTCTGCCCCCGTCAATTTACTCATAGTCCTGTTACTCCTTCTCAAAGGGATTTTTGATTTTATCTTCTTACTGCTTTACCTGAAGGATGGCGCCCTTGTCCGCGGAGGTCACAAGGGAGGCGTATCTTGCCAGATAGCCCGAGGTCACCTTCGGTTCTCTGGGCTGCCATTTTGCCCTTCTTGCTTCCAGCTCCTCATCGGATACAAGGACATTCAGAGCGTGGTTGTCAATATCAATGGAAATCCGGTCCCCTTCTTCCACCAGTGCAATGGGGCCGCCCACCGCTGCCTCCGGGGATGCATGGCCAATGGAAGCGCCTCTGGAAGCGCCGGAGAACCGTCCGTCCGTAATCAGGGCCACTGTAGAGCCAAGGCCCATTCCCGCTATGGCAGAGGTAGGATTCAGCATCTCTCTCATGCCCGGTCCGCCCTTAGGACCCTCATAGCGGATCACAACTACGTCTCCCGCAACGATCTTTCCTCCCTTAATGGCTGCAATGGCATCCTCTTCACAGTCAAAGACTCTGGCAGGGCCTTCGTGCTTTAACATCTCAGGCGCAACGGCAGAACGCTTTACCACGGCGGAATCCGGGGCCAGATTGCCCTTTAGGATGGCGATTCCGCCTGTCTGGCTGTAGGGATTTTCTACCGGACGAATCACCTCCGGATTTAAGTTTGGACAGTTCTTTATATTTTCTCCCACGGTCTTTCCCGTTACAGTCATGCAATCCAGATTTAAAAGTCCCTTCTTGCTGATCTCGTTCATCACCGCATAGATGCCTCCAGCCTCGTTTAAGTCCTCCATATAGGTAGGACCGGCAGGAGCCAGATGACAGAGATTGGGGGTTCTTGCACTGATTTCATTGGCAATATCCACGTTTAAGTCCACGCCCGCCTCATGAGCAATGGCCGGAAGATGGAGCATACTGTTTGTGGAACAGCCCAGAGCCATGTCCATAGTCATAGCATTCATAAAGGCTTCCTTTGTCATAATATCCCTTGGGCGGATATTTCTGCGGTACATCTCCATGACCTGCATGCCAGCGTGCTTTGCCAGCTTGATGCGTTCGGAGTAAACGGCCGGGATGGTTCCGTTGCCCTTAAGGCCCATTCCCAGAACCTCTGTTAAGCAGTTCATGCTGTTGGCCGTATACATACCGGAGCAGGAGCCACAGGTAGGGCAGGTTTTTCTCTCGTATTCTTTTACGTCTTCTTCGGTAATGGTTCCTGCTGTATAGGCGCCCACTGCCTCAAACATACTGGAAAGGCTGGTCTTATGTCCCTTTACATGGCCTGCCAGCATGGGGCCGCCGCTGACAAATACGGTAGGCACATTGATCCTGGCTGCAGCCATCAGAAGACCCGGCACATTTTTATCGCAGTTGGGCACCATAACAAGGGCGTCAAACTGGTGGGCCAGAGCCATACACTCTGTGGAATCAGCAATCAAATCCCTTGTTACCAGAGAATATTTCATGCCGATATGGCCCATGGCAATGCCGTCACAGACTGCAATGGCCGGAAATACCACCGGAGTACCTCCTGCCATGGCTACGCCCAGTTTTACGGCCTCCACAATTTTATCCAGGTTCATATGGCCCGGCACGATCTCATTATAAGAGCTTACAATGCCCACCATGGGCTTTTTCATCTCTTCTTCCGTCATTCCAAGGGCATTAAACAGGGAGCGGTGAGGCGCCTGCTGCATACCGATCTTTACTGCGTCACTTTTCATATGTCCGATCTCCTTTTATGGGGTTCTTTCTGTATTTAAGCCTCTGTCCGGCAGATGCGCGCTGCAATCTGATCGCCCATTTCTCTGGTACCTACCTTTTTGCAGCCTTCAGCCATAATATCGCCTGTGCGGTATCCGTCCTCCAGTACCTGGCGGACTGCCTCCTCCACTGCATCGGCCTCCCGATCCAGATCAAAGGAATACCGCAGCATCATTGCAGCGGAAAGGATTGTCGCAATGGGGTTTGCAAGATCCTTTCCCGCAATATCCGGCGCGGAGCCGTGGCTTGGCTCATAGAGGCCGAAGCGGGTTTCATTTAAGCTGGCAGAGGACAGCATACCGATGGAGCCTGTGATCATGCTGGCTTCGTCGGAAAGAATATCGCCAAACATATTTTCCGTAAGGATCACGTCAAACTGCCCCGGATTCATCACCAGCTGCATGGCGCAGTTATCCACCAGCATATGGGACAGCTCTACCTCCGGGTAGTCCTTTGCCACTTCTTCCACTACCTTTCTCCAAAGCCTGGAGGAATCCAGCACGTTGGCCTTGTCCACGCTGGTAACCTTTTTGCGCCGCTTCATGGCGATATCAAAGGCTTTTACCGCAATACGGCGGATTTCCTTCTCATTGTAGGTAAGGGTATCCACGGCTGTCATAACCCCGTCTACCTCTTCTGTATGACGTGCTCCGAAATACAGGCCTCCCGTGAGTTCCCTCACAATCACCATGTCAAAGCCATCTCCAATGATCTCTTCCTTTAAGGGACAGGCCTTTGCAAGCTGGCCATAAAGGTAAGCCGGACGAATATTGGCAAAGAGGCCCAGACCCTTGCGGATGGCTAACAGCCCTGCCTCAGGACGCTTATCCGGCGCCACATCATACCAGCGGGAATTTCCCACATCGCCTCCCACTGCTCCTAAAAGGACTGCGTCACTCTCTCTGGCAGTCTCCAGCGCCTCATCTGTAAGGGGCACTCCATATGCGTCAATGGAACAGCCGCCCATCAGAATCTCTTTATATTGAAAGCAATGATCATATACTTCTCCCACTCGATCCATCACCTTTTTGGCTTCTCTTACAATCTCAGGCCCAATCCCATCTCCGGGAATCAGAGTTACATTATAATCCATTCCAACATTCCCCCTTTATTCTTATTCGCTCAGGTTATACCTTTCCTTTCGCTGACAATTTCTTTTTATCATATCTCATAAAGGGGTGTATTTCAACCGTTCTGTCTGAATTTTTGTACTTGTAAATATACAATTTTGGAATTGCCTGTATAATCAAAAGTTATACCGCATTTATCTTCTACCGGAATTCCCGGATCATGCAGTACTGCTTGAGGTCAAAGTTTTTCTGTACAATTCCAAAGATCTTAAAGCCGAAATGCTCATACATGGGAACATTGGCCGGATTATGTGTTTCAAGGGACACCATCAGGTGATAAGACTGAGCGTATGCGATCACCTCTTCCATGAGAACAGCCGCCAGCCCGTGATGCTGCATGGTGGGGCGTACTGCCAGATAGATCACATGAAGGCGTTCCTCCTGATGAAGCTGATCGGTCCAGCGGGAATTTAAATAATCCCGCCCTTTTACAAAATTCCACAATGTCTTTAAACTGGGATCTTCTTTTATCAGATACTCGTCCGTTCTCAGGCTGGCCCAGGCCTCTGCCAGATAAAAGGTCAGAGGATTATAGGGTTCCGATTCATCTGATACGACCAACAGAGCATTCATATCAGGACTTTCCGCAAAGATTTCACAGGTTTCAAAAAATTCCGTGAGATCGCATTCAAACAGCTCCGGAAGCAGCCTGTTTCTTGTTTCCCGATCCGGGATCAGCTGGCAGTACAGAGGATCGCCGGAAAAACATTCCACTAAAAGCTCCTGAAGCCTGGGCAGATCCTCCTTTTTTACCCTGTATAATTTATCACTTTCCATATTATGAAAACTGCACCTCCCGGTCAAAGGCCTTCAGGCACTCTTCCATCTGTCCGATAAGCTTTTCCACAGAAGCTTCCATATACAGGATATCCTCCCGGTAGCACTGTTCCTGGTTTCCTGCTACCTTAAGAAGTCTCTCATATTCATTCTGCAGATCTGCCCTATGGCCTCCGGATGTTTCCTGAGCGTTCTTCAGGTCAGTTACAAGTTCAAACAGATTTTCATGGCGGATGATCCGTCCTGCTCCCCATTTCAGCCGGTCTACCGGCTGATTAAGCACATATTCTGTAAAATACCGGAACACCTCACGGTCAAACTGGAAGGCATAACGATTATTGTCAATCTCATATACGGCATCCAGACTGCCCTGAGCATCTCCCTGACGCAGACAATCCAGTGCCTTATAAATGGCTTCCAGATTGCTTCCTACTGCTTCCTGAGGAAACAGCACTTCGTCATGCCAGTTCAGACGCACAAAATAATCCTGTTCCTTTCTGAATATATAAAGCAGGCGGCGGTTAAACTCCCGGCAGCAGCGCTCTAATTTCCGCAGATTGTTCTCTGTTCCTTCCTCCTGTCCATTCTCCGTATCCGCTTCCAGAAGCTCACCATATCTGTGGTTCACAGCCTTTACTCTATCGTACAAATCCGCTGCCAGCTTCCCTGCCCGGTTCAGCTTTTTCAAAAGCTCTTCCTCACCGGCTCCGGTTCTGCCGCACATATCCGGGGCTATACTGGCTTTTACTGCCCGAAACAGCCGTCCAAAGTCCAGCGGAACCACTGCCGCCCGATCAATGGCAAGCACCAGTCTGCCATAGAGCTCATGGTGGAAACGGAACACGTCCTCCTGATAATACTCCTCATTGTCAAACTGAGAATGGTAATGGGTCTCCATAAACTCTCCCGCACTGAATTCATTTACCATGGACGGGATTCCCGCAATGGCCATGGAAAAATCATCTGACCAGGTCTGGATGGGATATACCACCTCCAGCCCTTCCGGATAAGCAGCCGGTATGTTGTCAATGCGTTTTACAAATTCTTCCATAAACGAAGCGTATTCATAGGTGCATCTCACTCCGTCTTTCGGGCCGTGAGCATGAGCCGGAAGCTCGAAATTTAAGTCTGCAAACACCTTTCCCTGCCATTCCGGCCGGGCGGTGAAGACCTGCTCATAGGCTCCGGCAGACCAGTCATATTTGGAATTCACTACGCCCCACTCCTCCGCAGCCAGCGCGCAGAACACCAGCGTCTTATTCGGCTTATAACCTGTCTTTAAAATAGCCCTTGCAATGCCAAACATCATGGCAACTGCCGCATTATCATCCTGAAAGCCCGTAAAATAGGAATCGTAATGGGCCGATAACAGAATCATGGAATCCGTCTCACGCCCTGGGATGCTTCCTACAATATTAAAGGTTTCCTGATCCCTGATGACCGAAGAACAGGCGTCAAACAGCACCGTGGTCTCCCCATATGCCTGGTGTCCTTCCTCTGCCGCCAACGCCAGATCTGCTTTGAGCACAGCCGCGTCCGCCTGAGAAATAGAAAAAGCGGCAGCCTCCTTCGGCCCTGCGATATCCTGCGCATTTAAGGCCGTATTATGGATTTCCCCATATCCGTTATCCTGAACTGCGATCAGAGCGGCCGCTCCCTTTAAATGAGCCTGATAGACCGGAAAATTGATCCACCACTCTTCTCTCTGATTGATATCAATGAGGACCAGCTTGCCTGTGACATCTATATTTTCATACTGCTCTGCCGTTCCCCGGCCCAGATATACCATGGAAAATTTCTGAAAGCCTTCTGTATGAAACTCTGTCTGGTATGCTCCCAGCTGAAATTCATGCTCCTTTCCTTCACGATCCTTATAGCGTAGCACTGCATGGTGGAAATCCCAGCTGTCCACGCAGATCTTATCCTTATGCACATCCGAAAGCCCCAGACGCTTCATTTCCTCAAACAGCATATCCCCAGTCTCAAGCTCTGCTTTGGATCCGGCAGTCCGGTATCCCAGTACAGGATTGGTTTTCGGTCCCTCCATCCTCTTTGCCAGACGGTAGGAATACTCTGTATCTACTGCTTCGATCAGCTTCTGTTCCCAATTCTTCCATTTTTCCATTTTCTGTTACCTCACTTGCCTCTTGCCTGTTTTGTAAACGCTTTAAGGAAAAAAGGCGCGGCCGGAGCTTCCTCCTGCTGCACCTGATGTTCCATTTTGGCTGACAGCCGCCGCTCTTCTACTGAGCAATTTTGGCTCCGTCCTCTCCTACCAGATAATGATCCGGAGTAATGCAGTTTGTGAGCATATCTCCATTTTCAGAGCAATAATACTCCTTTTCATTCCAGAGAATCCATCCTGTCTGCATATAGCCCTCTGCGTCAAAGAAATACCACTTATTTCCAATTTCCAGCCAGCCGCCGGCAGGATACGTTCCGTCTCCCTGATCATACCACCATCTTCCGTCTTCTGTCTGTTTCCACTCACCGGCTGCTCCTGATCCTCCCTCTACTCCTGCGCCATCCGGATTCTCCCGGAAGGCAGTGGCCTGCTCGCCATTTACATAGATGGTGTTGGAGGAAACCCACTCGCCCTTAATGGTCGGATCAAACTTATTCACAGCGCGAACCTTTACCATATAAGATTCATTTGGCTTTAACATGCGCTCCCGGCAGTTGATGCTGTTTGTCTCCGTTGTCAGGGAAGCTCCTACAATTTTATCTCCCCTGTATACTCTCACTTCATAGCTGCCCGCTGTGCCGATGACAGGCCATGACGCAATCCCTTCCTGAGAAAGCATTACGCCTTCCATATCCTTTAAGGAATTCTGCATGGAAGGAAGAGTGACATCCAAAAGCAGTGTTTCGCTGGAATCCTGTCTGGTAGCCTTTTTAAACTCAGCTCCACCCTTCAGGGTAATCTTATCCGTTCCAAGAGATGTAAAATAATAATCGTCATTGGCAGTAAGCGTAATCCGGATTTCCGGAACCGTATCCTCCGTCCATCCAAACCCTTCGTTCATTACCTCATAACCGTCTACATTGTAACGGCTGCTGCTGCTTTCAATTTCAATCGTCTCATCGCCGTAATCTGTATCTGCCTCAATATCCGCTTTGATCGTCAGTGAAATAGATGTAATCTTTTTACGGCTTGCTCCATAGACAGGAACTGTCATACAGGCTGCCAAAAGTCCTGCAGCCAGCCCAAAGGCCAGCCTCTTTTTTAAATGTATCATATGCAAACCTCCCTGTTCTTGTATATATATTAGATGCGATCCTATCACTAGAATATAAATTTTCACATGGAGTGTCAATGAATTTTTCCTTACAATTCCATTTGCCGGTCATGCCTTTTTATCGCTTTCATGCACAAAAAAAGCTCCGCCAGCTGTTCTCCTGACGAAGCTTTCTTCCTATTTCGCGTAATCGGTTACCCTGGATTCACGAATCACATTTACCTTGATCTGTCCCGGATATTCCAGTTCGCTTTCAATGCGCTTGGATACTTCCCTTGCCAGCAATACCATATCGTCATCGCTGATCTGCTCAGGAACAACCATAATGCGAACCTCACGGCCTGCCTGAATAGCAAAAGATTTGTCTACTCCCTTAAAGGAGTTTGTGATATCTTCTAACTGTTTCAATCTGTTTGTATATGTCTCCAGCGTCTCACGTCTTGCACCGGGTCTTGCTGCAGAAATCGTATCTGCCGCCTGAACGATACAGGAGATAAGGCTGGTAGGTTCAACATCGCCATGATGCGATTCTACCGCATTCAATACAACTGCAGACTCCTTGTACTTTCTGCACAGGTCTGCTCCCAGCTGTACATGGGTGCCTTCCATATCATGGTCAACGGATTTACCAATGTCATGTAACAATCCAGCACGTTTTGCCAAACGCACATCCACCCCTAGTTCTGATGCTAAAAGCCCCGATAACTGCGCTACTTCGATGGAATGCTTTAAGGCATTCTGTCCATAGCTTGTCCTGAATTTCATCCTTCCAAGCAGCTTTACCAGTTCCGGATGAATTCCGTGGATGCCAACTTCGAGACAGGCAGCTTCGCCCTCTTCCCGCATATTGTTTTCCACTTCTCTCCGTGCTTTTTCTACCATTTCCTCGATTCTGGCCGGATGGATCCGTCCGTCCACAATCAAACGCTCCAATGCGATTCTTGCTACTTCCCTGCGGATGGGGTCAAACCCGGATAAAACAACCGCTTCGGGAGTATCGTCGATGATCAATTCCACACCTGTCAGTGTTTCCAGAGTACGGATATTCCGTCCCTCACGGCCGATAATGCGGCCTTTCATCTCATCATTGGGAAGCTGTACCACAGATACTGTAGTTTCAGCCACATGGTCTGCCGCACAGCGCTGGATGGCTGTAACAACCAGATCCCTGGCTTTCTTATCAGCTTCTTCTTTTGCCTTGTTTTCAAGTTCCTTGATCAGTTTAGCTGTGTCATGTTTTACGTCTTCTTCAACAGATTTTAAAAGATAATCTTTTGCCTGTTCGGAGGTTAGACCGGATATCCGTTCCAATTCCTGTATTCCCTGCTCATACTGGGCTTCTACCTCAGCCGTTCTTTTGCCGAGTATATTCTCCCTTCTGACCAGATCTGCCTCCTTCTTTTCCAGGGCATCTGCCTTCTTTTCAACGTTTTCTTCCTTGCTCAGCACACGCTTTTCATAACGCTGAAGTTCTGCTCTTCTTTCCTTGGTTTCCTTTTCCAGTTCATTCTTTGTCTTTAAAGATTCTTCCTTGGCTTCCAGGAGAGCTTCTCGCTTCTTTGTCTCTGCGGTCTTTAAGGCTTCGTCAATGATCTCTCTGGACTTTTCTTCCGCACTTCCTACCTTTAATTCATACTGCTTGCGCTCATAAGAACGACCGACGGAATGGGCAATAAACCAGGTGATCACAGCCGCGATTGCCGCACCGATCATCAAAGTGACCACTATCTGTAACACAGGAGCACCTCCTTATTTAGTTTTCATTGTACAAAATACAACATATTAATTTTATACTTTTTTGTAAAGAGTGTCAAGTCTTGATTTCCCCGGCTTTTGTGCATCCTGTAAAACATTTTTCCTGAAAATACGGCTTCTTCTACTGCTGCTCAAAATGTGTTCAACTATACTCAAACGCATCGAGAAATTAAAGTCCTCACGGATACTTTCTACTGCTTCATTGTGTATGCGTTGGCAGTTGCAGGCAACATGCTACTAACAGGTTCTTGTACACTCCACAGTTGTCAATTCCCGACTAAGCCATCGGTACATACTTACATTTGCTTGATCATGCAATTTTGTAAGTTACTGCATCTTTTAAATTAAGACTTGCATTAAAATCTCTATCCTCTACATAACCACAGCTGCATTTGTATGTTCTGTGCGAAAGTTTTAAGTCCTTTTTAATAGAACCACAACAATGACGCAATTTAGAAGATGGCTTGGTTTTCACTATCTCTTCTATTGTCTTATTGATATAATCAGTGCGGATATTGTCCATCCTGTGATGAAGTTTCTGTACTTTAAGCCTTTGTTTTTGTATATTTTTTTGAGCAGACTCTCCTTTCTTTAAATTTTCATACTTGCGAGAGAGACATCGCTGCTCTCTGCATAATTCTTTTCCCAGTTTTTTTACTCTTGCTGATGGTATTATTAATCTTGTCTTTTTGTTCCAATGTTGGATTTATTTCCGTCTTGAAGCTCTTTAGCAATCTCCCCATCTCCTTCTATTTGTTTTTTATATTTACGAAGTCCATACAGCCTACTAGAGAATACATGAAGGATTGAAACAATATCCTGTACAAGATCTTCCTGTGGCAATAGTTCTTCATTGTTTACTACCACTATGGTTGTAATTAAGACCACTTCCATACTCTTCAATGCATTGGTCTACAATCATTCCATTTGCGTTACAAAACTGACGTAAAAATGTTACCTGGTTTTGTAGATCATCCTTTTGGTTTCTTGTAGATACTCTGGCGTAAATAACCGTCTGACGATTATCATTTTCTGTATGAATGCCCTCCACGAGTATATTAAAAACACTTTTAAGAACTAATGTCGATGTTTTCAATTACTTAATATTTCCTCCTCTTCCCCACTTTGAACCTCTTGCATCACCCTGCGGATCACGTCATAGGAAAAGCCCCGTCTTCCCAAATATGCCCCCAGGCGATTTCTCTCTTTGAGATTGGAAAGATCTGCAGTGCGAAGGCGTTTTTTCAGAAGATTTCTGGCAGCCGTAAGGTCATCCTGAGCGCTTCCTTCCAGGATCCTGGAAATATCCTGGCGGTCCACTCCCTTTTGCTGAAGCTCGAACGCTATCTGGCGGCGACTTTTTTTCTCCTGATTCATACGGATAAAATTCTCTGTATAGACGCTGTCATCAATCAGACGGTATTCCTTCAGAAATTCCATCACCCTGTTTATAACCTCTTTCGGATATCCGTCACCGGAAAGCTTAGTTTCCATCTGTGCTCCAGTCCTTCCCTGAGCCTGCAGAAGGTAAAGAGCCCGCTCTTTTGCCCTGGGAACCAAAATCTCCTCTACGATCCGGAGATATACAGTTTCCGGCAGCTCAGAGCCTTCCTGAATATGAAATCGCTCTGCTTCCCCTCTGTATAAAGGAAAAGCAAAGTCCTCCTCTTCCAGGAAGACTTTGCACTTTCTCTTATCCACAGGGGTCACCGCTGTGACCCTCATGCTTCTTCATCCGCTGCCGGCTCTGCCGCAGGACCTTCTTCTGCTTCACTCTGAGAGGATGCAGGCCGGGCATTCTCTGCCTGCGCTGCCTTTCTAGCCTCTGCCTCAGCCTCCTCTGCTCCCGGAAGCTGATAGCGCACTCTCACCTGCGCCTCGATCTCTGCACAGATCGCAGGATGCTCTGCCAGATACTGCTTGGCATTTTCACGCCCCTGACCAATTTTGGAACCGCCATATGCAAACCATGCACCGCTCTTTTCCACGATATTTTCCTTTACGGCCAAATCCAGGATATCGCCTGTTTTGGAAATCCCCTTTCCAAACATGATATCAAACTCTGCCTCTTTAAAAGGAGGAGCAATCTTATTCTTCACAACCTTTACGCGAACCCGGTTTCCTACAACCTCACCTCCCTGCTTTAAGGTCTCTATCCTGCGGACGTCCATACGGACAGACGCATAAAACTTCAGAGCGCGTCCGCCGGTAGTAACCTCAGGATTTCCAAACATAACGCCGACCTTTTCACGGAGCTGATTGATAAAGATAACCACACAGTTAGACTTGCTGATAATGGCAGTGAGCTTTCGAAGGGCCTGAGACATCAGACGGGCCTGAAGTCCCACATGGGAATCCCCCATCTCTCCGTCGATCTCTGCCTTTGGAACGAGAGCTGCAACAGAGTCCACGATCACGATATCCACAGCACCGGAACGGACCATAGTCTCTGTAATCTCCAGAGCCTGCTCTCCGTTATCCGGCTGAGAAATATAAAGATTATCAATATCTACGCCGATATTCCGGGCATAAACCGGATCCAGTGCGTGCTCTGCGTCAATAAAGCCCGCAATACCGCCCCTTTTCTGTACTTCTGCCACCATATGGAGCGCAACCGTGGTCTTACCGGAAGACTCCGGACCGTATACCTCGATAATCCTTCCCTTTGGGACACCGCCCAGTCCCAGTGCAATATCCAGACTGATCGAACCTGTGGGAACCGTTTCTATATTCATATTCACACCGGATTCACCCAGCTTCATCACAGAACCCTTGCCATAGGCTTTTTCAATCTGTGTGAGGGCCGCATCCAGGGCCTTTAACTTTTCTTCCTGATTCATATCTCTGTTTACGCTCATCTTTTCTTCCTTGCCCATATTTTCCTCCTAATGAAATCTCTCTGTCCGTCTGAAACCGGAGACGGCACCTCGCTCCGAACAAATGTTCTTTTGATATAATCATAGTATAGAACCATCCAAATGTCAACGGATTTTTAGGGTGTATTATTAAGTTCTGGTGCAGAATACCGGGGAGAGCGATCTGATTCTGCACGACAGAATGTACGGCTGCGTGCTGTATGGTAAATCCGGGCGAAGAACCCTGACGCGGATGGTCTCTCCATCCAAAGACCGGAAAAGCTGTGAAGTGACGCTGCGGCACAGGACAGATGGCCTGTGGGAACAGGTTCAGGATAGCATAGATTTCCTGTTTTTGCAAGGGGCTTCCCGGCCGGAAGTTCTCCTTTCATCTTCCTCTGCCGCCAGAAAGAACAAAATAGGTTCCCGGAAATTTTTTTTTCATTAAGCCGCTTATGATCCAGGTTATGAGAATGATAAAAACAGGCATCAGGACAAACATGAAAAGAGCGCTGGCAGGTGTGGAGGGCAGAATGAGGGCAGCCGATTTATTGAGCAGGCGGACCCAGGGAAAATGAACCGCATAAAGAAAGAAGCTGTTTTTTATGAGGTCTGCGGCAGGAGGAAGAGGAATGATGCGGATCAGGCATACCGCAGTGCATACCCCCCACAGGCGTGTAAGAACCGTGTGGAGAGGATGGCCATGGAGAGAAGCATCCGGAAGGCCTGTAAGCTGAAGCAGCAAAAAGGAAAACGACAGAATTGTGATCTGGATGAATAAGTGCTTCCACCGTTCCTTAAGAGACTTCGGAGGACGGCGCTCCAGATAATTTCCCAGCCTCTCCCTTCCCAGAGCCAGAAAAGCTGCCGCAGAATAATAAAAAAGAGCATCCAGATTAAGCCAGGGAAAAGCCACTCCCTTCCACAGACACAGGATCAAAAAAAACAGAAAAAGGAGACCCCTTACGTTTTTTTTCAGAAGAACATACAAAACTGGAGCCAGGAGAATAAGCAGGATCAGCTGAAACAGATACCAGAACACAGGATTATAGCCATAGTGCAGCAGAGCTTCCAAAAACTCCCCGGCAGTAAGCGGAACCGGCGGCTTTCCAATAATCTGACAGATGGCGGGAATCCTGGTTGCCACGGCATAAGCCGCATAGTACAAACTATTCCAGAGAAGATAGGGAAGCAGGATTGTTCTTGACCGGGATCTCCATTTGGGAAGCAGGCTGTTTGACTGGAAATTTCTGTAAAACAAATACGCAGATATCATAAAGAAACCCGGCACTGCAATCTGAGCCAGCTGACTGGCTGCCAGATGTTCCAGCTGCTGTACCGCTGCCAGTTCCTTTTCCCCTGTTACAAAAAGTTCACCATTTAAAGAGTGGGCCCATACGACCAGAAGACTGAACAGAAAACTGAGCCAATACACCTTATTTCTGAACCAGTCTTCTTCTGAAACTGTGTTTTGAACCCGTTCCTCCATTTTCCCACCATCCATTTTCCCGCAGCCTCCCAAAGGTCTGTACAAAAGTCTATCGAAGTCAGCTCCCGTATCTGTTTCAAATAGATGAAATCAGATACAGAACCAAAAAGGGCCGCTTCCCGCAGGAAACAGCCCCTAAACATTGCCGCCTTAGAAATCAGCTTCTGTACTGCTCCAGCAGACGGTTAATACGGCTGGTAGGTGTGAGAAGCTCGCTTAAGGAAGCATCATGGTTCAGATTGTCAATGATAAGGGCAATATACTTGCTCATATCTACATTGATATAGTAAGGACGCTGTAAAAGATCCGGCGTCTGATATACCAGATTGGTTGTCAGGATCCGGTCAATAAAGCCCTTTTCATAATATTCGTCAAATCTGGCAAGTCCGTTTGTAAACAGGCCAAAGGTAGAGCAGATAAATACCTTTCTGGCTTTTCTGCGTTTTAATTCCTTGGCTACATCCTGCATACTCTCGCCGGAGGAGATCATATCGTCAATGATCAGAACATCCTTTCCCTCTACGCTGGAGCCTAAAAACTCATGAGCCACGATGGGATTTCTTCCGTTTACAATCTTCGTGTAGTCGCGGCGCTTGTAGAACATACCCATATCCAGTCCCAGCATATTTGCGAAATAAATAGCGCGGCCAGTACCGCCCTCATCAGGGCTGATTACCATCATATGGTCGCTGTCGATCTTTAAATCAGTCTCATTTTTAAGCAGATGCTTTAAGAACTGGTAAATCGGCTGTACGGTCTCAAATCCCTTTAAATGAATTGCATTCTGAACTCTGGGATCGTGGGCGTCAAAGGTAATAATATTTTCCACGCCCATATTTACAAGCTCCTTCAGTCCCAGGGCACAGTCTAAGGACTCACGGCCGGAACGTTTGTGCTGGCGGCTCTCATAGAGGAAGGGCATGATCACATTGATCCTGCGGGCCTTTCCTGCTGCAGCAGCGATGATACGCTTTAAATCCTGAAAATGATCATCCGGAGACATATGGTTTGTCATTCCGAAAAGGGAATAGGTCAGACTGTAATTACATACATCCACCATAATATAAAGGTCATCGCCTCTTACAGATTCCTCAATAATCCCCTTTCCTTCGCCGGAACCAAAGCGGGGAGTAGATGCGTTTATAATATAGGAATCTCTCTGATAGCCGGTGAAGGCGATGGTAGATTTGTGCTCGCTCTCCCGCTCTCTTCTCCAGTCTGCCAGATACCTGTCCACCTTATTTCCCAGCTCCGTACAGCTCTTTAAGGGAATCAGCCCAAGAGGGCCCACCGGAATGGTCTCAATGACTTTCTCTTCATATAACATGATCTCTTTATCCTCCTGTTTGTACTGCGCGCCAAAAACGCACCTGCCGTTCATTATTATCTTTATACCATCTTTGTATGCATTTCGTCAAGTTATCCCCTCTTTAAAACACGGATATCCCTGCCGTAAAGGGGAATGATCCGATACCGCATGATCCGGGAGGTCACACGATCCGTATAGGAATCCCGAAGCTGCTTTAAAGACAGATTGGTGGAAATAATGGTGGAACGGCTCATATTCATGCGCTCATTGATGCAGTAAAAAAGCTGTGATGAGGTAAAGCTGTTATTGAGCTCCGTTCCCAGATCGTCAATGATCAGCAGGTCGCAGTCCAGAATATAGCGGTATGTGTCTCTCATATCCTCCGGCGTATCATAGTCGAATTTATTTCTAGAAAATACCTCAAACAGATCGCCTGCCGACAGATAGATCACCGAATGGCCTGAATCGATCAGCTCCTTTGCAATACAGTTTGTGAGAAAGGTTTTCCCCACTCCTGTACTGCCTGTAAAGAGCAGATTCTCCTTTTTTCGGTCAAAATCTGCAGCAAATTCCCTGCAACCTGCCACCACCCTGCGCATATAGTCTGCATTGGTCAGCCCCAGCTCCGGGATGATTTCATTGCTGTCATAATAGTCATACGATAATCTGGAAAAATTTTCCTGATCCAGCACATGATCCAGATTGGACTGGGCATAGAGTAGCTTCATCTGAGCCCTGAGAAAACAGTGGCACTTGCGGCCCTGGCGCCAGCCTGTATCCTTACAATCCGGACACCTGTAATGAAGTTCCAGATAATCCTCCGGATAGCCTTTAGCCCGTATCAGAAGGGCTTTCTGTTCCCTGAGATCTGCCAGCTCCTCCCTCAGCTCATCCAGCGCTCCCGTATCCCCGGCTAGCAGCCGCTTTGCTCTGGCCACAGAACGGCCGGCGATCTCCGCTTCCAGTTCCCGGACTGCCGGAATCACCCGGTAAATTTCATTTCTTCGTGCTTCCAGCTGATGCTGGTTTTCAAGCTGCTGCCTGCCATATTCCCGCATGATTGCGTCGTACTGGGAATTACTCAGTGCCATTTTCTGTTCTCCTTCCAGTCTGTAACGCCCTCCCGGGGCGGTTCCTTATGTACGGGGTCTTCCTCCGCCCACCCATTCCTTTACCTGTTTTAACATCAGGGCGTCGTAATCTGTATCCCTCTGTTTAAAATTATGGAACTGGTTTTGAGAGCTCTTTTTCCCTCCCCCATCCTTTGAAGCGCTGTTATAGCGTTGAAGCCGCTTTTCCTTATCTCCGCCATTTTCCTGCACCAGAGCCTGACGTCTGGCATCCAGAGCACGGACATCCTCCATTTTCTTTACGCCGGTTTTCTTCCAGTCTCTTAAAATACGGTCTGCATACTGAAAGCTTGGGCTGTGGATGGCAGTAATGGTCCGGCTGCAGGCCTCTAAAACGATTTCTCTGACAAACCCATATTCCTTAAACCACTTGTCGATCATGGCCTGCTCCGGGGGCGCTGCCTTGCGGTTATTGATTCCAAAGGCCCGCATGACCGCAAAGGAATCCTTCGAATAAGCTGCCCCCAGCTCCCGTGCCTCCTGAGATGTTTTAATCCCTTTTTCATGCCAGCTCACTGCTACCGTCTCCAGATACCGGACCGAACTGTGGCCGTTCTGGGCACAGTATTCCACCAGATATTCCAGGAGCTCACTGCTCATGCCAAGGCCCTCATAGAGCCATGCAAATACCTGACAGTCTCTTGGTGTAAAAACTTTATTTAAATATTTCTGCGCAATATAAAGAAGCTGGGAAAACTCCTCATCCCCGCAGAGCCGGTTTACCTGAGCCGCAGAATACACCGGAACACGGTCTGCGCTGGCAGCCGTTTCCTCCTTAGCCTCTGCGCAGGAAGCAGCAGGATCCGCAGCCAAAGGAAGCTCCCCTTCCTGCTTTTCCTCATTTTCTGCCCCGGAAAGAATTCCCAGTTTTTCCCAATAGCTTACAGCACGCCGCACATCGGATTCTGTATGATTGAGAGCATCCGCTATGGACTCCACGGTAAGCGCTTCGCCCTGATGACGCAGAATATAGAGATATACCTTTACATATTCCCCATTGGCACCAGCCATATATTCATCTATAAACGCATCTGCCACCATGGTAGCCCCTATGCTCCAGCGGTCCTTCCAGTTCATACCCATTTTCACCACTCCTTGCTGCATTTTCCCTTTTTTTGCCCGGGGAATATTTGCAGACAGTATATCATATCCACTGTTAAAAGAAAATAGGACCTTCTTTCCACCACTCCTTCTGTGGATAATGTGGATATTGTGGAAAAACCGTTCCCCATCTGGTCTCATTCCCCCATAAGCTGTCAATTTTCCGCATAAAACCGTGGTTTTCCAAATCTCCTGTCATCCTTTCATACCAGATGATTCATCCACAGTTTTTAGCCCTGTCTCGTGTTGAAAACTATGTGGATACTGTGGATAACTACAGACCAAGGAGCTTTTCTCCCACTTTTACAATATCTCCGGCGCCCATAGTTATCAACAGGTCCCCGTGTATACAATGTTCCAGAATAAATGTTTCAATCTCATCAAAGGACGAAATATAATGGACACTTGTACCCAGCTTTTCCAGCCGTTCTGCAATATCCCTTGAGCTGACTCCCAGTGTATCCGTCTCTCTGGCTGCAAAAATATCTGCCAGTATCACCTCATCAGCACCGGACAGGGCCTGAGCAAATCCATCCAGAAATGCCTTTGTACGGGTATAGGTATGGGGCTGAAATACTACCCAAAGGCGCTTATGGGGATAATTCTTTGCCGCCTCCAGAGTAGCCCTGATCTCCTGTGGATGATGGGCGTAATCGTCAATCACCGTCACTCCGCCGATCTCTCCCTTTTTCTCAAATCGCCGGTCTGTTCCCGTAAATTTTCTGAGACCTGCAATTACGCCGTCAAAGCCTACGCCTAATTCCAAAGCGACAGCAATAGCTGACAGAGAATTGTATACGTTATGCTCCCCTGTTACTCCCAGAGAAATCCGGTTTACTACCTCTCCCTGCACAATCAGGTCATAGGACGGTCTGCCAAGTTCGTCATATGTAATGTTTCCGGCTGTATAATCACTGGACGGATCTTTTCCGAAGGTGATTACGCGGCAGTTCAGTCCCTGGGTAATTTCCTCCACCCGGTCAATATCTTTGTTGATCACCAGAAGGCCTCCTGCCGGAAGCTTCTTCGCAAACAGGCGGAACGAATGACGGATATCCTCAATATCCTTAAAGAAATCCAGATGATCCTCTTCAATATTTAAAATCACCTCAATGGTGGGATAAAAGGATAAAAAGCTGTTTGTATACTCACAGGCCTCTGTGACAAAGAGTTCAGGCCCGCCTACCCGTATATTTCCGCCAATATCCTTCAGGATACCGCCTACAGAAATCGTAGGATCTGTGCCACCGGCTAACAGAATATCTGTCAGCATGGAGGTAGTGGTCGTTTTTCCGTGCGTACCGGCTACGGCTATGGACTGCTTATAATTGCGCATCAGCTCTCCTAAAAGCTCCGCTCTGGTAAGCTCCGGAAGTCCCTTTGCCCGCACTGCCATAAGCTCCGGATTGTCACCATGGATCGCCGCCGTGTAAACCACAGCCTGAATCCCTGGCTCCTGTTCAATATTGGCGGCCCGCTGGCCGTAATAAATCCGCGCCCCCTTCTCTGTCAGATGCCTGGTAAGCTCTGTTTCATGGGCGTCCGAGCCGGATACGGTAAATCCGGCATCCAGCAGGATCTCTGCCAGCCCGCTCATGCTGATGCCTCCAATTCCAATAAAGTGAATGTGTTCCGGTTTGTCAAAATCTATCTGATACATATATTATTTCCTTTCCCTGTGATACGGTATGTATTTGTCTGCTTTCCTTATAATTATATCAAAGTCCGCCGGAAATGTCATATGAAATTATGAAAGGGTCCCATATACCCGATAGCCTTTTTTACTGCCGCGTTTTACTTCGTACAGCATCTGATCCGCCTTATCGGCCAGATGTTTAAAGGTCATGCCCTGCTCCGGCGCAGCAGCAATCACAAAGGACGAAGATACTGCTGCCTTTGTTCATTCTATTTTATCATAAACACATTAAAAAACATAGATTGTCTGTAAGAATACCATAAAACATTCCTCTTGACCTGCTCTGCAACTCATGCTAAACTAGGAGACGCTGTAAAGCCCAAAAATAAGGTCTAAAGGGGCTTTCCGCCGATTTCCGGCGTAAAATGAATCGAGTGTTCGAGACCTTCCACTCGTAAAACAAAACTAAAGGAGACAACTAAATATGAACAGGAAAAAAACAGATTTTCTGGTACACGGTGCATTGATCGCAGCCGTGTATGTGGCGCTGACTATGATGTTCGCTCCCATCAGCTTCGGACCGGTGCAGTTTCGCATCTCTGAAGCCCTGTGCATCCTTCCCTACTTTACACCGGCAGCAGTTCCGGGACTTTTTTTAGGATGCCTGATTTCCAACCTCTTAGGTACAGCTGTGCTTATGGATGTGATCTGCGGCAGCATTGCTACCCTGATCGGCGCAGCAGGCTCCTATGCCCTGCGGCATCACAGGAGGCTGGTATGCCTTCCCCCCATTCTGGCAAATACCCTGATCATCCCCTGGGTGCTGCGGTATGCATACGGATCTGCGGATCTGATCCCCTTTATGATGCTCACTGTGGGTATCGGCGAGGTTTTAGCCATAGGAATTCTGGGAAATGGGCTTTTAACCATACTGGAGCGTTATAAATATACGATTTTCCGCCAGAGCAGAGCATAAAAGAATGCCGACGCCTTAGCTTGTAATTTTACAGGTTAAGGTGCCGGCATTTTTATTATTTATAATGTATCTACAGCCGCTTTTTCAATCATCAGCCCTTTTTTATAATTTTCCATAAACTGATTGAAGCCCTCTATATCTTCCGGTTCCGGGGCTGCTGTTACGCTCTCTGCCTTTTGAAAAATCCGTTTTTCCAGATAATCCTCTAAAGCTTCCCCCTCTTTTTTATTTATCATATACAGTGCCAGAACTGCAATCCCCCAGGCGCCCCCTTCTCCGGCTGATTTCATAACAGATACGGGAGTATTCAAAGCGGCCGCAAGGATTTTCTGAGCCGTTCCCTCCGTTTTAAAGATGCCTCCGTGGCCCCATATCACGTCTACCTTCACGCCCTCTTTGTCAAACAGCAGGTCATTTCCGATCTTAAGAGTACCAAAGGCTGCATATAAATGGGTCCTTATAAAATTTGCCAGATTAAACCGGCAGTCTTGCCGGCGCACAAACAACGGACGGCCTTCTGCAAAGCCGGCAACCGGTTCTCCTGAAACATAATTGCAGGCCACCAGTCCTCCGCAGTCCTTATCGCCCTCCAGAGCCTTTCGGAAAAGCCCTCCATACAGCTCATCCCCGCTTATATGAAAGCCAAAGGTATCGCTGAATTCCTTCAGAATATTCACCCAGGCGTTCAGGTCTGAGGTACAGTTATTGCAGTGTACCATAGCCGCCGGATCTCCCTGAGGCGTTGCCACAAGATCAATTTCAGAATATACATTTGAAAGCTCTTTTTCCAGTACAATCATGGAAAATATGGAGGTTCCTGCTGATACATTGCCTGTGCGCACCTTTACGCTGTTTGTTGCAACCATCCCTGTTCCCGCATCTCCTTCCGGGGGACACAGGGGAATTCCGGCCTTCAATGCTCCTTCCGGATCTAAAAGCCCTGCACCCTCCTCTGTAAGAACGCCTGCCTGCTCCCCTGCCAGAAGAGGCCGGGGCAGGATTTCCCTGATTTTCCATGGAAACGACCGGTCTGAAATCTTTTGGTCAAAACAGTTCAGCATATCTGTATAATAGGTTCCTGTTTTTGCATCAACAGGAAACATTCCCGATGCATCATCCACACCCAGTACCCTTTCTCCGGTAAGCATCCAGTGCACATAACCTGCCAGCGTGGTGATGTATTTAATATCTTTTACATGAGCTTCCCTGTTCAGGATCGCCTGATACAGATGAGCGATACTCCAGCGCTGGGGAATAGGGTAATTGAAACATTCTGTCAGTTCCCGTGACGCCTGCTCCGTTATGGTATTTCTCCATGTGCGGAATGGCACCAGAAGTTCATCGTTTTCATTAAATGCCAGATAACCATGCATCATGGCACTGATTCCAATTCCGCCAATGGTTTCTATCTCTGCCCCATATGCTTCTCTTACCTTTGTTTTAAGATCACCATAGCACTCCTGCATTCCCTTCCAGACTGCTTCCATCGAATAGGTCCATATCCCGTTTTCCAGCCTGTTCTCCCACTGGTGGCTGCCATCCGCTATTAATTCTCCTTCTTCTGTCAGAAGAACGCTCTTGATTCTGGTGGAACCAAGTTCAATTCCCAAAACCGTTTTTCCTGACTGAATCCGTTTTTTTATGTCCTCTATCCTGATTTCTTCCAATTTCCTGCCCTCCTTTAACGGTTATCTGTAAAATAATTCTCCAAGCATAAGATCCCGTTTGAAATTCCTGATTGTAGTATCCTTATCAATATATACTGCCTCTATTCCCATTGCAGCGGCCCAGTCTCCCATCTGCTCTGCTGTGAGGTCATAGGAAAACGCAGTATGATGGGCACCTCCCGCCAAAATCCATGCTTCCGCACCTGTGCAGAGATCCGGCTCCGGCCTCCAGAAATTTGCTGCCACCGGAAGCATGGGCATAGGTTTTTCCGTCTTCCGGCAGTTAACGTCATTTATAATCAACCGGAATCTGTTTCCAAGGTCTATCAGGGAAACCGCAATTCCGGGCCCCTCCTTACAGGTAAATACCAGTCTTGCCGGATCTTCCCTGTCTCCCATAGATAGGGGCTGGCAGCGGATGCTGACCGGTCCCTCTGCCATGGTGGGGCAAACCTCCAGCATATGAGCCTGCAGAATCCCTTCCTTTCCTTTTACGAAATTGTAGGTGTAATCCTCCAGCATGGACGTGCCCTTTGCGTCCTTCATATCCTCTGTCATAAGCTTCATCAGACGGACCATTCCGGCCACCTTCCAGTCGCCCTCCGCTCCAAAGCCATAGCCCTTCTGCATCAGTCTCTGAATCGCCAGTCCCGGCAACTGCTTTAATGAACCCAGATCTCCAAAATGGGTTACAATGGCCTGATAGCCCTTTTCCTCCAGAAAACGCTCAAAGCCCAGCTCAATCTGTGCCTGAACGGCTGCATGACGCCTGAATTCCTCCGGATCTCTTCCATCCAGTAAGATATCATAGGTTTCATAATATTCATCCACCAGCATTCTGGTATCTGCCTCAGACACGCTGTCCACACACTCTGCGATTTCATTTACCGGATATGTATCAATCTCCCAGCCGAATTTCAGCTGTGCCTCTACCTTATCGCCCTCCGTAACCGCTACATTTCTCATATTGTCAGCTACACGCATAATACGGATACGGCTGCTTTCAACAATTCCTACCGCTGTTCTCATCCAGGATGCAATCCGTTTCTGAACTTCTTCATCCTGCCAGTAGCCTGCAATCACCTTCCGTTCTATTCCCATCCTTGTTACAATATGGCCATATTCTCTGCCGCCGTGGGCAGACTGGTTTTCATTCATAAAATCCATATCAATGGTATCATAGGGAATTTCTTCATTAAATTGCGTATGTAAATGCAGCAGCGGCTTTCTGTATTCCCGAAGCCCTAAAATCCATGATTTCGCAGGTGAAAACGTATGCATCCACGTAATTACTCCTGCACATTCCTCATCCAGATTGGCCTCGTTCAGCGTTCGCCTAATCTGCTCATTCGTAAGCAGCGTAGGCTTCCAGATCACTTTATACGGAAGGACTCCCGATTCATTTAAGCCCTCAACCATACGCTTTGAATGTGCAGCCACATGCTCCAGACATTCATCCCCGTACAAATCCTGAGAGCCCGCACAAAACCAGAAACTATAATTTTTTCTCTTCAGCATACTGTCACCTCATCTGTTTTTTATTATAAAACTCTGATTCTATTTTACAAAACAGGGCAGAAGGGCACAATTCCAAAATCTTGCCACTCTTATTTTAAAGTTACCTGCTGCGACTGCTTACTATTGTCATTTTCCAGAAATACGCTATAATTTTATCAGAACTGCAGCATAAAACCTTCAAATTGCGAGGTGGAAATTTTGAATCTGGACGAAATATGCAGACAGCTTATATCCTCTGCCCCAAGGCAGTTAGAGCCCGGTCATCCTCTGGGAACCAGACTGCTTTCTGTCGAATATTCCAAATCTGCAAAGGAAATCAAGACATATCCCCTGCTTTCTTCCCAGCGAATCTTCTTTCTGTGCTGGGATTTCTGCGGCAGAAATCAGCTTCGCGCTGCCATGTATCCTGCGCCTGACCGCTTCTGCTGCCGCTTTGCCTTCGAAAGCGGAGCTAAAACACAGCGCCATACCCATGACTATATTGAGCTTGGATATGTTGTAAAAGGTAACTTCCGGCAGAATATTTCCGGAAAGGATATCGTATTTCATGAGGGCGATGTCTGCCTCATCGACAAAAACTGTATCCATCAGGATTATCTCTCCTGTCAGGATTCCCTTGTGCTCTTTTTCGGAATTGAAAACAGCATGTTTGAGGAAGTGATGAATGAGCATATTACCACGGAAAAAATCATCACCTTTCTTCAAACTGCGCTGATGAAGCAAAATGACCTGCAGCAGTATATTCATTTTCACCCCGCTGCGAATGCCCGGAAGGAGATTGAGCCCTGCCTTTCCCTTCTTCTGACAGAGCTGTATGAAAATAAAACCGGAGCCTCCTACATCTGCCGCGGCCTTCTTCTGCGTATTTTTAAAATTTTAAGTACAGACTATGATTTTTCCCTTACCAGAGAACAGCAAAAAAACATCAGCTGGTCCGTTTTCGAAGAGGTATGCAGTTATATCCAGACCCACTATCAATCCGTCACAACCCGCGAGCTGATGGAACGGTTCCATTTTCAGAGAGATTACTTCAACCGGCTAATCCGCAGCAAAACAGGGATGACCTATTCGGAGTACCTTCAGAGTATCCGTCTGGAACAGGCAAAACGGATGCTGATTGAAACAAACTTAACCATATCCGAAATTGCCGAACAGACAGGATACCATAATAAAGGATACTTCTACCGGATTTTTACGGAAAAATATAATATGACGCCTGGCGAATACAGAAAATTTATCTGAAATTACTGCCAGCCTTTTCATCCTATACTTTCATAGTAATCGTAAGAAGGATAAATATAGCAATCGTAAATACCGAATACAAAGAAATGGCAGTAGATAAGTAAATACCATCCTCTTCCGTTTTTGCATAAGCCGGAATCACAAAGGTCGGCGGAAGGAACAGATACAATATAAGAGCCGTTTTCATTTCAGCCGCGGCAAACATATCCTTTAACAGAATCATAATCACCGCAAGTATGGCGCCCTGAATTACCATACGGCCCGCCACGGCCTTTCCGCATTTTTTAAGCACTGCCCGGTCAAAGCTGAGCCCGTATCCCACTACAACCAATATAACGGCTGAAAGGGCTGACGTAATCATATCCTTAGCCGACGTATACAGCGCTCCTGCCATGGTATTTAAAAATAAACCGGCCGCTCCCGTCACTCCCACTGCAATTCCCAGAAAAACGCCCCAGAAAACCGGTGAATGAAGTACATTGGAAATCATTTCTGACAGCTGTACCTTCCCGTTTACAGCGGCGGTAAGAAATGCCAGAAATACTGTAAATACAAATATGGTATTGGCAATATCCAGAGTGGCAATATTAGACAGCCGGGCTTCTCCGCATAAAACAGCATACAGGGGATAACCCAACATTCCTCCCTCAAAGCTGGTGACTAAAAAGGGGAGAAATATTCCTGCCGACGGGACAGCTCTTTTTATGAGCATTCCTATGATAAAAGCAGCGAAAAGCGCTAGAAGCATTATTCCTATGACGGCAATAGTAGCTGATGTGTATTCGGTGGTTGCAAGCGTATGAAACAGCAAAACCGGCAGCATCAGGCTGGTTGCCAGTGTCTTTAATCCTTCCATCCCCTCTGTGGTAATCATCTCTGTTTTTCTGCAGAAAAATCCAATTAAAACCATTAAAATAACCGGGAAAATTTTTATTAAAACCATAATGCTTCTCCTTTGATTCTTGATAGATAATAGGCGTTTGCGAAACACCATAAGCTGCATAAATACGGCATTTTTTGTTTCTAAAATAAAATATCTCCTCAAGATTTATGGTAAAATAGAGTTGAGAGAAACTATCAACCAATTCACCTAAAGGAGATATACCTAATATGGTAGCATATAAACAACTCACTTGGGTAGAAATTTTTTATTTTTGACAATTGTAATAATTGTCAGAATAAATTCGACAATGACAACTATCAGTTTCTTTCACTTCTCGATGAAGCTATTGACGGGAAACAAGATTTCTGCCGTATATATAAATCCAGTAAAACAGGTTAAATTATGTTTTCAGGCAACTTTCATATGTGGCAGATCTTTAGGGAGTAGTTTTCAAAATTATCTCCCACTCTTCATCTGTTAGTTGCTTTTTTCCACAGTTGTATTGTCCCATAATTTCTTTCATCCTCGATTCATTGCTTCCTCCCATGATAAACATTGCGGGAAAAGAAGAACGGAGAACATATTCTGCCATGATCCACGAAAGAGAATACTGCTTTTTTTTCATCAGCTGTTTAAGACGATCTGCACGAATTCTGTTTACAGGCGTATCATATTTTTTTCTTGTATCAGAGCCTAGCGCGCCTGAACCGCCTCTTATATATAAAGGAAAATATCCCTCTGCCTGGGCAGAATAACCGTAAACCGGTATTTGCAGCTTTTCGTAGGCCATGTATTCGCTGTTATCCATACAGACAATCGTGGAATCTCCCCAATCAGAGGGAGTGCAGATACCCAGACCATACTGGATCTGGGATGCCGCAGCTCCTGACAAACTATGGGATGCCGCATATTCATTCGCTTCCATGATACGTTTCGCCCTCCAGTTGGAAACACCAAAATAGCGAATGTATCCCTGACGAATCCACTGGTTCATCCTCTCTACGATTTCTCCCGGAGAAAAGCGAAGATCATCGCGGTGAAGCCAGTAAAGATCAATGTAATCGGTCTGAAGAGCCGTCAGACTGGCTTTCAGATCCTTCTCCAGATTCTCCTGACTCAGATCTCCTCTTGTTGCATTATATCCTCTGGGCTTGATGCCTCCCTTGGTTCCCAGAAAAACAGACTCCCGTTTCCTGCCGGAAAGCCATTTTCCAATTGCCTTTTCGCTGGCACCGGCACCGTCTGGAATCCAGTCGGCGTAACATCTGGCAGTATCAATCTGATTTCCTCCCATGGATACAAATGTATCGAGCAGACGTTCGCTTTGCGTCTGAGAAATCCTGCTTCCAAAGTACATGGTTCCTAAAACAATGTTTGATACCGGGACACTGCCCGGAAGTGAAAGTTCATTCGTATCAGCCATAGTCTGTTCCTCGTTTAAATTTTTGTTTCAGGTATTTTTGTGAATTTCCTGAATTGGAATTTCTATCAGAGTTCTCCCTGTTTTGCGGACATGTATCTCAACCTCACGATTATGGTCCTTTGTTTCATATCCTTCAGGAAGAAGCACATGATATATGCTTTCCGTTTCAAAAAGGTGCTGCATCTCAAAGATCAACGTTTCCTTTTCGATCTTTAGAACCTCTGTTTCCCCGCCTATAGAGTAATGTGCCGTACTTTTGACGATAAAAGGCATTGCAGGATCATATTCCTGAATTTTAAATACAGCACTGCCGTGAGGCTGTATTACGCCCATGGATACAGTATCCCCGTATTTTATATCTGTCTGATAACATCCAGAATAGAATTCTGCCACAAGATAAACGCGGTTCTTTTTTAAATCGGATATCGTTTTTTCTGTCAGCTGAAATGCGGCAGGTATTTCTGTTTCATCATTCCAGTTTATGAGTACGAAGCTATGCCGCTTTTTTTCCGGCAAATAGATATCAGCCATATTCGGAAAACGGCATTCGCCAAAAAGATTTCTCACCTCTACCTTCCGTTCCATAACAGGGAGTATATGCTCCAGCTGATAAAGCCGGTCATTATCAATGGATGCCAAAGGCTCTGTGGAACATATGAGACCACCTCCCAGGTACTGGTTAACTACAGTTGTCTTTACTTCTTCCTCATCCAGCAGTCCCAGAGTCAGTCTCAGCCCCCGCGTCATTTGCTTTTGTCTGCGTACCATCAGGGCGTCAGGATCATTATTCCACCAGCTGTTCATATAATAACGGAGCATATTTTGTTTTACGGTAAAGGGTTGGGCCTTACCATCCCGGTTGATGTTCGATTGCCACATAGACAGAACATCGGCGCTCATTCTCTGTCCATCAACCAGTCCAATAATAGGATCGTAAAGACCTCCGCACATCAGAAAATAAGAATCATTGCCCATTCCTTTGCGTACAGCCTCTGTCGCCCGGAAATATGCCTGTACCAGTGTAACTGTTTTATCAAAGAAATCTGCATCTTCATATAAAACGGCAGCTCTGGTAAAATCCAGTTTATGATAGGTATAACCCCAGTCAAAGGTTAGTTTTTTGTAAAGTTCTGTAAAATACGGATAAACCTCAGGGTTGGTAATATCAAAGACCTGATATACGGTATCATTCATATGGAACAGACAGGGAACTCCTGTTTTGTCACGTAAAATCCACTTTGGATGTTTCTTCCATACAGATGCCGTTTCATGTGCAATAAAAGGACTGGTCCAGATACCTGCCGTCAGGCCTGCATTACGGATTTCCTGTGCCACTTCTTTCATGGAGCGGGGAAATTTTTCATTTGGTTCCCATTCTCCCAAAGTAATTTCCCAGCCTTCATCTACCTGAAACACATCAAAGGGCAGCTGCTTTTTCTTTATTTCTGAAAGAGAAAGAGCCACATCTTCATAGGTCACTGTCAGTCCATAGTAATACCAGGTGCAAAATACAGAAGGTGCTTTTGAATGATATCTGGCATTGTATCGTTCTGCTTTTTCCATAGAATAATCCCGAATAAGCCGGCTTTCATCTTTTCCGGAAGCGATAAGAAGCTCCTCTCCCTCAAAATTCTTTCCTGGTTCCAGCACAATATTGATGGAAGAACATCCGCAGACTATAAGACCTTCGTCAGCCTGCTGTTTATATTCTGCTGCAATACAACAGTCTACAAAACAGTTTCTTCCTGTCATAAACCCCCAGAGCATTGTTGTATCCTGATAATGAAATAAAGTCAGAGAATCACTGTGAATGATCTGCGATGCATTATTTTTCTGGTCTCCCGTTTCTGTCATACCGCCTGTTCCGTCTGCCAGCCGTCCATCCCGTATTCCGGGACAAAATACAGTGGGAACATCATTTTTGTGACGTCCCTGACGGTATACAAGAAAATTCTCAAGGTTCTGTTCGAAGAGTGTAAAATCCTTTTGATCCTGCACCCGAATGTAATTCATCTCTCTGAGAATAACAGGATGTGTTCCTGTGTTTTTCACTTTCATGCGCAGCCGCATATTTCCGTTCTTCTCACGTTCTGTCATACAAACTGCAAGAAGATCTTCATTCTGTCCGATCCCTTCCTCCAATGAAAGCTGTCTTTTCAATCCATCTTTTTCATACACTATATCCTGAGAAAAAATAAGCTTTATATTTTCGCTTTTATACTCCATATTAAATTTCTCCAGTTAAAGGGATGCTGTCAGCACACCCTGAAATTCGTTAAATTGGGTTTCCTCTGTTTTTTTCATCATAAGGGTAAGAGTTCCATTTTCAGAGAATACAAGTTTAAAATGAATGGCCGCCACTAATTCATCAGTTAGTTGGGAGCAGATGTAAAGGGTATCCCTGTCACACCAGGTGGCTGATGATACGCACAGCTGTCTGTATTCAGGAAACAGGCAATTCCTGTGTTTTCCTATGCCAAAAAAAATCTGATGAGTTCCACGCTCATTTTCATATTCCAGAATTCCCTGTTGCTTATTTTCAAAAATGACCCGCAGTCGCTTAAATCCGTTTTTGTTAGGATAAAAAAAGTAATTTTTTCTGTCTATAGTTTCCTGAAGATTTTCTTTGTTTTGTACGTTCAATACCGGCAGTGTCAGATTTGCCAGCCTGTTTTTCATCATTTTCTGCAATCCGTCATCCTCAGGAAGCATATCATCTGATAATGTTTCAAAGATCTCTGTGCGGATACTATGAATAATCATATCATCACCGTTTGGAATTCCCTGGGTGTCAGAGGTCATTACAATAACCATATCCTGCTTGGGGAAACACAAGGTGTTCTGGCTTCCCATTCCCAACATGGCGAAACCATTATCCGGCATCTTCCAGAACTGATATCCGTATCCCCAATCTCTGGTGGAGCTCATAATGGTAGGTGTCTGAAAAGCCAGAGCCTGATCCAGATATTCCTTCGGATACACCTGTCTTCCTTTTGACTGTCCATAATCATCCGGGTGTTTTCCTCCATTCAGGAGCATCAGTCCCACCCGCATCATATCTATTGGTTTTGCCATCAGTCCTGTGCCGCCCATAGAAACGCCAAATGGATCTGGCATAATATAGCTTTCTTCGGAAAAGCCGATCTGACGCAGCAGCCTGTCCTTCAGAAAATCCAGCAGTTTCTGACCGGTTAGTTTTTCTACCAGAGCGCAAAGCGTATGGGAAGAAGATGTATCGTACATAAAAACAGTTCCTGGGCGATGAGTTGGAACGGTCTGGAAAAAACTTCTGACCCAGTTTTCCGTAGAGCTGGTTTTATTATAGGTTGTCATGTTATGGCAGGTTTCCATTTTCAGCATATCTTCTATCGTCATTTCAGTCATCCAGGGATGTACCTTTCCCGGAAGATATTCCGGGAAATAATTGCAAATTTTATCCTGAAGGCAAATTCGTCCCTCAGATACCAAAAGGCCAATAGCCAGAGAGGTATAGCTTTTGGTCTGTGAAAACATACGATGCAGCGTATGTCTTTCATAAGGCTTATAGTAGGCTTCCAATACTAAATATCCGTGTCTTGCAATGAGGATACTGTGAACGGGTATTTTCTGTTCTTCTAATCGGTCAATAAAACGGAGCAGGGAACGGGAAGAGATTCCCTGCTTTTCTGGCGTACTAATTTTCATGATACGTTCACTCTCCTTTTTGACGCTCTTTTTTACTGAAATCCAGATAGAAGTTATCTGGATAAGCATATTCGCCTCGATAATTAGACGCATTGTAAATCGGGAATTTTACAGGGTGGTAGCTTTGGGGCCTGGGGCTGTCTTCCTGTGTATAGATATACATACTGCGGTAATCCCATACTACCAGTTCATCCCGTTCGTCACCGGTCAGATTGAGTGCTTCACAGCACAAAGTCGGATGTCCATCATCAGGGAAGGAGACAGATCGAATACCCTTCCCATTCATCAATCCGCCATTGAAGGGATCTGCATTGATCAGGATTAGTTCCTGTCCGCTGCCGTCCCAATTTACAGGACACAGAATATTGCCGTTCATTTTATTTTCTATCTCCCATAATTCTTTCCCATCTGAATCATAAAGGTAAATTACACCCTGATGTCCCCAGAAATTTACCACCGCAAGCTCAAATCCAGGTCTTTCCGGACAATAATTGGCTACGCTGACTCTCTGGGCGTGGCCGATCAGATCTCTGGTTACTATATTTCCATAAAAATCACCAATAAAAAACCCCTGGGTTCCGGATACACAGGCAAAATATCCCTTTCCATCTCCGCGAAATTTTCCGGCTACTATTTCATCGGTATGATCTTCTGTGATGGGATAGGTCCAAAGCTCACATCCGTCTGCATCCAACATGGTATAACCCACCAGCACTTCATCCCGTCCGTCTCCGTTAATATCCACTGGCAGCGGACAATGCCCTGTGTTTTTATGACTTCGGTATTTCCATAGAAGATTTAAATTTTCATCGAGAGCGTAGACACGGCAGTATCGGTCCTTGATCAGAATATCTGCCGGCCGGTCTTTTCCTCTAAAATTGCAAATACGGATACCATCAGGGTTGATTCTGTCAAAGGCGTAGATTTGATAGGGTACTCCGATTAATTCTCTGTCATCGTCATCAGAACATGGCGTTTTTACTGATTTTTTTATTTTTCCGGTGGCTCCTTCCAGAATTTGGATCTCAAAATTTCTCCCTACAATTACCTCATCTTTTCCATCTCCGTCGATATCATATATCTGAAATGGCATATCAGCAGAAACCTTTCCCAAGATATTCGCATTAATCGAAGGCTCTCCCAGCTGCCACAAAACATGGCCTTCCAAGTCAATAGCTGTCAGACAGCTTATAAAACCGTAGGCATCCCGGCTGATACGCTTCTGCATCTGTGCCAATACCACAAACCATTCGTCTGTTCCTGTCAGATGGCCGAAACGAACCTGTCGGCTGGTGCCGAAATCCTGAAGGTCAATGGTTTTCCACAGTTTCATGGCCGGATGAGAAGACATCTCGTTTTCTTCCAATTCCTTTGCCTGTCTTGTACGTTCTTGGATTGCCTGAAATTCTTCCGTTGATACCAAAGTTTCAAAATCAGTAAATTGAGAAGGACAATCTGCGGTAATTCCTACCCTTCCGCCTCTTAAAGCCTGTTGTACAGAAACAGAAAACAGCAGATGTCCATTGATAAGGCAATCCACATATCCTTCATGGCAGATTGCCTCCAGACGATAAAATTCATCACAGCCATGAGGAAATTCTGTTTCTGCCAAAGTCATTATTTCCTCTTTGTGACGATAAGAAAGAACAGCCCTGTCTCTGTTTTCCAGACAGAAAGCCAGTGTATCGATACTGTCTCTCATACAGAAAACGATTCCTGCTGTACCCTTAGTAGAAAGACGTCTCAATTTTACGGATACCGTATATTCCCCCCACTCTTTTTCGCCTGTTTCAAGAGTTGGATATATTCTGTGAGGCCTGTTTTTTTCGATCCTCATGGATTCCATATAGTGAACCCCCTGATATTCGGTAATTATCCAGGTGGGTCCGGTACCATTATAAGTATAATTACAGACCGGATCATACCAGACTCCTCGGTACCCCTCTTCTACAATATAATGATATTCGCCGGCAGCAGTATGATCTCTGTCATAAGGAAATTCACCGATAGGGAAGTCCTGAAAATCTTCCTTTCTCAGTATTATATCTCGTTTCATTGTACTTCTCCGTCAGTTAAATGGATTCCGGTACGTCTACCAGAAACAGGTTGTCATGCCATTCATCTGTATCTGCTGCATACAAAAGCTTCTTTCCGTCCCAACTGAACGTAGGGTGACAGTGTGAACGCTGGTAATGCCAGGTAGTATTATGATGTGCCAGTACCTTCATTTTTGCCGTGCCATTTTCTACTGGCTGGATCAGGAGAATATCATCCACAGCATCTCCTACAAACATGGACAAATCTCCATTGGCAAAATAATGGTTGCAGTAGAAAGGCATATTGATTTTCCGGTATACTTTACCGTCCTTATGAGCAAAACCAAAATAAGGTATCTCCGTGCTTACATGTTCCGAAGCATAAACCTGGCTTTTTGAGTTGGAGATAGTCCCGTCATGACCGCCCCGACGGTTGTCGAAGATCACATCTCCGTTCTGTGCCCAGAATTCATGGCCCACACAGTCATCTTCTGTCTGTCGGAAACAGGGCCAGATATCACCTGTATTCATATTGATCATCCAGATTCTCTGCTGTACATAATTCCATGGGCCTTCGTGGCAGAACATGGCAATATCTGGATTATCTGGAGAAAACTGAAAATGGCTTAACCAGTGCGTATCCCGGAATACATCGTGAAATTCACTTCCATCCAGACGGATAACAGAAATACGTCCATCCTTTGTGGCAAACATTTTCTCTTTAAAACCAGCATAATTAGGACCGCCGTCCGGCAGTGCATCTACATCCTCATTTCTGTTGAAGCCGATCCACTGCTTGTCACAGCTAAAGGAAAGATTCTGCAGCAGCATATGATTTTTTTCTTCGTACAGAAGTTTATTTTCTCCGGTCTTTGTATTGTAAAGACGCAGTTGGGAGCCGGTAACATAAGCTACATATTCTCCGTCAGGCGTCTTGGTGATTCTTCCTACCTCTACTCCCAGCGGATCATCTGTCAGCTGTACCATTTCTCCGCTGTCCAGATCCATTTTAAACAGATTGCATATTTCGGTTCCTTCGTGTTCTCTGTTGGACAGAAAATATATGGTTTTTCCATCCAGATCAAAGGAATTTTCCGTAAAATAAAAATGATAATTTATCCCCTGATTTGTAAGCTGTGTGATCTGTGCACCGCTTTTTTCATCTGTATAAGTCCTTTTTTCGGATGGGTATACTGTTCCGATCATAGTTGTTCCTCCTTATTCTTTCCTGCTGCCTTTTTATTTTTTGCGTAAAAGCGGGCGTACCGGTATTGCTGCCGGCGCGCCCGCTTTTTATATTTTTCAGTAAAAATTTAAAACTGCTGCGATTTTTTAGTTTGCCATATAATTTGCATAAGCCTCATTTAAATGCTCTGCCCACAAATCAAGCAGTTCCTTCGCTGTCATATCGCCGGACATTACAGACTGGATACCTGGCTCAATATAGGTAGAATTGATATTACCCCATTCAGGCAGATATGCTGGAGAGGTATAGGTCAGACAATTATCCTGACTGGTAGTTTCGATGGCGCACTGGATGTGCTGCATTTCGCTCATCCACTCATCTTCATAGCAGGCAGTATTGGTTGGAAGCTGTCCGATGGACTGATTCCAGTAGCTGTTTGCATAATGATCGCACATAAATGTAATCCATTTCCATGCTGCTTCCTGATTCTCACAGGTATCAAACATACAAAGACCAGTTAAAGCACCGCCGTAATTGATGTATTTGCCGTTGTCTGCTGTAGGAAGCGGATTGGCGGTGAAGCCTTCGGTTCCGCCGAATGCTGTTACATGGCTGCCATAAGATCCAAGGTTATGTGTAAACATTGCACATACGCCAGAGTCAAAGTTTGCAGAAATTTCCTTGTAACCTGCGGTAATATCACTTTCAGGCGTATATTCCCCATACAGTCCAAGATATTTTTCAAGGAAAGCAACTGCCTCATCGCAATTAATAGTTGTCTTTCCATTCGCGTCAAATACTTCGTTTGTTCCCAGATAAGAGTAAATAAAGTCAATTAATACTGCGGGTGAAGCCGAGCCGCCGCGGATGGTATAGCCATACTGGCCATTATCCTTATCAGTTAGCTTTTCAGCTGCCTCAAAGAAATCATCCCAGGTCTTAGGAGCTTCTACTCCAGCTTCTGCAAACATCTCATCATTTGTCCATAAAGTAATAAAATTGGCGGATGTAGGCATCATGTACAGCTTACCGTCTTTGTTATAGGTGCGGCAGGTTTCCATATACCCCTCTTCCATATCCTTGGAGCCTTCCCAGGAAGTGAACATATCATCCAGAGCTACGCAGTGGCCCTGTCCGATTACTGTCGATGCCCAGGAGTTATTTAAACCGCCTACGTCAGGTGTTTCACCGGCTGCGATTGCTGTCTGGTATTTGGAAAGAGCATCGCTGGAGGAAAGTCCCAGATATTCGATATGGATATCCGGATTTTCTTCTTCAAATTTTTTAATAATTTCCATATAAAACTCGGTACGTTGATCACCTGCATTTTCGTCCCAGAAGGTAACCGTTACCTTATCACCGGAAGCTTCCGGTTTTGCCTCTTCGGTCTTTGCTTCAGCAGCCTCTGATTTTGCTTCGGACGACGCTGCCTCAGGCGTCTCACTGCCTCCGGAACCGCCGCAGGCTGTCAGTGCCGCTGCCATAGCTGTTGCCATTGTGCATGCCAATACTTTTTTCATTTTTTTCATAGTCATCTACACTCCTTTTTATAAATCCGGGACGTTATTATCCCTTAACTGCTCCTGAACTGAGTCCGCCTACCAGATTTTTCTGAACATAACTGAAAAGGATCAGAGTAGGCACAACAGCGATTACAGCGCCAGCTGCCAGCTGTCCATAATTAATACTGAACTCGCCTACCAGGTTTTTTAAACCTACGGGAAGAGTCAGCTTGTTTTGCTTGCTGATAAACATAAATGAGAAGAGAAATTCATTCCAACAGGAGATAAATCCGTATGCAGCGATGGTAGCAATACCAGGTTTTAATACCGGAAGAAGCACATGCCAGATTGCCCCCAAACGGCTGCATCCATCAATCTGTGCGGCCTCCTCAATGGTATAATCAATTCCTCCTACAAATCCCCGCATCAGTATGGAATTAAAAGGGAAATGGAAGGTAGTATTTACAAGTACCAGTGCAAACAGGCTGTTTAACATACCCAGATTCTTAAAAATAATGAAAATCGGTGTAATCAGCATGGCCCCAGGAATGAACTGCGTACAAAGAAGGATCAGCATAAATATATTTTTTCCTTTGAATTTAAAACGGGACAGCGCATATCCCGTCAGTACAGAGATCACAACAATAAACATTACGCCAAATGCTGAAATAAACAAACTGTTTTTAAAATATGTACTGAATCCGCTTTTCGTCCATGCTTCCGAATAATTTTTCAGGGTAAATGCTGCCGGCCAGTATGTAACTGTCTTGGAGGTAATCTCTGCAGAAGGTTTAAACGACGTGGCCAGACACCAGTAAATTGGAAACAGGATAAAAAGCAGTATAACAATAAGAGCTGCGGAAAATGCAAGTTTGGACCATATTTTTTTTGCTTTATGAGTTCCCATTTTATGCATCCTCCTTTCCGTAACCGGACATTTTCAGATAAACTCCAGCAAAGATCAGCAAAATGAAGAAAGCAATCACTGCTAAAGTAGAACCATATCCGTAATTTCCATTTTTTACAGACATATTAGTCATATACATTGTCAATGTGGTCGTTCGGTAAGAAGGACCGCCGCCTGTCAAAGTAAAGATCAGGTCTACATTGTTGAATTCCCACACTGCCCGAAGCAGGGTAGTCAAAATGATAGTATCCTTTAAAATTGGCAGCTTAACCAGAAAAATCTCCTGAAGGGTAGTTGCTCCATCTACAACGCAGGCCTCATGAAGATCGGATGGAATATTCTGCAGTGCTGCGAGAATGGTGATTGCAAAGAAAGGAATACCCCTCCAGATCTCAGCAACTGCTGTTGCCTTAAATACGGTTTTCATATTTCCCAGCCAGGCCATATTTTTAGAGATCAACCCCAGATCCCGGCAGATGGAATTTAAAAGTCCGATATTTTCATTATAGATCAGTGACCAAAGCATAGAAGTTAAAACACCGGATACTGCCCACGGAAAGAATACGATACAGCGATAAATACCTCTTCCTTTAAATTTCTTATCAAGGAGCAGGGCAAGCAGCATTCCAAAAACAAGCTGGGAACAAACCTCTACCAGAACCCATTTGACGGATACGCCCAGAGAACGATAAAAAATCTTGTCTCCAAATAATTTTTTGAAATTTTCAAGTCCCACAAATCCTTTATCAGCAATTTTTGTTACATCATAGCTCTGCAGGCTGTAGAAAAACACAGTTACCAGCGGATATGCAAGAAATGCCAAGATAAAAAACATTGCCGGCATCAGAAATAAATAGGGCATCATGTCCTTTTTGGCAATGCCGGTCTTTACTTTTGGTCTCATGATTGTTCCTCCCTTCTGATGATTTTATTATATAAAACAAGACATCCGGTTTACAGATTCTTTTTTATATAAAATGTTTAATTTTTTATACTATATGAGTATTTTTTGTATTATTTTTTATATCGTGCAAAGTTGATTTGCACAAAACAAAAACAATTAGATGGGATATATTTGGAGAAAAAAGAAAAGCCTTCCTGATTGGAAGGCAATGTTGCTGAATATTTTTATATCTGATCCCGGTAGGCTCCGGGAGAAATGCCCGTATATTTTTTAAAACATACAGCAAAATACTGAGAACTGTTATAGCCCACCTGCTCTGCGATTTCATTAACTGTGCATCCGGTTGTACGCAGAAGCTCCTTCGCCTTTTCCATTCGAACCTCCAGCAAATGAGCGCTGAAATTCTGCTTCGTTTCCTGTTTAAACAGAACAGCTAAATACGGAACACTGATATTCAGAAAATCTGCAATATCATTTAGGCTCAGATCCTCCTTATTATAATTGCGTTTTAAATATTCCAGAGCCTGTTCTGCAATTTTCTTTTTGTGATTTCCGCCTTTTTTGCGCTTTTCTGCAATACTGACTGCAAAACGCAGGATATCATCCTCCATTTCATCCAGAGTATTCAGCTGTTGAATATGGTTTAAATAGTATAGATAACTGACAGATTCATCTCTGGAAGAAGCTTCCCCCTTAAAGGCCGTGATTGCCAGTTCTGTTGTCACCATTTTAGCTGATTCCAAAGATATGTATTTTTTGTGGCGGAAGGGTTCATAAATATCTTTAATATCTGCCTCCACCTCTTCTGTCATTCCCATACGGATGTGATGCAGAAATGTATCCGTTGGAAGCACAATTTGTATTTCTTCTTTTCTTTCCTGAACGGAATCAGAGGCATAAATCACCTTCCAGCCTTTTCCTTTTAACATATGGCGATTATCTACAGCATGGCGAACTCTCTTGAAGGATTCGGGTAATTCTTCGATATATCTGCGGCTTCTTCCCACTGCCAAAGTAATGCGGCACCACATTTCTTCTTTTTCCAGCTCCAAAAGACTGTCTATAAACATACGTATAAAAGCAGGAGTAAACACATCTTTTTTCTGAGCTGCCAGTACCATCTGAATGTGTGTGCTTACATTTCTGGCAAAATATAATTCAAAATGCTCCCCTGTCTTTTCCGCCAGTATATCCTTTTTCTGTAAAAATTTCATCTGAAGCTGTCGTTTTGACTCTCCTATCTCGCCTTCCAGAACCTTTGGGTTCTCCAATACATCCACAGCTGCCATCATTACCAGATAACAGCCTACTTCTGTTGGAATTCCCGCATCTAGAGCCTCTTTTTTAATATCTTCCTTTTTTATCTTTCCATACAGCAGCTGATTAATAAAATTGCTGCGGGAAAGCTCCTGACTTTTTCCAACAGCTTCTGCTGCTGCCTCCTCTTTTTCAATATCAAAGGCTACACGTTCTACTGCACTTAAAAGCTTTTCTGTTGTTATCGGTTTTAAAAGAAAATCAAAGGCCTGAAGCTGTACTGCCTTATGGGCATATTCAAAATATTCATATCCGGTAAGAAACAGTACTCTGATTTTTAATTTTTCCATTCGAATATGTTCCAACAGATTGATTCCATTCATAAAAGGCATATTGATATCCGTAATAATAATATCTACCGGATGATTCTTCAGATATTCCCAGGCTGTTTCGCCATTTTTAAACGTTCCTGCAACATCAAATTGATGAGCCTCCCAGTCAACCAGCTGTAAAAAACTTTCTCTTATAAACTCTTCATCATCAATAAACAGGATGCTGTATCTTCTCATTATTTTTTCCTTCTCCTTTAGACTTGGTCAGGATCCTTTTTCATGTTCTTCATTGCAAACCAGATTCTTACACAGGTATCCTGAGGCAGGGATTCGATTTCAAGACCATATTGTGTGCCGAATTCAAATTTGATTCGGGAATCCACATTTTTCAGTCCGAAGCTTACCGTATTCTCCCCGGAAATTCCATCGCAAAGGCAGGATTGGATCTTTTTTAGCTGCACTTCATCCATACCTGGTCCATCATCGTGAACTTCCAAATAGGCATTTTTTCCGTCGTAGGTTCCGCCTAAAATGCATATATTTCCGAAGTCATGCTTTTGTTTGATCCCGTGGTAGATGGCATTCTCCACCAGAGGCTGCAGGGACATTTTCGGAATACGGCATTTTAAAATTTCCGTGTCACAGTCAATGGTATAATCAAAGAGATCCGAATACCTGAAATGTTGGATAAAGAGATAATTTTTCACATGTTTCAGTTCTTCTTCTACCGTAATGATATTTTCTCCTCTGTTCAGACCAATGCGATAAAAGGTGGCCAAAGCCGTAAGCATCTCACTGGCTTTCTCTGGCTTTTTCAATTCGCACAGCTGGATAATGGAATACAGTGTATTATACAGGAAATGTGGATGGATCTGTTCCTGCAACAAAGCAACCTCAATCTGCCGTTTGGCCTCCTGTTCCAGTTCCACCTGTTTTAACAGATGATTAATACGCTGGCGCATTTTCTCCAGACTGTTGCTCAGAGTGGTAATCTCTGCATAAGAATGAAGAGATATCTCATGATCCAGAATATCTGTGTCCTCTACCTTTTTCGTCAATGCCCGAAGCGAATAGCTGACTGCATTGGACAGAAGCCCCAAAAGTCCTACCATGACCGCAATAATAGTTATCGTAATAATCATTACATCGCGCATAATATAATGGGCGTTGGAAATACTGCTTTCTTTGACATTGTAAACAAGCTTCCATCCGGTCAGATCAATATTCTCATACATAAAATAATAATTATCCAGAATCTCTGTTTGGACGCCGCTGCTGCGCTCTGCTTTTTCAATCAGATAATCCCTGTTGTCCTGCACTACATTCCATGCAGCCTGTTGTCCGAAATGCATGATACCGTAATCGGTCAGTATGCTCAGACCGGCCTCCTGATCCAGTGCTGTTACATCCAGTATATTTTCAAAAAAGTCCTGTTTCAGCGCAATGAGGATGATTCCATTCTGCTTTCCTTCATATAGATGAAACAGCACTGCACCAACCTCTTCATCTGGTATCAGATCTCTGCAGGAATCCGCATCTACCCAGTAATACTTATTTTCAGGAAATCGTTCTTTCCACATATGATATGTATAATGAATCTTCAACAAATCCTTGTTATATGCCTGAGTCAGTACCTTTCCGTCTCCGAAATTCAGATATACATTATGGACACAGGCAGAATTGGCATTTAGAAATTGATTCAGGAGCTTATTCAGATAAATATAGCTGGCTGCCGCATGGGACAGCCGATATCTGTCAGATTTCATACTGCACAGCCAAAGCAGGTTTTGATCGGATTCCAAGGATAGAAAGCCCTTATACACGTTAGATATATAATTATCCAGATATACATCAAACTGTTTTACTACAATTGACATATTATCCTTTACATTCTGTCTTATTTTCGCTTCCGACAGATTTGTCACCATCATACTGAAACTTATAAATACGATACTGACAAGAGACACCATGGACAGCGTCAGAAGCCGGTGGAAGGTGATTTTTTCATACCACTTTCGTAATCCTTCGTATTTTTTCATTTCTTCTCTCCCAAATGTTTTATTATTTTGCTTTTGCCACAATATTTTTGATTCAAATAAATTGACGGATATTTTTGACTATAGTTTAGATGATGGAAATCGAAAATGCAATCTGTATTTATTAATTTCTAACCATTCAGAACAACCCTTATTCAAAGGTGAACTCCGGATAACCCGATATTGCATGTTTGATTGCTATAAATGCATTGTATCCCTGCTTATGTGCTGTACCAATGTAGGACATGATTTTCAGAACAGGAAAAACAATCAAATTCCGTGAAGAATACCAAACGAATGACGAAGCCAAAGCCAATTATGATTAAATGAAGGAGAATCTACAGTTCAAAAAGCAGCTTGCAGAACTCCGGAAGGAAAGTGATTTCTAAAAAAAGCAACGGCATTCTTTGCGAAGGAAATCTATCAGAGGATCATCGTTTTCCTTCAGAAATACAACAGCTATTGGGGGCTCAGATGATTTCAACACATTGAAAAATGATCTTATTTACCAACATTATTATCGCACAGAGAAAGAACTCTACACAGCAATCAAAGAATTTGCATATGTACAATATAATCATGTACATCCGCATTCTTATAATGACTACAAAACGCCTTATGAGACTCGCTACGGGGTCGTATAAACCCTGTGATAGAAATTAGAGTGTTACAAACAAGCTTGACCATAACACCGATAACTGATTGATATAAGTTGTAACATAATATAAAAAATTACCGCAAAAGCAATTTCCCTTTAAAAACAGGATTTCATTGCTTTTGCGGCAATCTTATTTTATGCTGTTTTATCTTCCTTCCATCTTCCCATCCAACGTCTGACGCACAATGCTGTCCATCATATCCGCTGACAGCATACCGCTTACATATCCAAATACATTTCCATCTCTGTCAATCATAAAGGTGGTTGGGAAGGACATGATACCATAGGAGGCAAACAGCTCGCCCTCTGTATCCATCAGTACCGGATATGTGTATCCATTTTCTTCCAAAAATGCTGTAATCTCCTCCTTGGAGCCTTCCTGTCCCATATGGGGTGCAGCTACGCCTAAGACAATCACTGCCTCCTCTCCCTCTGTGGGTGAATTTTCATACAGCTTCTGGATATCCGGCATTTCTGCCTTGCAGGGCGGGCACCAGGTTGCCCAGAAGTTCAAAAAAATCGTTTTTCCCTTATACTCCTCCAGCTTATGGACATTTCCATACTGATCCTCCAGCTCAAAATCAACGGCCGGGATCACGGGGCGGGCATCAGCGGTTTCTTCTGAGGGTACTTTTTCTCCGGAAGTCTCCTTTGAAGACGCAGTACTTTCGGACTCTTTGCTCTGCGTTTCTGTTTCCCGGACTCCTGTTTCAGCCTCTGTGTTTCCGTCCTCTGGGTCCTGGACAGCTCCTTCATCATCCGTTCCCTCTTCCTTCGGAAGCGTACCTTCCTCTCCGGCGCTCTCTGTCTGACTCACCTGAGTTCCGGAAATACGGGATAAATATCCGGTCACATCATTCATTTTCCCGGTAAACATCAGAATACCCATCAGCACCATGAGGATACCGCCGATTTTTACCGTATACTGCACCACACCTCCGTATTTCTTAAAGAGCTCCAGAAGCTGAGTAGTAAAGAGGCCCACAAACAGAAAGGGCAGAACAAAGCCCATAGTGTAAACGCCGATCAGAACAAAGCCCTGAGCCTTGGTTGCTGCAGATGCGGCCATCAAAAGGACGCTTGTAAGAGCCGGCCCCACACAGGGCGTCCAGGCAAAGCTGAAGGTAAAGCCCATGAGCAGGGCAGTAACCGGAGACATGGCAAGGCAATCCAGCTGAAACGGAAGACGATGCTCCCTTCCCAGAACCGAGGATGTTCCAAATATTCCCAGCTGATACAGGCCAAACAACATCACGAGAATACCGCCCACCCGTGCAAACATAGCCTGGTGGCTGTGAAAAAATCCTCCCACAGCCGATACGCCAAGCCCCAGCAGAAAAAAGGCAAAGCTGACTCCTGCCACAAAGAAAAGGGTATGAACCAACACTTTGCTTTGTTTATAATGAATCTTTCCGTCTTCGCCCTTTACAGCTGTTCCGCCGGAAAGATAGCCGATATAAAGGGGCAGCAGAGGCAGCACACAAGGGGAGAAGAAGCTTAGGAGACCCTGTAAAAATACGGTTACTGCAGATATGCTTACATCCAGTGTAAATCCCATAAATAACCTCCGATTCTAAAGTGTACTCCTTTTATACCCTGATTTCTGCTATTTTGTCAAGTGAGCTTGTCACAGACAAATATTATTTCAAAATTTCATAAAAAGTTCATCTGCGCCAATATTGGCATATATTTTAAAAATATGTTATAATACAGCCTCAGGAAAGGAGATTTCAGATATGAAGCATTTTATGGCAGCCGCTCTTTCAGCGGTGCTTTCCATTTCTATAGCAGCCGTTTCCTCCCCTCTTCCCTCTTTGGAAGCAGAGGAAAACAGCCGGGAATTTTCTCTTTTTTTCAGCGGGCCCGGCGTAGAAGCTGTTTCTTCCGGTGATGAATATTCGGAGTATCAGTGGGCGCTGCATAATACAGGCCGTCTACAGAGAACAGAAAGAAAACTAAATATCAGAACCTTAGACAGCATCTATGTACACTATGGCGAAAACGGAGTCGACGGCATCTCCCTGCCGCCTCTTGGCCCCAGTAACTATGACGCCATTCAGACAGACGCTGTGGCTGGAATTGATATCAACATGAAGGAAGCCTGGCAGCTCTATGAGCAGCAGCCCAATAAACGCCCTGTCACTGTGGCTGTGATCGACACAGGCATTGATACCTCCCATAAGGATTTAAGGGACGCCATCTGGATCAATGAGGATGAAATCCCCGGAGATTCCATTGACAATGACGGAAATGGTTATGTTGACGATGTAAACGGCTGGAATTTTATTTCAAATAACAATCAGCTCTGCGCAGGCGATGAGGATACCCACGGCACCCACGGGGCCGGTACCATTGCTGCTGTAAAGGGAAACGGCGGAGTAGCCGGCATCGGAGACAGCCGGTATATAAAAATCATGGTATTAAAGGCTCTGGGAGGCGAAGAAGGAAAGGGTTCTCCTGAAAACGTCATCCAGGCAATCCGCTACGCAGAGGCCAACGGCGCCCAGATCTGCAATTTAAGCTTTGGTTCCGGGCAGACCTCCCCTGAATTTGAGGCTGCAATCCGGGATTCCAATATGCTCTTTGTGGCTGCTGCCGGAAACGGCAACCAGTATGAAATCGGCTATGACATTGACAGACATCCGGTTTATCCCGCCAGCTTCCCCTATGATAATATTATTACCACGGGAAATCTTCTGTTTAACGGTCATCTGGATGAAAGCTCCAACTACGGACAGATAAACGTAGATCTGGCTGCTCCCGGAACCTATATCCTGAGCACCGTACCAGCCGATACCTACGCCTATATGACCGGTACCTCCATGGCTGCTCCCATGGTCACAGGCGCGGCGGCTCTTCTCTACTCCGGCCGTCCGGATCTCAGCCTTTCAGATGTAAAAACTGCCCTTCTTTCCACAGTTCATAAGCTGGCCCCCTTAAAGGGAAAAACCGCTTCCGGCGGTATGCTGGATGCGGCGGCGGCTATGAAGTGGGAAAAATAATCATTTATTTCCAAAAAAACAGCCTGCCGGCTGCCGGGACTCATCAAAAGCACCGTCAGCCAGAAGGCTGTTTTATTTTACATATACATGTTTATTCTGTCAGTTACACAGGATAAGCCTTATTTTCCTTATCAGCTACAGTCACATCTACCTTTTTCTGCTGTGCTTCTCTGTACTGGAAGAATTCCTTGGCTACAGCCGGGAACAGAGCGTAGCTTAATACGTCCTCATCCTGCTGCTTCCACTGAGCGCACTCCTTCTCAAACTGAGGAAGCTGAGGCTGAATCAGGTCTGCCGGACGGCAGGTAATCGGGGTCTCGTCGCCGATGATCTTCTTCTGTACCTCAGGGTTGAACGGCTTTACTGTCTGTCCGAATTCGCCCAGCATGATCTTCTTGGACTCCTTTGGAACCATCTTGTAGCGCTCACCCATAAGTACATTGAGAACTGCCTGGGTACCTACGATCTGAGAGGAAGGAGTTACTAAAGGCGGCTCGCCGAAGTCCTTTCTTACTCTCGGAATCTCCTCCAGCACCTGCTGATACTTGTCTTCCTGTCCTGCTTCCTTTAACTGGTTTACAAGGTTGGAAAGCATACCGCCGGGTACCTGATACTGCAGAGTCTTGATATTTACGCCCAGAACCTTTGGATTTAAAAGGCCGCTCTTTAAAGCTTCCTCACGAACCGGCTGGAAGTGTGCTGCGATCTCTGCCAGAAGGTTCTGATCAAATCCTGTATCATATGGAGTACCTCTGAAGGTCTCAACCATAACCTCAGTTGCCGGCTGGCTGGTTCCCAGAGCCAGAGGTGACATAGCACAGTCGATGATCTCACAGCCTGCCTCTACGGCCTTCATATAGGTCATGGAAGCAACGCCGGATGTATAATGGGTATGCAGGTCAATCGGAAGCTTTGTGCCTTCCTTTAATGCCTGTACCAGCTCTGCCGCCTGATATGGAGTCAGAAGACCTGCCATATCCTTGATACACAGGGAGTCAGCGCCCATATCCTCGATTTTTCTTGCAATGTCTCTCCAGTAATCCAGAGTATAAGCATCACCCAGGGTATAGCACAGAGCGATCTGAGCATGTCCCTTTTCCTTCTTGGTAGCCTTTACGGCTGTTTCCAGATTGCGGATATCATTTAAGCAGTCAAAAATACGGATAATATCAATACCATTTGCAATGGACTTCTGTACGAAATACTCTACTACGTCGTCTGCATAGTGGTTGTATCCCAGAATATTCTGTCCGCGGAACAGCATCTGCAGCTTTGTATTCTTAAAGCCGTCTCTTAATTTTCTCAGACGCTCCCATGGATCTTCCTTTAAGAAACGCAGGCAGGCATCAAAGGTAGCGCCTCCCCAGCACTCTACTGCATGGTAGCCTACTTTGTCCATCTTATCGATGATGGGAAGCATCTGCTCTGTTGACATTCTGGTAGCAAGCAAAGACTGGTGAGCGTCACGCAGGACGGTTTCCACAATCTTTACCGGCTTCTTCTCTATCTCTGCCATAGTTAAAAATCCTCCTTAAATACTGTGATAAAATTCCCTTTTATACGCCAAAGATTGCCATAAAGGTACCGGCTGCTACAGCCGTGCCGATTACGCCTGCAACGTTTGGTCCCATTGCATGCATCAGCAGGAAGTTGGTTGGATCATACTCTGCGCCAACCTTCTGGGATACACGGGCAGCCATAGGTACTGCAGATACGCCTGCGGAACCGATGAGAGGATTAATCTTTCCTCCGGTCAGCTTGCACAGCAGCTTTCCTAACAGAATACCGCCTACGGTACCAAAGATAAACGCAACCAGTCCCAGAGCAACAATCTTAATTGTAGTCACATTTAAGAATGCCTCAGCGCTGGTCGTAGCGCCTACAGATGTACCAAGCAGAATAACTACGATGTACATCAGGGCATTGGAAGCTGTTTCTGCCAGCTGCTTTACAACGCCGCACTCACGGAACAGGTTGCCCAGCATCAGCATACCTACTAACGGAGCTGTGGATGGCAGAATAAGGCATACAACAATCGTTACAATAATGGGGAATAAAATCTTTTCCAGCTTGGATACGGAACGAAGCTGCTGCATCTTGATCTTACGTTCCTTATCCGTTGTAAGCAGCTTCATAAACGGCGGCTGGATAATCGGAACCAGAGCCATATAGGAATAAGCTGCAACTGCGATAGGGCCCATGATCTGAGTCTGTCCCAGCTTGCTGCACAGGAACAGGGAGGTAGGGCCGTCAGCACCGCCGATGATGGAAATAGCGGCGGCCTCTTTTCCTGAGAAGCCCAGGAAAATTGCCAGAAAATATGCTGCGTAAATACCCAGCTGGGCAGCAGCACCCATAAGAAAGCTGATGGGGTTTGCGATCAGGGGACCAAAGTCTGTCATGGCTCCTACTCCCAGGAAGATCAGAGAAGGAAGGATACTCCACTCGTCCAGGGTGAAGAAATACCACAAAAGACCGCCGATGCCGTTGGAAGTCTCTTCCGGAGAGTACATAATATCCGGATAGATATTTACAAGCAGCATACCGAATGCGATGGGGATCAGCAGCAGAGGCTCAAATCCCCGGCGGATTGCCAGGTATAAGAAGACCAGTGCCACACCGATCATAACATAGTTCCCAATGGTCAGATGGAAAAATGCCATCTGCCCCAAAAGGTTTGTTATCAAATTGCCAAAATCCATAATGTTACCTCCATAATGGAATCCATATTACTGGTGTTCCGTGTTTCTGCTTAGTTCAGAGTAGCTAAAACTGCGCCGGACTCAACGGAATCGCCTGTGGATACATTTATGCTGGCAACGGTGCCGTCCTGAGGAGCAACAATATCGTTTTCCATCTTCATAGCCTCAAGTACCAGAACGGTCTCGCCCTTCTTTACTGCCTGGCCTGCTGCTGCCTTTACAGCTACGATCTTTCCGGGCATAGGAGCTGTTACCTTAACAGAGCCTGCTGCTCCTGCCGGTGCTGCCGGAGCTGGTGTAGGTGCTGCTGCCGGTGCGGGTGCCGCAGGTGCCGGAGCTGCTGCAAAAGCTGTGGGAGCAGGTGCTGCTGCGCCTTCTTCAACGGTTACTGCATATGCTTTTCCATTTACTGTAATGGTATATGTCTTCATGATCTGTTTCCTCCTTGATTTGAAATGAGTCTTTATCTTCTTCTGGAACTGCTTACTCTCCGGATGGATCTTACCACCAGGCCGTTAGGTGAAGTTCCCTCATAGGCTGCAATTGCTGCTGCCATCACTGCTACCAGTTCCGCATCGTCTGCCAGCTCCGGTCCTTCTGTCTGAGGAGCAGGGGCTGCAGGTGCTGCTGAAACTGCAGGCGCAGGAGTGGGTGCGGGTGCTGCTTTTTTCTCAGCTTCTTTATTCTTCTGTCCTTCCTCCCATGCATGGATGAACTTAAAACAGGAAATCAGAAGACTGATACATACCAGTACACAGAATACAGTACCAAGACCGATCAGAGTATATACACTGGCTGTTTTTAAAAGACCGCCCAGTGAATTGTCCTCCTCTACGCCTGCGGACATATCTGTAAATTCAGCCTGAATCTGCTGGGTTGCCATATTCAGGTTCATAACATACTTTTTCGTTCCCTCTGCAAATTCCACAGGAAGGATTACCGTATAGCTTCCGTCCTCCAGAAGAACAACAGAGCCGTCCTCAATATCTACGCTGCGCAGACTGCCCATCTCTTCACGAACATCGATCTGAGACTGGTAAAGCTCTGCAGAAACCATATCTCCCTGGGACTGGGCCAGCTTGGCCTGAACTACCAGCTGCTCATCAGATGCTCCCAGAGTCTGGGCTGCTGAAAGAAGAAGAGACTGACCCATGGCGTCCTCCACAGGCGTACCGTCCATGCTGATGGATAAGGCGTCTGTTTCCTCCTCTGCCTTAGAGCAGGCAGACAGGCTTACCAGGCAGGCAGATACTAAAACTGCCGCTGCCATCCTTTTTAATAATCGTCTCATATACATGTCACCCCTCTTTAAACCGTGCCATGCTTCTTTGAAGGACGGTCCTCACTTTTTGTATAAAGCATCTCAAATGCAGCTGCCAGTCTCTGACGTGTCTCCTCTGCCTTGATAATATCGTCTGCATAGCCTCTTCTTGCGGCTGCCACTGCTCCGGACTGCGCCTTTGTATACTCTGCAGCCTTTTCATTGATCAGAGCCACTGCATCCTCAGAAGCCTCTATTTCCTTTGCATACATGATCTTAACAGCTGCCTCGGGCTCCATGGTGCCGATCACTGCATTGGGCCATGCATATACCAGATCTGTTCCAAGGCTCTTGCTTCCCATGGTAAGGCCGGCGCTTCCCAGTGCCTTTCCTGTTACTACAGTTACCTTGGGAACCGTAGCGTCTGCATATGCGTAGGTTAAGCGGGCTGCTGCTCTGGCGATTCGTCTCTCGCTGCACAGCTTTGCCTTATAACCGTTTACATTTGTAAGAGTCAGTAAGGGGATACTGAATGCGTCGCAGAAGCTGATCAGTTCTACGGCCTTGTCACAGCCCTTGCCGGATAAAGCGGCCTCAAACTCCTCTGCCTTCTTTCCATCCTCATAAAGCTCTGTGCGGTTTGCCACACAGCCTACGGTTACGCCGTTTAAGCGGATGAATGCAGTTACCATAGAAGGCTCGTAGTCTTTCTTTACTTCCATTACAAAATGATTATCAGAGATCATGGATAATACCTGTACGGGATCTCCTGCCAGTCCTTCAATGCCTGTGCACATACGGTTTAAATCATCCTGGCAGTCCTCCTCGGAAAGATCCTGCTCATTATTAGCCGGAAGGATGGATACCAATGTACGGATCTGGGACAGAATGGATGCCTCATCACCGGTAAAATCAACCACACCTGACTCCTTACTCTGGAATGCAGCTGCCGCTGTATCGCATTTTGCCTTGTAATTGCCCTCTAAAGCATTGGGAGCATTTACAAAGAGCTGTGCGGACTTCTCTTCCATAAAGGTGAAATCTGCCATCCCGGCTGCTACAGCCATACCGCCGCCGCAGGTACCGAATACTGCCATAATCTGAGGGATTACACCAGACGCCATAGCCTGGCTTAAGTACAGCTTTCCAAAACCATCCAGCGCATCTGTTGCTTCCTGTAAGCGCAGTCCGGCACAGTCTACCAGGCCGATTACAGGCGCTCCCATCTTCATAGCCATGGAATAAATGCTGCAGATCTTCTTTGCATGCATCTCACCCATGGAGCCACCCAGTACAGATGCATCCTGGCTGTATACATAAACCAGGCATCCGCCGATGGTGCCGTAGCCGGTAATCACACCGTCAGCCGGTGTTTCCTGCTCAGTCATGTTAAAGTCTGTGTTTCTGGCGGTGATATACGCGCCGACTTCAACAAAACTGTTCTCATCAAGCAGGGCTGCAATACGGCTGCTTGCTGAAGTTTGTGCTGAATTACTCATTTTCCAGTCCTCCATCATTCTAAAGTTTACAATACTAGCTGGAACTGCCAAAAAATCCCCTTACAGTTCCGCATAAAAACAAAAATATTGCCATATATGATTATAATAAGATTTTTGTCAAATGACAAGACCCCAGAGCCATGAAATTGCCTGTTTTCGATAAATTATTAACAAATTTTAAGAAAAAAACGGACGCAGTCTCCATGCCTGAACACAGGGAATCTTTTTCCCTTTATGCAGGTATATGAAACAGCGTCCGTTTTTATCTGTCAGACTGTCTATTTTCACTTTTTTTCAAGGAAAGTCTTTGCAATTTCCATAAAAATACAATTACATTCCAAAAAACCGGTCATGAATGGCCTGTACCGCCTGATCCGCGTCCTTACGGTCTACCAGCACAGAAATTTTGATCTCGCTGGTGGAAATCATATTGATATTGATCCCCGCATCATACAGCGCCTCAAACAGCTTTGCAGCTACTCCCGGATTGTTGATCATGCCCGCGCCTACAACAGAAACCTTAGCCACATCGCAGTTCGTCTCCAGACGGCTGTAGCGCAGCTCCTCTTTATGCTCCGTCAAAAGCTCTGCCGTTTTATTCAGATCCTTTTCTGCCACCGTAAAGCAGATGTCCTTCCCCTCTTCGTGACCGATGCCCTGGAGAATAATATCCACATTCACATGATTTCTTGCCAACAAAGAGAACACCTTAAATGAGGTTCCGATCTCATTTGGTACGCCGATAAGGGCAATCCTCGCAATATCCTTATCCTTTGCCACGCTGCTGATATATGAACGTTCCATACGCTTTGCAACTCCCTTCACTTTTGTTCCCGGATGGCCTGTAAAGCTTGACAGGACCTCCATTTTTACATTGTACTTTCTTGCCAGCTCCACCGAACGGTTATGGAGCACCTGCGCTCCCAGCGTCGCCAGCTCCAGCATCTCATTATACGTCACCTCATCCAGCTTTCTGGCTCCTGCAACCTTTCTGGGATCTGCCGTGTAAACACCGTCCACATCCGTATAAATCTGGCACAGATCCGCCTCAAGCACTGCTGCCAGGGCAACTGCCGAAGTGTCCGAGCCTCCTCTCCCAAGAGTGGTAATATTCTGGTTCCGGTCAATCCCCTGAAAGCCCGTAACAATGACAATTTTCTTCTGATTCAGCTCCGCCTCAATGCGCTCTGTATCCACCTTCCGGATCCGGGCATCTCCTGAAACTGTATTAGTGCTGATGCCGGACTGCCAACCGGTAAGAGAAACCACCGGATATCCCAAAGCCTCAATGGCCATAGCACAAAGAGATACCGCAATCTGCTCTCCTGTGGACAAAAGCATATCCATCTCCCTGGCAGAAGCCTTCGGGTTAATCTCCTGGGCCTTTTCAATCAGATCATCCGTGGTATCCCCCTGGGCAGACAATACTGCCACCACCTGATTTCCCGCCTTATATGTCTCTGTAATGATCCTTGCAACATTGCGCAGCCGCTCCGTATCAGCTACAGAGGTGCCGCCGAATTTCTGTACGATCAAGCTCATATCTGTTTTCCTTCCTTTGCCCCGAACCGGGGTAAATATAAAAAGCCATGGCCAAACGGCCACCGCCCCAACCTATACCATATTTTACTCATATGAAACCTTTTGTCAACTTGTTTCCTCCAAGTCTATCGCCTATTTCGTACACCCCCCTTTTTTCCTTCCTCGAACACCGCAGCCAGGGATTGCACCCTCTGTGCCAGCCTTCCTGTGCCGGTCTGCCAAGGCGACTTTGGAGGTCATTTAGAAAGACTTAGAGGCTGAAATTTTTCGTTAAGCTCCATATCAAACCTGTCTGAGCGCAGCGAGTTTTTGATATGGAGCTTGCTTTTAGAAAAATTTCAGCCTCTTAGACTTTCTTATGACCGGAAACCGGAGCCATGGAAGACCGGCACAGGAAGGATGGTGCAGGGGGTACAATCCCCTTCCTTATCACCCCTTAACCGCCCCCATGGTAATACCCTGAGTAAAGTAATTCTGGAACATCAAAAACACTGTAACGATGGGAACTGCCGCCAGAGCCGCGCCGGCCATGATGACTCCGTAGTTGGTGGAGAATTCCTGCTGGAGCGTTGCCACGCCCAGGGAGATGGTCAGGTTGGTTCTGGAGTTTAACATTACCAACTGCATAAAATAGTCGTTCCAGGTATTGATAAAGGTAAAAATCGCGAGGGCTCCCAGACCGGGCTTTACGATCGGCATAACAATGCTTGTAAAGGTGCGGATCTCACCGCTTCCGTCGATCTTTGCAGCCTCCAAAAGCTCTGTGGGAACATTTTCACTGAACTGCTTCATCAGGAAGATGCCAAAAGGCCAGCCGCATAAAGGCAGGATCACGGCCCAGGGCGTATCGTGGATTCCCATGAAGGAAACCAGCTTCATAAGCGGCACCAGGATTACCTGCTTTGGAAGAGCCATTGCAAATACAAAGATACTGAACAGCAGCTTATCGCCGTAAAAGCGCTTCTTTGCCAGTACATAGCCTGCCATGGAAGATGCCACGCAGACAATGATCAGGGTAAGGCCGGCGATAAAGATACTGTTGATCAGCCACTGGAGCGCCGGGTTCTGAAACAGCTTCTCAAAGTTTTCCAAGGTCGGGTGGAGAGGAAACCACTCCGGAGGCAGCTTGATCGTAACCTTCTGGGATTTAAAGGCTCCCGTCAAAATCCAGTAGAAGGGGAAAATAAATACCACACTGAGAAGGAGCAGAAGCACCATAGAGGCGGCATCCAGAATTTTCACTTTATTTTTCATCTTCTCATCCCCCTTTAATATTCAACGTCGCTGCCCAATGCCTTAAACTGGACAAAGCTGATAAAACCAATGATCAATGCCAATATTACGCCCATGGCATTGGCGTAGCCGTATTCAAACTTCTTAAATGCCGTCTCATACAGATAGTACATGATAGTAGTCGTTCTGTAATTGGGTCCGCCGGAAGTAAGCAGCTGGATCAAAGAGAAGCACTGGAAGGAGTTGATGGTGGTAATCACCACAATATACAGTGTGGTGGGCAGAAGGCTGGGCCATTTGATCTTCCAGAATACCTGAAAATCATTGGCGCCGTCTACCTGAGCTGCTTCTACATAATCCTTGGGAACATTTCCCAGAGAAGCGATATAGAGAATAATGGGCTGTCCTACGCTGGTAGTAATCAGGATAATCAGAATAGCCCAGAGAGCATATCTTTTATCTCCCGTCCACATAATGTTCTTTTCAATCAGATCCAATGATTTTAAGATCCAGTTTAAAATACCGTTTAGCGGATCGTAGATCCATTTCCAGACAACCGTTACCGCTACGGTACCCGTAACCACAGGCAGGAAGAACACACAGCGGAAGAAGGATCTTGTAAATGGATTCTTCTCGTAAGTCATGGCTGCTACAAAAAGCGCAAACAGTACGGTAATGGGAACGGAGCCTACTACCAGAAGCAGGGTGTTCACCAGGGATTTCTGCCATACGGGATCTGCAAACATAGTCATGTAATTGGACAGTCCGGTAAAGGTCATTCCCTTCATATTATAGCGGAAAAAACTGGTAACTACGCCCATTCCCATGGGAACCAGCACAAACAGAACAAAAAACAGCATGGCCGGCAGCAGGAATGCATAGGAAACCAGCGTTTCCCTCATTCTGATCTTGTTGATTTTCCTTGACTTCATGGCAGCTCTCTCCTTCTAAAAATGACTCCCCATACTACAGGCTGTAATATGGGGAGAATACCTGTCTTACTGTGCATTTACGATAGACTGGTTTGCCTTTGCTACAAAGTCATCTAGAGCAGCCTTTGGCTCAGAATCGCCGTTGATCACTGCCTGAAGCATCGGGAACCAGTAGGTTCTCATCTCTGCAAAACCCGGAATGGTGTTGTAGTATGGAGAATAGTATTTTGTAAGAGAAGCGTAGAAGGACATATCCTCATTTCCTTCGTACAGATCGCCCATGGACTGGCGAACCGGGAATACGCTGGTCTTTACTACGTTCTTTGGCCCCCACTCTTCGTCGTTGCAGATGAAATCGATAAACTTCTTAGAAGCCTCTGCTCTTGCCTCGTCGCCGTTGTCAAATACGCAGAAGCCGTTTACAAGATACTCTAATGCGGGAGTTCCGTCCTCAGATGGGAATGGAAGTGCAATTGCCTCGATTCCGTTCTCCTTTAAGGTCTCTGCTCTCTGGCTTGCAAGTCCTGGAGACCAGAGGGTTGTAAATGCTGTATTTCCTGCTACGAACTGATCTACATCCTCACCGCCGTTATATGCGGAGCCGTTTAACATATATCCGTTGTCTACCCACTCTTTGATCTTTGTCATGGCCTTTACGCCGCCTTCGTCATTGAGGGTGTATGTAGTAATCTCAGGATCTGTTACGGAGCTGTCATACAGATTTGTAACGAATGCGCGGATACCCTGGTCGCCTCCCTGTCCGGAGCAGTATACTGTACCGCCCATAAAGCCTGCCTCAGAAAGCTTTTTCATCATTTCCTCAAACTGCTCTGTGGTCCAGGTGCGGTCGCCTTCCAGGTTGATGCAGTCCATAGCGCCTGCTTCCTCTAATGCATTCTTGCTCACTGCCATACAGAATGCTGCGCTGCTGATGGGATACATATAGTAGCTGTCGCCGGACTTGCAAGAATTGATCAGAGCCTCATTGTCTACGTCCTTTACAAATTCCTCTGTGAACATATCGTCCAGAGCTACCAGCTTGCCGTTCTGTGCGTAGGAAATGATACGTCCGGGAGCATCAAAAAGCACGTCGCATACAGTGCCTGCCTCGATGGCTGCCGTGATTTTCTCCGGTCCTGATGTAAAGTCGATGGTCTCCAGCTTCACCTTGATATCTGGGTTCTTTGCCTCAAATGCATCGATGATCTCCTGCTCATAGGTTCCGGCCGGATTGTCACCGTCCTGTGTAAAGGTTGGGAATGCCCACCATGTAATCTCTGTCATGCCTTCTGCCAAAGCAGTTCCCTCTGCCTTATCAGAAGCGGCTTCGCTTCCCTTTGCTTCCTCGGCCTTAGCATCTGCCTTTGTATCTGCTGTCTGCGCACTTCCCCCGCCGCAGCCTGTAAGCACGGATGCTGCCATAGCGGCCGCCAGTCCCAAAGATACCATTTTCTTCATACGAAAGTTCCTCCTTCTCGTTTCTCCCCGTTCCGTCTCTTACCCCCGGCGGAAACATTTTTTATTGTTAAACCCATCATAGCATAATATTTTCTTTTTGTCAATTTGCCTGAAAAAAATTTCTTTTCTTTTTTTATTCCGTTTTTTTTAGCAAAATAAACAAATTAAGGAGCTTCGTTTTTTGCATTTTTATACATCTAACGAAGCTCCTGTCTGATATACTATTCTATTTTATACAAATGCTGATGCCGCCGTCCTTTGGAAGCGTCATTTTAAATCGCCTGCAGCGCGGCTATGGCAGCGTCAATCATGGCGGCGCACTTCTTTACCTGCTCCATATCCTCAGGGATCAAACCGGGCATGGGTTTTCTCACACTTCCCAGATTAAGTCCCTCTCGAAGCTTTAAAATCTCCTTCATCACTGCATAAAGATTTCCATGGCAGGCGCACATGGCATAAATAATGGCATCCGCATCATACTGGATCTTTCTCGCCGCCTCATACTTTCCTTCCCGGCACAGCTCAAATATCTTTAAATACAGCTCCGGCATTACCCCGTAGGTACCGCCGATGCCTCCGTCGGCTCCCATCGCCAGGCCGGATACCAGCTGCTCGTCCGGTCCGTTAAATACAACGAAGTCTTCTCCGCCCTCCATCTTAAACATCTGGATATCCTGTACGGGCATAGAACTGTTTTTCACAGCAGCCACTCTTGGATTTTTGCACATTTCTCTGAATAGAGGCATGGTAAGAGCCACGCCTGCCAGCTGCGGAATATTGTAAATCACAAAATCCGTGTTGGGAGCTGCGGCAGAAATGTCATTCCAATACTGAGCAATGGCATGCTCCGGTAAATGGAAATAAATGGGTGGAATAGACGCTACCGCATCCACACCCAGGCTCTCTGCATGAGCTGCCAGCTCGCAGCTGTCCTCCGTATTGTTGCAGGCTACATGGGCAATAACGGTCATCTTTCCCTTTACAGCCTCCATCACGGCTTCCAGAACTGCCTTGCGTTCCTCCTTGCTCTGATAAATACACTCGCCGGAGGAACCGCCCACATAGACGCCCTTCACTCCCTTTTTCAGCAGATGATCCGCCAGCACTTTGGTTCGTTCTGTGCTGATGCTGCCATCCTCCCCGTAGCAGGCATAAAATGCCGGAATAATCCCCTGATACTTTGTAATATCTCTCATAATGCTCCACCTTTCTTTCCTACCGGATATCTCCAGTATAACACTTTAATTATTTTTTTCAACAAAAATATAATGGTAGAAATTTTTTCTTTAGTCATTGTGTTTAAACCATTCCAATGGTATGATAGGCGTAAAAAAGGAGGAAATGCTTTATGAAAAAACATATTGTGTGCTTTGGAGACTCCAATACCCACGGATACTGCGCAGAAACCGGCGGACGCTTCTCTGAAAAGGAACGGTGGACTTGTCTTTTGCAGGAGCTTTTGGGAACGGAATATCTGGTTCTGGAGGAAGGCCTGTCCGGAAGAACCTGCTGTTTTCCCGATCCTCTCTATGAAGGGCTTAACGGCCTTGATTCCATCTATCCCTGCCTGATGAGCCACGAGCCTGTGGATCTGTTGATCATCATGCTTGGCACCAACGATACCAAGGAACGCTTCGGCGCATCCTCTGCGTGTATCGCACTTGGATTAAAGCGTCTGATCGAAAAGGCCCGGTCCATTTCCGACTGTTGGAGAAACGGCCCCAATATCCTGATTGTAACCCCCAAAAATATTGATCCTGAATACGCCGGTTCCAGTGTAGGAAATACAATGGGGCGGGGCTGTGCAGAAAAATCTGCCGGACTGGGTTCAGAATATGAAAAAATTGCCCGTCTTACGGGGTGCCGCTATTTTGATGCCAACACAATTGTGACGGAAAACAATCACATCGATTTCATGCATCTCACTGCTCAGGGGCATCGGGAGCTGGCAGAAGCTTTGGCAGAACAGATTCCTTCTCTGATTCCATAAACATCAAAACGCAGTAACGTACCTGTCTCCGCAAATATTTTGCGAAAGGCAGATAGGCTGCTGCGTTTTTGTTCATTTACTAGCAGAGCTTTTCCAATACAGACCCCGAGGTCTTTTCATTGTTCACACTGCACTGTTCAAAGTAACGGCGGTAATATTCCGTATAGATCAGATCCACCAGAAACAGCTGGCTGATCTCTGCAGAGGTAGACCCGCCCTGAAGAGGCCCCTCATTGGCTCCGGATAAAAGGGTGACATCCGAATAAGCGCTCAGGGGTGATTTCACAAAACGGGTAATACAAATGATCTTGGCGCCGGACCGCTTCGCTACCTCTGCCACATGGATGGTATCCTTGGTTGCTCCGGAATAGGAAAAAATAACCGCTGTATCCCGCTCATCCATAGTAGCCGCAGCCATAGCCTGCATATGGCTGTCCTGTATACAAAACACCTTGTTTTCGATACGCATAAACTTATTCATGGCCTTCATGGCGGTAAGCATACTGGCTCCTACGCCAAAGAAAAACACTCTTCTGGCCCGATGGATCAGTGTGATGGCCCGGTCAATATCCTCCTCCTTTATCATGGAAAAGGTCTCATTTAGGGCATTGATATTGGTATTTAATACCTTTCTAGCCAGTTCCCCAAAGGAATCCTCCATAGAAATATTATTTCCTGTAAACTGGTCTACCTGCTCCTGTCCCTTACTGATGCTTAAGGACAGCATCATCTTAAATTCCTGGTATCCCTTTAAATCCATAGTCTTGCAGAATCGGAACACACTGGTATCTCCCACCTCACAGGCCTCCGCCAGATCTGTAATGGACATAAACAGAACGTCCCTTGGATTTGCCAGAATATAATCTGCCACTTTCTTTTCTGCCTTGGTAAACTGATTATATGCGGATTTGATACTCGTTATAAAATCTCCCTGCATACGATCCATTCCTCTCAATCTGTGTAATTTCTTTCATTTTATCCAGTTTCTTTTGCCTTGTCCATACCTTTTCAGGCTTTTATCTGATTTTTCATTTATTGGAACTTTCCGTTTTCTTTTCTTTTTTCCTCTCTTCCCAGCCAGGCAGCTCCCAGAAGACCAGCTCTGTTTCCCAGAGCAGCAGGAAGAATGTTCACATCCCTGAAGCTCGGCATAATGCGCCCCATGGTACGCACTCTTACCTGATCTGTCACATAAGGCTGGGCCATGACGCCGCCGCCTAAGACCACACAGGACGGATTAAAAATATGGATCAGCGTCTGCAGTCCGTTTACAATCTCGTCAATCCACTCATCCACAGCCGCCTGCACTCCCGGCTGGTCTAAGGCAGCAAATATCTTCCGCCCGTCTGTAAGCGTCGGATCAAAGGCTGCGGCTCTGGCTGTAAGTGCTGCAGTGGAAGCGTATTTTTCATAGCAGCCGCTGAAAAAATCCCCCTCTTTCCGGTCCTCAGGGTGAATCAGAAGGCCGCCAAATTCTCCCGCCGAAAAAGCACAGCCATGGTACACCTTCTGATCCATCACAATCGCTCCGCCCACACCGGTGCCGTAGGTCAGACAGAGAAAATCCCTCTTTCCCCTTCCTGCGCCGAAGATTCCTTCTCCCAGTGCGGCTGCATTTACATCATTTTCCACGGCTACAGGCACTTGAAAATGCTCTCTCAGCATACGGCCAATCTCCATTCCCGTATAACCGGGAATGTTTTCATTGGCATAGCGTATCATTCCTCTTTGAGAATCTACCTGTCCGGCGGTGCTGATCCCAATGGCATCAAAACCATGATAGCTTTCCAGAATCTTTATAGCCTGTTCCACTACATGGGCGCCTCCAAGCCGGGCATTGGTCGGAATCTCCCTTACTTCTTTTATTTCGTCCTTTACTCCCGTCCATATCCCGGACTTAATGGCGGTCCCCCCGATATCCAGTGCTGCTGTCCCCATCGTGCTCCTCCTATCGGTTCTTCACTGCATCCATAAAACGGTTTGCAATCTCTAATGGCCTTGTGATCGCTCCGCCTACCACAATGGCAAACGCTCCCGCATCCAGCATTTTTACCGCCTGATCCGGGTAATGGATTTTCCCCTCTCCGATGACCGGAACGTCCACAGTCTTTGACAAACGGCTTACCAGCTCATAATCCGGGCCGTCCATATGAGGAGAATCTGCCGTATAGCCGCTCATGGTAGTTCCCACAATATCCATTCCCAGCTTCCAGGCATTGACGCCCTCCTCATAGTTTGATATATCTGCCATAAGAATGGCATCCGGATACTTCTGGCGCACCTCTTTTATAAACTCATTTACGGTCTTTCCGTCTCCCCGTGCGCGCAGCGTACAGTCTAACGCAATCACATCGCTTCCAACAGCGACAAGCTCATCGACCTCCTTCATGGTAGGAGTAATGTAGCTTTCAAAGCCGGGATACTGGATCTTTACCAGTCCGATAACCGGAAGGCCTGTCTCCTCCTTGATCGCAGCTACGTCCCGGATGCTGCTGGTGCGGATTGCCGGAGTCCCTGCCATCTTTGCCGCTCTCGCCATCAGGTACATCACAGACTTTTCCTCCACATACAGAGGTTCTCCCGGAATGGCCTGGCATGAGATGATCATCTGCCCCTTGATCTGCTCAAATAGTTCCTGCTTGTTCATGTATCTCCTCCTGTTCTGCAACCGCCCTTACAGACATTCCCCATTTTGCCCAAAAGGTCGATGCCATGAAATATTTCTTTTATAACTATATCATAAAGAAATATTTTTTTCAATTGTAAATGTGTTGGAATATTTTTTTATTACTCATTTTAAAAACAGGATTGCCTGGAGAATGGCATCTCACAGACAATCCTGTTTCCATTTCAAACGTGTTCCATCAGATATTCGGCATCTTTGCCGTTGGCATCATCAGCACCTTTCCTGTGCCGCGGTATACATTTACCAGGCCTTCGCCGGAAGCTGCGGAGCCGATCAGACTCTTTCCGGAGCGCTCTACCGTAAAGTCCAGGCTCTTGCTCCAGGCAATGGCATAATTGCCGTCCACCTTGAGCACATCATTCTGAAGCTCAATCTCAATTAACTCCTCTTTCGGGCATTCAGATTCGATACAGAAGACTCCGTTCCCATTCAGGCTCAGGTTGAACAGTCCCTCTCCTCCGGCCACTGCGGAAGAGAAATTGGAACGCATCACTGCCTTGTGCTGCAGGGTAGATTCACAGGCTAAAAACAGTCCGTCATCCAGCACCACTCCGCCGCCCCACTGGGCCGCATCCATCAGGATCAGATACTTATAGGTAGGTTCCAGCACTAAAACGCCGCTTCCCGTATACTCCGGCTTTATGGCGGATTCTCCGGTTGCCTTGCCCCGGACTGCCTTGCCAAGGAAATCTCCCACGCCCTTAATGCCGGTGGTTGCTTTTACATCTCCTAACATCCACTGCATGGCGCCTGCCTGAATGGTTACATTGGACTGATCCAGACTGCATACCAGCTGGCGCTTTTTCACATTCATCTGTGCGCAGTAATAGGCCGTTACTGCCGATCCCGGAGTCACGCTTAAGTCGCGCTGATATTCGATTACCTCAAAGGCGCCCAGCTTTGCAAGGACTTTTACGTCATCATTGTCAGTGAAATTAGAAATACGGTACATAGATTCCCTCCTGTTCTCTCTGATATCACAGCCCGCGGCAGATATCGTTTGATTTTATTTTTCCAGATTCTTCCACTTGAAGTTTGGAATCACATCGGACCACTTTTCAATTCCGATAATAGACTTGGCAAATTCTGAGGTTTCCAGAGTCGCATTTTTCTTGTCAATATCACGGAATACCTGCCAGATCTTCTTGCGTTTCGTTGCTACAATCTTATCCGGCTGATTCATATCGCACTCCCACAGGCCGAACTTCAGTCCCTGCTTTGCCTCGCTGGGAGCATCCACCTGGCGGCTTACCGTATATGCGTCAATATATGGATTACTGTCTACAAGGTAGTAAGAGTATGCATAGGCGGCTGCCTGGATCTCAGGAATATCACCTCTGGTGGGACTGTAGGAGGTAAAGCCCTGCTCTGTCAGAATGATATGACGCACATTTCCCGAAGGAGCCTTCAGTGCCTCCTGGTTAAAGTAATCTGTAAGCACGTTCAGATTGGCAAAGTTTATAACTGGTGAGTTAAAATCATTTGTAAAGAGCCCCGTCGATTTAGGATCATCCCAGAATTCCGGCTCAATCATGGGACAGGGATACGGATGGTAAGCCAGTCCCCAGTCCATCTGCCCCTGAACATTGGCAATGGAATTGAAGCTGTCTACAATCTCTTTGCCGCCGTATTTCAGCTTTCCGTCAATCTCATTCATCCAGTTGTAATCCAGTGAAAAATACACCCGGTCATTGGCATTGGTGCTCTTGATGGCAGTATAGAAAATACGGAACGCCTGCTGGTATACTTTTACATAGTTGGTAAGATCCATGGGCCCCATATAGTTCCACTGCTGATTATTGATCTCATTTCCAATGATCCAGTTGGAAACCTTTCCATGGTTGGAATCCTTTCCGCTGTAATGATCAGCCAGAAAGGCCGCAATGGCTCTGGTCTGCTCAAAGCCGGCCTCATTTGCCCCGTTGAACATATAATAAAAGGCATTGGAAGACTTCTTCGTACCCGGATAGATCAGATCCGGACGGTTGGGGTTCCAGTCATTTAAAATGATCACCGTGACGGTCATTCCCTTATTGGAAAGAGCGCTGATGGTCCTGTCATAATCATCCATGATGGCCTTGTTGAAATGATAAATCTTGCCGTCATATTCATATTCAATGCCTGTACCCATGATCTGTGAAAACGCAATATTGGTAGTAACGTGCTTTACACCCAGGTCAAAGGCGTCCTCCAGCATATCAATTTCAATATTCAGTCCCTTTTTTGTCAGAGGGGCCTTAAATGCTTCCGTATTTTTTGCCACTGCCTCAGGATTGGTGATGTAATGAGGCTCGCTGATGGCTTTATACTCTGTGCCGTCATAGGCAGCCAGTACAAATTTGCTGTACAGGCGGTCTGCCGTGCTTCCGAAATTTAACGGCACCTGAGCGGAGGATGATATAAGGGCGTCTGCCGAAGCAATATAATCGCTTCTTCCATCCAGGCTATCCTCATAGGTCTGCTGTTCAAATACATAGACCTTTCCATCTGTTCCGGCTGTATCGCCGCTGGTGGAGAAGGCGATTTCCACATTCTGCTTGTCTGCCGTCACCTTACAGGAATGGATCTGACCTGTGAGCGCAATATCCTCTTTTGTCTCCTCCTGTGCAGCTTCACCTGAAGTCTGTGTTTCCTCTGCGGATACAGACTTGGAAAAAGCACCCAAGCTTACTGCTGTCACTCCAAAAAACAGCACGGCTGCCAGAGCCATGCCTCTGCTTCTTTTAAACAGTTTATGCTTCATTTTGAGATTACCTCCAGAATTGATGTATGTACTTACGGATAATCCGTTTTGATGTCAACTTCTATGATACATAATCTATCTTACAAATTCAATTACGATTTTATTACATTATCTTAAGTCTTACTTGTATACCTTTTTTAAAGTAAATCCCCGCCCCTGAACCTCATTGATCTGATTGATGATCATAAACGCTTCCGGATCCTCATCCAGCACCAGCTGGTTCAGCCTTGGCAGATCCCGCTTGGAAATCACAGCCAGCACCATATCCTGCTCCCGGTGAAGATAACCGGTTTCCATGTGGAGCAGGCTGGTTCCGCAGTCCAGCCGCTGGCTGATCAGGGCATTGATCTGTTCATGGCGTCGGCTTACTATCTTCACCTGCATTTTGGTCATGCCGGCCATGAGAACCTTATCCAGCACCAGGGTATAGGTCACGATCAGAAGAATGCCATAAAGCACTGCCTCTGCGGATGAAGTGATGAGTTGCATTGTCAAGATCACGCAGTCCAGCACATAAAGGGACAGGGATACATTGATGCCGCACTTCTTGCGTAGGATCAGACAGGGGATATCCACACCTCCGGTAGAGGCGCCTGCCTTTATGACGATCCCGATTCCCGCTCCAATGAGAATACCGGCATAAATTACGGCTACCAGCCGTTCTTCCATGTAAAAGCCCTGTATTCCCGTGCGCTCCATTACTGCCAGGGCAGCAGGATAAAACACGGTGCTTAAGGCCGTGGTAAGGGCAAATTCCTTTCCTAACTGCCACAGCCCCAGACCAAAGACCGCGATATTAAAAATACTTACAAAAAGGCTCACAGGGATTCCCCAGAGCCGGTTAAAAAACAGGCCCATGCCCGTAGTACCTCCGGTTACAAGCCCATTCGGCATGATAAACAGCACTACGGCCATGGCATAAATTGCATTTCCAAATAAAATGGCTCCTACCCGCGCAGTCATCCGAAGCCATTTTTGTCTGTCGTTCTTCTGTTCCATTACAAGATTCTCCCTTATTTTATTTCCTATCACCGAGGGTATCATTTTTCATGGGAGCTGTCAAGAAACTTGCACTTGACAATCTCCTTCCTGCGTTTATAATACATTTAGAACTTTTGTATCTGTTTCCTTTTTTGGATGCTGAGCCGGTGTGAGGGGGAGCGCCCTGATGCTGCGTACAAAAGGATAGCGATGGGAGTCCGTGTTTCGGATTGAGAGGATGCAATCAAGCATCGACCGCAGAGCGCATATTCTGCGCCCTATTACAGCTGTCTGGAAGCTGCCGTCGCTATGCCTGTATCCCGGGAACATAGACTTGACGCACGCAGGTGCGTTTTTTTGTACCCGGAAATGCTCCCTGCCGGCATTTTCCGCAGCAGAAAAGAGGAAGGAATCTATGAACAAAAACAAACACGCTGCAAAACTGGTCTTTCTTGCCATGATGGTAGCCCTGGGAGTGGTGATCTCCCCCATTCTCCGGGTAGAGGGAATGTGTCCCATGGCTCATTTTATCAATGTCACCTGTGCGGTCATGCTTGGCCCCTGGTATGCCTTTGTGTGCGCCCTTGCCATCGGCATCATCCGCATGACCTGTATGGGGATCCCGCCTTTAGCCCTCACAGGAGCCATATTCGGAGCCTTTTTATCCGGTATGCTCTACCGAATGTCCCGTGGCAGACTGGTATGGGCCTTTGCAGGGGAGGTCATCGGCACAGGCATCATCGGAGCCATACTCTCCTATCCCGTCATGACCTTTGTCTGGGGAAAAAACGGCCTTACCTGGTTCTTTTATGTGCCCTCCTTCATCGCGGGCACACTTATTGGAGGAACCATTGCATTTCTGTTTTTAAAGCATCTGCAGAAAGCCAGACTCTTATCCATGTTCCAGGAAACTCTGGGCTCCCGGACGTATGATTCCGGAGAGGACGTGGTAAACGATGCGCTGGGAATCGCATTTTCGGGCTTTATCGGCTATCTGGCTGTGACTGTAGCTGTCCATCAGCTTGCACCTCAGGGCGGTTCTGTGATAAACAGTCTCCGCTATATAGTTCTGGCCGGCTTTCTGGCAGCTGCCCTGATATACTGGAACATCAAACGGCCCAGAACCGCCTGAAACGCGCATTTTTCCCATTTCCATACTTACATCAAAGGAGGATCTCATCATGAATCCTATCTCCCGCTTGCATAAAGAAGCACCTTTAATCCACTGCATCACCCACCCCATTGCAGTCAATGACTGTGCAAATGCAGTTCTGGCTCTGGGAGCACGTCCTATCATGGCGGAGCATCCCAAAGAAGCAGCCTCGATTGCCCAAATAGCCCGTTCCCTTACTGTCAGCCTGGGAAATATCACCAATGCCAGGGCCGAATCCATTTTTCTGGCAGGAAATGTGCGCCCGGCTGTCATAGATCTGGTAGGCATCACCTGCAGTAATTTCCGCATGAAGCTTGCCCGACGATTTCTGGAAGAATGCCGTCCCGCCGTGATTAAGGGAAATGTTTCCGAGATACGCGCCATTGCCGGAGCAGGCTTCCACAACCAGGGGATTGACGTAAGCCGGGAAGACGCCGTCACTAAGAATGACCCAATGGCGCAGTTTCGTCTGGCCCGGCTGATGAAGGGGATTGCAGACCGCACACAGGCCGTCATAGCTGCCAGCGGCGAAGTGGATATTATTGTATCCCCTCAGGATGATAAAGCCTATTTTCTTGAAAACGGTTCTCCATCCATGGCTCGTATCACGGGAACCGGCTGTATGCTTACCTGCATCATGGGAACCTTTATGGCGGTGGTACCTTCTCTTGAAGCGGCAGTCTGCGGAGCTGCTGTCCTGGGAATTGCCGGAGAACGGGCCGATGCTTCAAAGGGACTTGGAACATATCACATAAGCCTGTTGGATCAGCTTTCCCTGATGACAGATGAAACGCTAAAATCTGAAATCCGTCTGCATTCTGTTGATTTTTCTTCTACAGCTTCATAAAACCGGACATCATACATCCGCCTGCCGCTCCTGTACTCAGGATCTCCGGCAGGCGTTCTTCATTTACTCCGCCAATCGCATAAACAGGAATACTGCTTTCCATACAGACCTGCCTTAAGAAGCCCAGTCCTCTCCCCGGAAGCCCTTTCTTACAGTCTGTCTCATAGATATTGCCTGCAAACAGATAATCCGCGCCCATCCGGACAGCCTCTTTTACCTCTTCCACCGAGTGAATGGATGTTCCCACACACTCTGCATCCAGCGGTCTCCCTTCCCTTCTCAATATACTCATCGGAAGATGAAGCTTCCTCATGCCCAGCTGTGCGGCTGCTGCAGGAGCTGTGTTCAAAATCAGCCGCTGATCCTGTTCCCGGCAGATCTGATCCACTTCCTTTGCCAGCTTCCTGTAAATCTCAGGGCTTAAGTCCTTTTCCCTGAGCACTACGGCTCTGGGTTTGACACTTACAATCTTCCGAATCTGATCCAGATAGATCTCCCAGAGTCCCGTTCCCGGTTCAAAACAGCCATCTTCTGTCTGATCCTTCCCCTCCAGCACTCTACAGAGCCTGTGATTGGTTACTGCCACCATATGTTCATACATAAGCTGCATTTCCCTTTCTGTATTATAAAAAGAATCTCGCGGAGCATTTTTATTTCACCGAACGTACTTTCCCACGAAATAAAAAGCCCCCGGAAACTCCGGGGGCCAACTCGTTTGGGCACAATATCCATTCAGATATATCATTTATCACGTTCGTTTCAGCCCGAAGGCCAAAGCAATTAAATTACTCTACGATAGATACAACTCTACCGGAACCTACTGTACGTCCACCCTCACGGATAGCGAAACGCAGACCCTGCTCCATAGCTACTGGATGAATCAGCTCTACGGACATCTCTACGTTGTCACCAGGCATACACATCTCTGTACCTGCTGGCAGCTCGCAAACGCCGGTAACGTCAGTTGTTCTGAAGTAGAACTGTGGACGGTAGTTGTTGAAGAAAGGTGTATGACGGCCACCCTCGTCCTTGGTCAGAACGTAAACCTGAGCGGTAAACTTGTTGTGGCACTTTACAGAACCTGGCTTGCACAGACACTGTCCACGCTCGATCTCTGTTCTCTGAACACCACGCAGCAGAGCACCGATGTTATCACCAGCCTCAGCGCTGTCAAGGAGCTTACGGAACATCTCGATACCAGTTACAACGGTCTTACGAACGTCCTCATGGATACCGATGATCTCAACTTCGTCGTTCAGGTTCAGAGTACCACGCTCTACTCTACCAGTAGCAACAGTACCACGGCCAGTAATGGTGAATACGTCCTCTACAGGCATAAGGAATGGCTTCTCTGTCTCACGTACAGGATCTGGAATGTAGCTGTCAACAGCCTCCATCAGCTCCATAACCTTGTCGCCCCATGGGCCCATTGGATCCTCAAGAGCCTTCAGAGCAGAACCCTGGATGATAGGTGTATCATCACCTGGGAACTCGTACTCATTTAACAGCTCACGAATCTCCATGTCAACCAGCTCAAGCAGCTCAGCGTCGTCTACCATATCGCACTTGTTCATGAATACTACGATATAAGGAACGCCTACCTGACGGGACAGAAGGATGTGCTCCTTGGTCTGAGCCATAACACCATCAG